>Ga0315281_10000235_pt1 | contig 72866 bp, 75 predicted proteins | sample YL17G07_0_MG_FD_204540 | JGI IMG/M metagenome (GOLD analysis project Ga0315281, IMG submission 204540) | Sediment microbial communities from Yellowstone Lake, YNP, Wyoming, USA - YL17G07_0 | ecosystem: Environmental > Aquatic > Freshwater > Lake > Sediment | place: USA: Wyoming | collected... | reverse complement strand
AGGGGGTTGTTATAAAGGCAGAATAATTGCTTGTTATTGATAATGCCACAACCCCCGCACCCCCTTTTCTAAGGGGGAATAATATTAATAACACCTTTTCTAAGGGGGAATAATATTAATAACACCTCGAAATAACAGACTGCTTTCATCAATTCTTTTATGTAAGTTGCTTGACAGTTTTGACAGCCTTTTTTGGTCTTTTAACGTCATTTTATTGACCTGTCCTATAAAATAATTCATTAAATCAAATACTTATGATCTGGCATATATTGTGCTTCATATTGCTGGTCATACGGTCGTTTACCGTCTTGACAGATCATGCTATATGGAGGTCCTATGGCTGACGAAGAAAAAATTGAAGGTGAAGAAGTAGCCCCGCCCAAGAAAAAAGGCAAGGGCATGCTTATTATTATTGCTGTTGTCGTTGTCGTTGCGCTGGCCGTCGGAGGAGGAGCATATTTTTTCCTGAAAAAATCCGGCGGCGGAAGCGCCGGCGAAGCCGGGCATGGGAAAACGGAGGGGAGCAAGGAAGGCGGCAAGGAAGGCGGCAAGGCTGGAGAGGGCGCAATGCTTGTCCTGGAACCATTTGTTGTAAATCTCAATGAACAGAACGGAAACCGTTTTTTGAAGGTAGCCCTGCAGCTTGAAATGTCGGACCCGAAGTTCGTTGAGATGGCCAAGTCGAAGAACCCTCAGATCAGGGACGCGATAATAACCCTGCTTACAAGCAAGACGGCCGATACCCTGATGTTGCCTGAGGGAAAGCTCCAGCTCAAGGACGAAATTACAATAAGGGCCAACCAGATATTCGGTGAAAATACCGTCAAAAACGTATATCTGACGGACTTTGTAATGCAGTAAGCGTTACAACGGGGTATAAATGGAAGACATCCTCTCACAAGATGAAGTCGATGCGCTGTTAAAGGGTATATCCGAAGGAGACGTCGAGACCGAAAAGGTCGAGGAGATCTCCGGGGTAAAGTCGTTCGATTTTACCGGCCAGGAAAAGATTGTAAGGGGCCGGATGCCCTCCCTCGACATTGCCAACGAAAGGCTGGCAAGGAATTTCAGGCTCTCCCTTTCCGCCTCCATCAGGCATATGGTGGACATCACAAACGTCAATGTCAACATAACGAAGTTTTACGATTTCATGAGGGGAATACCCTTTCCGTCCAGTATAAATATCTTCAAGATGGAACCCTTGAGGGGATTCGGACTCCTCGTGTTCGACGCCCCCATGATATTTACCATGATAGAATTTTTCTTCGGGGGGACGGGCAAGGGCCACTACAAGCCCGAGGGCAGGGAGTTCACACCCATAGAGCAAAAGATGATCCACAAGGTCGTGCTGGTCTTTTTTGAGGACATGGAGGAGGCATGGAAGCCGATCTATCCGGTGAAACCCACGTATGTGCGGTCGGAGATGAACCCGCAGTTTGTTACCATCGTCACACCCGTGGATGTCGTTATCAAGGTGGAGTTTATACTTGAAATCGAAGGCAAGCAGTGCAGGGTATTCCTCTGCATACCGTACGGCACGGTAGAACCTATAAAGGACAGGCTGTACAGCGCCTTTTCCGCGGACAGGGATGAGATGGACGTGAAATGGCTTGAAAGGCTCAATCGCGCGCTTACCGAGATACCGGTGCATGTGACGGGGATCCTGGGAAAGACAATGGTCAATGTGGATTACTTGCTCAAACTCAGAGAAAATGATTTGATAATACTGGACAAGAGGGTAGAGCAAAACGTGGATATACTGATTGAGAATACGCCCAAGTTTCTGGCCAAGCTGGGGACTTACAAGGGCGTCTATTCCCTGAAGGTTGTAAAGGCGCTTTAAGCATAAACCCGAACCATGGAGGAATAAAATGGCGGATGATATCAAGGACCTGGACATGCAGGATTTCGGCTCTGAAGGCCAGGGGCAGCAGGGCTCCCAGAGGGACATAAACTTTATTCTGGATGTTCCGCTGGAACTGACAGTGGTAATCGGCAGGACAAAGATACTTGTACAGGAACTGTTGCAACTGGGGCAAGGATCTGTCATTGCGCTGGAAAAGCTTGCGGGCGAGCCTATGGAGGTCTATGTCAACGACAGGCTTGTAGGCAGGGGAGAAGTGGTGGTGGTAAACGAAAAATTCGGCATAAGGGTAACCGACATCATAAGCCCGCATGAAAGGGTGACGTCGTTAAGGTAATGGAGACCGATCTGAAACCGGAAATGGAGCATGGAGGGGAGCTTGGGAATTGAATTTCTGAAAATGACTGCGGCCCTTGCGGTTTTGCTCGGAGGCATGTTTGTCTTCCTGCGCATTCTTAAGGGCCGGATGATTCCAAAGAAAGGCCTTGTGGAGCTGCTTTCATATTGTCCGTTAGGCCCCAAAAGGGGGGTAGGCGTGATTAAGGTCCTCAAGGGATACCTTGTCGTCGGTGTGGCCGATGAAAATATCTCGCTCCTGGACAAACTCGACCCTGATGATGTCGAGGCCATGCTTGGAGATGATACTGATGTTGCCGGGCGTCAGGCCCCCATGGGCATAAAGGACCTGTTTAAGGGCAGGTTTCTCGTCTTTTTCCCCATATTGCTTTTTTCCTGGTTTTTTGTCCCGGGGTTGGTATTTGCAGCACCGGCTGCGGCAGCACCTTTAGGGGGAGGTTTCTTTGGTCTGGCCAACCCCCTGGAGCTGATGATTTTTCTTACCCTGTTGTCGCTGCTGCCGGCACTCCTTGTGATGTGTACGTGCTTTACAAGAATAGTCGTGGTCCTGTCCCTCCTCAGGCAGGCGACGGGGACACCGCAGGTCCCTCCTCAGCAGGTATTGGTAGGGCTTTCCCTCTTTATAACCTTTTTCGTTATGTCGCCGGTCTTCGACCGCATCTATTCGGAGGCCTATGTGCCTTACAGCAATAAGGAGATCGGGGTTGAAGATGCGCTGAACAAGGCCGGTGTACCGCTTAAGGAGTTCATGCTAAGGCAGGCCAAGGAGAAGGATATAGCCCTTTTTCTCAAGGTGTCGAAATCCCCGCGGCCGGCAACACCGATGGACCTTCCGATGCGCGTAGTCATTCCGTCGTTTGCCATAGGGGAACTGCAGAGGGCGTTTGAAATAGGGTTCCTGATATATCTGCCTTTCCTTGTTATAGACATGGTGGTAGGCAGCATCCTTCTTTCCATAGGCATGATGATGCTGCCGCCGGTCATGGTTTCGCTGCCGATCAAGCTGCTTTTGTTCGTCCTTGCGGACGGCTGGGGGCTTATCATAGGCGCCCTGATAGGAGGTTTTAAATGACCACCGAACTCCTGCAGCAGATTTCCAAACAGACCTTTGAGACGGCGCTGATGGTCGGCGGCCCTGTTTTGATAGGCAGTCTTATCATCGGTGTACTCATAAGCTTTTTCCAGGCCATGACACAGCTCCAGGAGGTGACCATAACCTTCGTGCCGAAGATAGTCGTCGTCTTCGTGATATTGCTGCTTGCAATGCCGTGGATGGTCAAGGTGATGGTGGCCTTTACCAGGAACATATTTGAGAACATTCCACTATATGTGAGATAAGGGGATATGGAACTTTTTAATATGGCGACATTATATTATGACAGGTTCATCCCGGTATTTATCAGGATAGCCGTGATGATATCCTTCATACCGTTCATAGGGGCCGCCATGACCCCGCTCTTTGTAAGGGCCGGTTTCGTCCTTGCCTTCACGCTGCTTGTCCTGCCTGTGGCCAACGTGGATACGGCCAACCCGGTCAAGGCGTTGTTTGACGCCTTTTTTATCGGTTCCGCCATGGGACTGAGCATAAGGCTGATAATGAGCGCCATTGAAACGGCGGCACAATGGATGAGCATACAGATGGGTTTCGGCATGGCTGCTGTGTTCAACCCGCAGTTCGGTGAACAACTTGGGCCCCTTTCCCTTTTTTACACATACATGGGCATGGTCATGTTTTTCATGCTGGGGATTCACCACGTCTTTATTGAGGGCGTCATGAGGAGTTTCGAGATTGGGACGCTGAGGTTCAACAGCATCCTGCAGGCCATCCTTGTATTGAATTCGTATTTTTTTCCGCTGGCCCTGAAGATAGCGGCCCCGGTATTGCTGGTGCAGACCGTGATAATCGTAGCCAACGGTTTCGTGGCAAAGACCATGCCCCAGGCCAACATATTTTTTGTGGGAATGCCCTTGCAGATAATGCTGGGTTTTCTATTCATCATCGCTTCGATGTCGCTTTCGCTAATGGTTATCGGCCGCTCCTTTATGCACATAAAGGACGCGATTGAAACCATCACAAGGTAAGGCATGGCGGCCGAGGAAGAAGGCAGAACAGAGGCCCCGTCAGACAAAAGAAAAAGCGAGGCGCGTGACAAGGGCAATATTTCGACGAGCAAGGAACTGGTTTCGCTTGTACCGCTTTGGGTCCTGTTTCTTTTTTTCACGTTCAAGGGCCAGGCCCTGTTTGAAGGACTCGTTAATTATTTTCGTTTTTCGCTCAGGAGAAGCTTTGAGGTTTCCATGAGCAACCTGTCGCTATATGAGATATACAGGACCGACACCGGCATAGTTTCCGGCATGTTGTACCCGCTGTTTATCTTGATGCCGCTGCTTGCCCTCGCCGTCCATTTTTACCAGACGGAGTTCTTTTTTTCGTTATCTCCGATGAAACTCGAAAACACCGTATCAAAGATGAACCCTCTCAAGGGACTCCAGAGACTGTTTGGAAAGAACACTTTTTTTGAGCTTGTAAAGGGATTGTTCAAGATCGCGGCCCTGGGGATTGTCATTTACATGATCCTGAAAAAAGAGGTCATGACCCTGCCCCAGCTTGCGGACATGGACCTCACGGGATTGAGGGTGGTTTCATTCGCTCTCATAAGCAAGCTGGTCCTCGTTGCAATTGCAGTGATGAGCCTGTTTGCAATTGCGGACTTTGTTTACCAGAGATGGCAGTATGACGACAGCCTGAAGATGACGAAGTCCGATGTCAAGGATGAAATGAGGCAGTCAGAGGGCGATCCCCAGGTAAAGGCCCGGATAAAGAGCCTTCAGAGGCAAATGGCCATGCGCAGGATGATGGCGGAGGTGCCGAAGGCCGATGTAATAATAACCAACCCTACGCACTTCGCAGTCGCCCTGAAGTATGAGGTGAACAGGATGGCTGCGCCGACCGTGACCGCCAAGGGGGCCAACCTCATAGCGCAAAAGATCAAGGAAATAGCGAAGGAACATAAGGTGCCGGTCTTTGAGGACAAACCCCTCGCCCAGACGCTTTTCAAGCTGGACCTCGGGCATGAGATACCTGAAATGCTTTACAAGGCGGTTGCAACGATACTTGCCAATGTATACAAACTAAAGGGAAAGGTTAATAATATCTGATGTTTCAAGCCATTCTGAAAAGAAGCGATCTCCTGCTGGCCCTCGGCATTACCGCGATACTGGTCATGATGATCATACCCATACCGCCTTTCCTGCTGGACATGGGCCTCACCTTCAGCATTACCATCTCCATCGTGATACTGCTCATATCCACGTATCTCATGAGACCGCTGGATTTTTCATCCTTCCCGTCGGTGCTGCTGGTGACCGCACTATTGAGGCTTTCGCTGAACATAGCCGCCACGAGGCTGATCCTGCTCAGGGGCGATGAGGGAGTTGAGGCGGCCGGCAAGGTCATAAAGTCCTTCGGCCAGTTCGTGGTGGGCGGCAATTTCGCAGTCGGTTTCGTGGTCTTTCTTATCCTTGTCATAATCAACTTCATAGTCATAACAAAGGGTTCCGGCAGGATCGCGGAAGTGGCCGCGAGATTCACCCTGGACGCCATGCCGGGCAAGCAGATGGCCATTGACGCGGACATGAACGCAGGCCTGATTAACGAGGAAGAGGCAAAGAGACGCAGGAAAGATATAAGCAGGGAAGCGGACTTCTACGGTTCCATGGACGGCGCCAGCAAATTTGTAAGGGGCGACGCGGTCGCCGGCCTTCTGATAATGGTCATAAACGTACTGGGTGGCTTTGCCATAGGAGTGTTCCAGAAGGGCATGCCGCTTCTGGAGGCGCTCCAGACCTATACGATACTTACGATAGGCGATGGTCTGGTCGCCCAGATACCGTCTCTTATCGTTTCAACGGCGGCAGGCATAATAGTAACCAGGGCTGCTGCCGAGGCAAATATGGGCGAGGAGATAATGGGCCAGCTTTTTGCCAACCCCAAGGTCCTCGCGACTGCTTCCGGCATACTGGCATTTTTCGGCCTGATCCCCGGGTTGCCTCATGTGCCTTTTCTCATCATGGCCGGAATCAGCGGCGGCACCGCCTACCTGATTTCCATAAAGCCTGAGGCGGACAAGTCCGCACCGGCCGAGGCGGGCGACAAAGGACCGTTGGAGACACTGGAATCATTACTTCCAGTAGACCCGCTGTCTCTGGAGATAGGCTACGGTCTTATCCCGCTTGTGGAGGAAGGCGGACCTCTCCTGACAAGGATAAAGACTATAAGGAAGCAGATGGTGACGGAGTTGGGTTTCATAGTGCCGCCCGTACATATTAAGGACAACCTGTCCCTTAAACCGAGCGGTTATTCCATCCTGCTTAAGGGTATCGAACTGGTTTCCGGAGAGGTAATACTTAACAAATACTTGGCCATACTGCCGGGGACGGAGAGAGAGCCTGTTGAAGGCATTCCGACCACCGATCCTACTTTCGGACTGCCTGCGAAGTGGATAGACGAAAGGGACATGGAGAGGGCGCAGGTCGCCGGGTATACCGTAGTGGATGTGGCCACTGTTATCACCACCCACCTGTCGGAATTAATCAAGAACCATGCCCACGAAATCCTGGGCAGGCAGGATGTGCAGAAGCTGGTCAATACCTTGTCGGAGACCCAACCCAAGGTTGTTGAGGAACTGGTGCCGGGCCTTCTGAGTCTCAGCGTTGTGCACAAGGTGCTCCAAAACCTTGTCAGGGAGAGGGTCTCAATAAGAGACCTGCAGACGGTGTTTGAGGCGCTCTCGGATTTTGCAGCCACGACAAAGGATGCCGACCTTCTTACCGAATACGTGAGACAGGCAATGGCCCGGAACATAACAAAGCAGATACAAAATCCCGACGGCTCCGTATCTGTTATGGTGATGGACCCCAAGGTCGAAAGGACGGTCATGGAGTCCATCCAGACATCTGCGCAGGGGGCATACCTCGCCCTTGACCCCGTTGTTACTGAAAAAATCAGTTCAGGGCTTAAGAATGTTTATGAGGACGGCATAGTGAAGGGATACCAGCCGGTGCTTATCTGTTCGCCGGCGATCAGGCGCTTCATGAAAAGGCTGGCCGAAAGAGTATCCTCTTCCATCATGGTCGTATCCCACGGGGAAGTGATACCCAATACCAAGGTTTATTCCGTCGGAACCGTCAAGATAGATTAAGAGGGAGGGCATTTAATGAAAATCAAGAAGTTCATCGGTCAGAGTTTCAAGGATGCGCTTGAGATCGTAAAGGACGAGCTCGGTCCGGACGCGATCATACTTTCCAGCAAGTCCATAAAATCGGGGCCCTTCGGTGTTGGAAACAGAGGGGCGGTGGAGGTCACGGCGGCCATAGATGAAAGTGTTGCAATGCCCATACCTGCAGGGCCGGTTAAGGCTGTCCCCTCCGGATTAGAAGACATCCTCAGGGAAATAAGGGGGCTCAGGGACGAGGTCGGTTTCCTAAAGGAGACCCTGAGACCCATAGTGCCCTCCCTGAAGATCGGCAAGGACAAAAAAGGCCTGTATAACCTGCTTGTGAGCCAGGGAGTGGATGCGCAGTTCGCTATAATATTGCTGGAGAGGGCGGAGGACAGCCTGGACAGCCTGAAAAAGGTCATAGTGGGAGATATGAAGGTCCAGGGTCTTCATGCGGCCGAAGAAAAGGGACTTGTCTTTCTTGGGCCGTCCGGTGTAGGTAAGACCACCACCATGTCAAAGGTGGCGCAGATGCTCACGGACCAGAAAAAGAGGGTGAACCTTCTGACTCTCGATACCGGCAGGATAGGGGCGATGGCCCATATGAAGGAACTCTCAGGAAGGCTTAAATGCCAGTTCAAGGCGGTTAAAAAGATTACAGACCTGCCGAAGACCATATACAAGGAAATAGAGAGGGGGCCGGTACTTATTGACACTCCGGGCCATGATTACAAGGAACTGATGGAGGACATGAAGGCAATTTTCCCCGGCGGCTTTCCGCTGAAAAAGTGTTTTCTGATGGACGCCTCCATGAACGCCGACTCAGTCATCAGGACATGGCAGACCTGTGACAGTGAAATGATAGACACTATTGGGTTTACAAAACTCGACATGGCCGCCAGGTATGGAGGCCTTTATAACCTGTCCCTTATGACGGGCCGTCCGCTGTCTTTCATCACCACCGGTCCTGATATGCCGGATGCGATAAAGGTGCCATCTTCGGAGTTCCTGGCCGGGCTGATAGTGGGAGGCGCCTGATGGGACAGGGCGAAGAAAAAATTACCGGCCCGCGCATAATCGCAGTCTCCAGCGGCAAGGGGGGCGTAGGCAAGACCAATCTTGTGGCAAATATGGCGCTCTTCTACGCCGGCTTGAACAAGCGGGTCCTCATATTCGATGCGGACCTGGGGTTGAGCAACATAGACGTCCTTTTCGGCGTGGCCCCCAAATTCAACCTCAAGCATGTGTTTTCAGGGGAAAAGAACCTAAGGGACATTGTCCTGAAGGGCCCGTCCGGAGTAATGATAATACCGGCCAGTTCAGGAATACGGGCCCTTACTGACCTCAAGGCCGAGCAAAAATTACGACTGATCAGCGACCTTGAGCATTTCAATAACTTTTTTGACGTCATGCTCATAGACACCGGCGCCGGCATATCGGACAATGTGCTATTTTTCTGCAGCGCGGCACAGGAGACGATTGTGATTGTTACACCTGAACCCACTTCCATAGCGGATGCCTACGCCCTGATAAAGGTGCTGCTCAGGGACTTTGGTGAGAGGCACTTCAGGATACTCGTCAATACCGCACGAAACGAGAAAGAGGCCTTTGACACATTCAGAAAGTTATACATAGTAGCAGATAAATTTCTCAATCTGTCGCTGGATTATCTGGGGTACCTGCCGTTTGACCAGCATGTCAAGGATTCAATTATCGCGCAGAAAGGATATATCACCATGTATCCCAACAGTGCCTTTACAAAGAAACTGGGAGAAGTCGGCAGAAAGTTGCTGGATCACTCCATAAACAGGGAGATGAAGAGCACCATGCAGTTTTTCAAGGAGGCCCTGAGGGTATAGACTGAACTCACACTGCACACAGTGTAGATTAAATCCGGTCAGGCGGTTGCTCCACAGATGCCTCAAAATCCATGCAACCGATTGATTTATATAGACAGTAAATTTGTCAACTATTTGGTTAATTAAGTTATTATTAGCAAATTTCTCTTGACATCCCCCGCTTATCCATGATTTAATCCAACCAGTTTGTCAAGATGGGGACAGGTTTTGCGACTTTTCCAGACCTTTTGCGAGTTCGATAAATTTAGTCGGCCGTTGGATGAACGGAGGGCAGATAGATGATTACTCACTTAAAGAAAAAACAAACAGTTTTTGATATAAATACATTGCCTGAGAATGCCGTTACAGAACTTATGCTTTTTTATGAGTTTCTCATTCACAAGTATGGCAAGCAGGAGAGTGCGATGAGAACGAGGAACATCCCTGAAGCTATAGAAAAACTAAGCTGGGATATGGGAGGCAAGCTGTTCAGGAATAGAGACGAACTTTATGAAAGATAAAGTATTTCTGGATACAAATGTTCTTGTTTACATGTTCGATAAATCAGAAGAATGTCGTTTTCTCTATACTGAAGACATGCAAGCCGGGCAAGTAATAGAGAAAACTCTCCGGATCATTAATCCGTTTAAGGATAGCTAACATGGCACAAAAATTGCTCAGTCAGTCAGTCAGTCAGTCAGTCAGTCAGTCAGTCAGTTTTTCTCCTTAATAAAGAGCAAAGAGATATTATCAATAAGAGGCATGTCGTTGTTTAGCGGCCATGCCTATACAGCCACAGCGCTTCGCGCGCTCCTTGTTTTTTCTTTTCTTTCATTTTCCTTTTCAGTTCATGCCGACGAATTAGACCTTTTCGCTTACAATGTGGATCCTGCCGGAGATATCAATATCCCCCAAAGCTGCCGGACACAGTTCACCGGCTCGGCCCTATCGGTCGGCGTGGTGGACTTCAATAACCATGCTTACGGCAAGGTGAAAGTCCCCGAGAGCTGGGCTTGGTGGAAAGATGCCGAGGTTAAACTGCCGGAAGTCGCATCCGAGACCCTGATTTCCGAACTGGTGGGCATAGGCGGGGCTCAAATATATACCAGGGGCGAACTCAAAAAAGTAATCGAAGAGCAGAAACTCCAGATGAGCGGCCTGGTAGATGATAATTCTCTGGTTGGTTTAGGCAAGCTTGCAGGCATCCGCTACATTGCCACCGGTTCCATCAGCAACCTGGGCTTTACGAGCAGCGCGGTCTCACTCATGTTGGGCGCCACGCCTCAGATGGAGATACAACTGAGCATTCGCATGATAGACGTATCCACCGGCGAGATAGTCGTCTCAAAGGACATTTCTGGAAAATACCTCCTGGATTCCAACGATTACGTGGGGGTGATAAACGCGATAAAGAAGGCCATGAACAATGCCTTTGAGGACATCCGGCCCGAGTTTTCAAAACAGTTCACAGTCAGGCGCTTTATCCTTGAGACCCGTAGCGCCCCAGCCGGGAGGATAGCCCTTGTGGATATGGGAGCAAAGGCCGGTCTTAAAAAGGATGATAAGCTCTTTGTTTACCAGTGCCGGGAAAACAAAAATCCCCTGACCAGTGTTGTCACCTGCGGACGGATGAAACTGCCGGTTGAGGGTGTGGTCTCGGGGCAGGTGGATGAACAACAGGCCTGGATATATCTCAAGGGCGACAAAGACAAGGTCGGCCGGGTCTGTGTGGGCAACATCGTTGAAAGGGCGCCGATGGAAGGACAGAACCTGTTTAAGAAATGGGGACTCTGGTAAGCATAATAACATTCACAAAAGGGGGTAAGCAGATGAAGCGAATTTTTGCAGTTATCCTGGCATTACTGGTACTGGCGCCTCAAACAGTCCTTGCGGGCTCTTTGAACGTCAACTTCGGCTTTGAGGGGCAGACCTCTCCGCTACAGGTCAAGGGCGGGCAACAGACCGTTCTCTATGGAAGCGATACGGTCACAATCAACAACACCATTTTAACGGATTCAACGTGGACGGCTGTTCCCCAAACAACCACTCAACCGGCTGCATCAGGGACACAGCAGCAGCCTGCCGGGGCCGCCCCCCAGAGACAGGCCGAGGTAGTCGTCCCTACGGCAACCGTTGGGGCAAGCTCCTTCTATTCAGATAATCTCAAGGTATACGCCATTCCAATGAGCTACCAGATAGCCGACCGCATCAAACTGCAGGCGAGCATACCGTATGTTACCCGCAAGCTTGAATACCAGGGCAAGGAATATACCAAAAACGGCCTTGGAGACATAAGTGTCGGCGGCACATATGTATGGGGAGCCATAGGTGGGGGCGTGGCCACCATGACGGACCTGTCATTCATCCTGCCCACCGGGGACAAGAACGCCACGGACCAGGACTTTCATGTGCCTCTGGGGTCAGGCAGTTACGCCTTTGCAGTGACCCAGACGTTTTCCAAGCTGATTGAGGGGACCCGTGTGAGGATATTCGGCAACGTCGGCTTCAGATATGCCCTGGATTCGGACTACAAGATAGCGAATGATAAAGTTGACGTAAAGACGGGCAATCTATACAGTGCCCTGATAGGGGGCGAGTATTATGTTGGTCAGAGATTGAGCATAGAGATAAAGGAAAACTATGCGTACAGCGCGGAGGGCAAACAACAGGTCAACGGAGGGGGCTGGCAGGGCAGAAACGACTATCTGCAGGCCTCGGACTTCATAGCGGCGCTCAAGTACAGATTGAAGGGCAACTGGGCGGCTGTGCTCACCGGGATTATCCCTGTTTACACCAAAAACGACCCGGATGTGAGCGACCCGGACAAACGGAAGCCTGCAATGGCCTTTACCATAACCAAACTTTTCTAAAGGAGGCGAGCAATGAACATGACCAAAACCATAAAGATACTGTCTTTAATCATAATTGCGCTATTCGTCCTTGCCTCTTGCGGAGGAGGCTCAGGCAGCGGCAAGGCGGGTGCGGGGAAGCTTGCGCTTAAGATTTCCTTTGAGGACAAAACAAGGGCACACAGGCTGAGCAAGGTGGAGGGCCTTTCCAGCCTCACTCTGGACCTCATGCCCAAAAGTCCGGCAAGCTACACTCCTCAGACAATAGACCTTATGCCGTACTATAACGACAACTCCTCCAGTCTGACAATCAACAGCCTGACCGACGGCGAGACTTACTACGCACAGATAAAAGCCTACGACAACAGCGGCAACATGACCTACTACGGCTCTAACTCAGTAGTCATACAGCCCGGCGCGACAAACGGGGTTGACCTGCTCGCAAAGATTAACAGTAACAAGACTTATGAAAACAGTATGCCGACCTTTACTGCAACAAAAAAGACAGTTAGCGGACAAGAACGGCTTGACCTCTCTGTGTCAGGCGGCGGAGTCACCGAGGCCTCTGTGTACCAATCATCCAATACAGGCAGTTTTGCCATTGTTTCATCAGACACCGACAGCGGCAGTTCCATAACCTTCAGCAGCAGTCAGTCACTTAAGAACGACGGCAAGCACAGCGACGGCAGCGCCAATGACAACTTATGGAATCAGAGGTATAGCTTCGCGACCCTGACTATAGGAGACACCTTCAAGTCCGTTGTGGTGTTCACCAACGTATTCGGACAGCCGGACATAGCCTCTATAAACACCGCTGTTGTGGCGGGAACCACAGCAGCCACCTATACTATATCAGGCACTGTGGGCGTAGCAGGCGCGACTGTAACACTTTCAGGCACATCATCAGCCACAACCGTTACCAATAGCAGCGGTAGCTATACGTTTTCAAGCCTTCAGAACGGCAGCTATACCGTGACTCCTTCTGTGTCGGGCTATACGTTTACCCCGACAAGCAAGAGCGTGACTGTAAGCAATGCCAATCAAACCGGGCAGGACTTTACGGCAACGGCTTCCGCGCCGTCAGGCGGTGGTTCGGTCCAGCTTCCCAGGACCGGACAGACCACAAGCTATGCGACGGGTGATGACGGAGCTTTGCAAAAAGGTGTTGCGTGGCCGAACCCTCGCTTTACGGACAACGGCAACGGCACGGTGACGGACGGTCTCACCGGACTGGTCTGGCTGAAGAATGCGAATTGCTTTAGCACACAGACCTGGACGGCGGCGTTGTCCTCAGCGAATACCCTTGCAAACGGCGCGTGCGGCTTGACCGACGGCTCCACAGCCGGACAGTGGCGACTTCCCAACAGAAAGGAGCTGAGGAGCCTGGCGGATTATTCTAAATACAGTCCGGCCTTGCCAACAGGTCATCCTTTCAGCAATGTGCAGTCTGGCGGCTATTGGTCGGGTACTACATACGCTTTCAGTACGAGCTATGCGTGGGGCGTCTATATGGTCGACGGCGTCGTGGCCTACGACGATAAGACCTATGCGTACTATGTCTGGCCGGTACGTTGAAGACAGTGTGGGTAATTTGATTCTTTGGTAATTTAGTAGGGGCACGTTGCAACGTGCTCCTACTATAGAGGAAGGATATGGCACAGTATGAGCATCTGCCCTTATATAAGGCGTCGATGGATCTGGCTGTATATCTTGAGAACACCGTGAAGGGTTTCTCGCGGTATCACAAATATACACTGGGGAGTGATCTGAGGAAGCTTGCACACCGGGTGGTGATGCTGGTCATCCAGGTCAATTCAGAAAGGGACAAGGCTGCAACGTTCCGCGAGTTGCGCGATACCGTGGAGCAATTGAAGGTAACCGCCAGGATGTGCAAGGAGGTGAAGGCGTTCAAGAGTTTTAATGCCTTTCAGCAGGTGATGGAAAGTGTTATTTCGGTTGGCAGACAGAGCGAGGGTTGGCTGAAGAGCGTAAGGGGGGTAAAGTAAATGCCGGAACTGCCTTTCATTTTGGATGGCAGGCGCGCAGAGATGCACCACTGTGCGCCCGTCCCGCCCCTATACCCGCCCCCACGCCCTTCCCCTGGGGATAGCAGCATCATCCCTGACGGAAGGCATGCATGGGACAAAGGGGAGCAGAGGGGGCATCAATGGGCAATCGGCCATACCCTTGGGATTGACCGATGAAGATCGCAAAAGAGGACGGGCAATGTGCAGTCTAACAACTATTGGTCGGGTACTACAAACGCTAACAATACGAGCAATGCGTGGAACGTCAATATGAACGACGGCAACGTGAACAACAACAATAAGACCAATGCAAACTATGTCTGGCCGGTACGTTTCAGAGAGTGGTGTTCATTAACTCCCCCTCTGATCCCCCTCTTAGATAAGAGGGGGAAGGGGGAGTTATTTTCCTTTGAATCGCTTTATCGGTGTTATGTGAAATGCAGAAAAAACAAGCGTAACACCATCAACGCCCTGAAGTTCGAGGTCAACGCTGAGGAAAACCTTATGGCCCTCGTCGATGAACTCAACAATGGGACCTATCAGCCGTCCCGCTCTGTCTGCTTTGTAGTTGAAAGACCCAAAATGAGGGAGATCGTCGCCGCCGATTTCAGGGACAGGGTTGTCCACCACGCACTGGTGGCACAGCTTGAGCCCGTGTATGAACGGATATTCATCCATGATTCCTACGCCTGCAGGAAGGACAAGGGTGTGCATCGGGCCGTGGAAAGGGTGCGGGAGTTCATGCGTAAGGCCGGCCGCAACGGAAACAGGCGGCTTTATTTCCTGCACCTGGATATCAGGAATTTCTTTATGACCATCGACAAGAATGTGCTTTATGGGATGTTGGAGAAAAAGATACGCTCTTATTATAAACAACCCCCTGCGCCCCCTTTATTAAGGGGGAATGTCGGAGGCGAGCTCATTGAGCGCTTGAATAGGCACAACCTAAAGGTGATGTTAGCAAATTCCCCCTTAGAAAAGGGGGAGAAAGGGGGTTGTGACTTGACTTGGCCCCTTCTCCATCTTGCCCATACCATCATTTTCCACAACCCTGTGGACAATTGCATCATCAAGGGTCAACAGGATCTCTTCAAGCATCTGCCGCCGCACAAGAGCCTTTTTCATGCCCCTGAAAACCGGGGGCTGCCGGTGGGGAACCTTACCAGCCAGTTTTTTGCCAATGTATACCTAAACGAGCTGGACCAGTACGTGAAGCACATCCTCAAATGCAAATACTATATCAGGTATTGCGACGACTTCGTGCTGCTCCACGAATCTCCCGAAAAGCTGGCAGGTCTGCGGGCACGAATCAAGACTTTTGTGAACGAACGGCTCGGGCTTGAACTCAACGCAAAATACCATAATATTCTCCCTGTCTCCAACGGAATCGACTTTCTGGGGTTCATTGTCAGGCCCGGCTATACCCTGGTGAGACGCAGGGTAGTCAATAATCTGAGGACGAGACTGAATGAGTTTGAAAAGAGGCTGCTGACTACGCCATTAACTCCCCCCTTCCCCCTCTTAGATAAGAGGGGGAAGGGGGAGTTATTCCTTACGGGGAGTGAGAGGGTTTCTATGGGACTGTCCCTATTTACGGACGAAGCGAAGCAGAGTCGTAGAATAGGGACTGTCCCCGGTCGTGTTGAAGGACTGGATGCCCGATTAAGACCCTCGGGCATGACGGCTAAGGTTGCTCATGAACCCGTAAGCATAGTCAAATACGACTACGAACTGCTTGAGAAACTGCTCTCGGTCCTGGCCTCGTATTTCGGGCATATGAAGTGGGCGAATTCCTTCAGGCTGAGAAAGGCACTGGTGGCAAGATATGCCTTCCTGAAGGAGTTTTTTTATATCAACGTTCCCAACGGCCTTGTGCCGCTGTTCAGGTTTCGCACCCAATTCCCCTCGGTAAAGCATGGGTACCGGTACTATGCCGCGCGTTTCAGCACTGCGGCGGTTTTTTACCAGGTGGGATGCTTTTACGAATTTTATGGGCCGCTTGCGCGGAGGGTGCGGGAGGTCCTCGGTGTTAAGCCCATGAAGAAGAATACCCGAGGAGCATTATTCGGATTCCCGGTGAGGCTGGAAAAGGAGTATGCCGGGAAGCTTCTTCAAAAAGGAATTTCCGTGGTTATCGTGCGCGAAACTGACAGATATATAGGCAGGGTGAAGGAGCGTCTGCCGAAATGCAAACTCGTACAAGTCAAAACTGATGTAACACCATAAGGAGGAAATATCATGGCAAAGAAACTGGTTTTTGTATTACTCATGATCGTGGTTTTTTCGGCGGCGGCGGCGTATGCCGGTACGGTGCAGTTGCCAAAGACGGGGCAGACAACGTGTTATGATGCGGCAGGGGCGGTGGTCGCCTGTACGGGCACCGGCCAGGATGCGGATAAAGGCAAGGGTGTTGCCTGGCCGAGTCCGAGGTTTACGGACAACGGCAACGGCACGGTGACGGACGGCCTGACAGGACTGGTTTGGCTGAAGAACGCGAACTGCTTTAGTACACAGACGTGGACGCAGGCAGTTGCAGACGCAAACGGTCTTGCAAACGGAAGTTGCAGCCTTACCGACGGCTCCACAGCAGGGCAGTGGAGATTGCCCAACGTGGACGAATTGGAAAGCCTGGTAAATGGGGGACAGTCAAACACAGCAACATGGTTGAACACCCAGGGCTTCAGCAGTGTGCAGTCTGACGGCTATTGGTCGGGTACTACATTCGCTGTCAGGACGAGCGATGCGGGGGGCGTCGGTATGTACGACGGCAGCGTGAGCTTCTACTATAAGACCGATGCGTTCTATGTCTGGCCGGTACGTTGAAGACAGTGTGGGTAATTTGATTCTTTGGTAATTTGCCGTAAGCGCAGAGCAATAGAAAAAAAATAATTAGGGTCAGACTTGACTATTGACATTGAGGTTGTTTCCTTAGAATGAGGGACAGCGACCGGATTTTTTTTGTTTGGGCTGGAAGAGAGTGGAAAAGGCGCATAGTCTTGACTTGTGCCTTAGCACTGCAAATCAATCTGCCGAGCGGCAGAGCATGACAGAGCTTTCTGTAAAATAGAGAGCCCCGCAGGGTTGCGGGACTCTCTATTTCATCTTCTATCTTTCCCGCCCTTAGCCTATGCTATAATTAAACAATAAACAGGAGCGTGTAATGCAGAGGACTAAGACCAAGCCTGAACCGATCCGGTATCTCGAAAACGCAAAGGAGCTTTTAAACAAGTCTCCCATTTCCGGTGACCGGTACGAAGACATCAAATACGTGCAGGAAGGTTGCGGAACGGCGTATCTCGCGGTGCTGAAGGCCCTTGACGAATATCTCCTGAAGAGGGGTGTGAGCGAAAAGGAATTGCCCCAATCCGTGGAAGGTTACAGAGACATGCTCCGGAAATACTTGACGCCCCATAACGGAAAACTTACACGGGAATTTGAAAAGCTTTATAAGGAACTACACATCGCGGGATATTATCGCGGACTGATAGAGGACGTGAACGCGTTGAAGGATATCTTCAAATCCGCAAAATCATTCATCGACAAAATTAAAGTATAAAACTTCGCCCCAGCCTTTGCGGTAGAATTTCAAGGGACCGATCTCCGATTCATGATAAATATTATGCAATTATGGGGTCTATATATGATAATATTTAACCATGGCGAAGATATCGCAGAAGCAGAGAGACGATATAGTAGAACAGTTTCTGCCGAGGGTCAAGTATTATGCCGGGAAATATTCCTTTGCCCTGCCGGCCGGGCTCAGTTATGAAGACCTCGTCTCAGCCGGAATAGTCGGCCTGCTCGATGCTGTGGAGAGGTTCGACGAGTCCCACAGGGCCAGCCTCAGCACCTTTGCCGATTTCAGGATCAGGGGCGCGATAATAGACGAGATACGTTCCATGCAGTGGGCTTCCAAGGATGTCAGGAAAAAGTTGGACGATGTAAGGCAGGTTTACTCCACGCTCGAAAAGGAATACAACCGCAGCGTAACCGAAGAAGAAGTGGCCGAGAGAATGAACATATCCCTCGACGAGTTGCACAAGACCCTCTCCACAACCAATATCCTCAACATGCTTCATTTGGAAGACCTTGGCCTGAGCCGCGACGGAGAGGGCCTCGACATCCTGGAGTGCATCTCAGACGGCAGCGGACGTGATATCCTTGATGAACTTAACCTCAAGGAATTGACCGCCGTCCTCGGGAAGGCCATTGCCGAGCTGCCTGAAAAGGAAAGGCTTGTGCTGACCTTCTATTATTACGAGGAACTGAACATGAAAGAAATCGGCAAGATCCTTGAGCTCAGCGAATCGAGGGTGTGCCAGTTGCACGGCAAGGCCCTCCTCGGGCTCAGGGACAAGGTGGAGGCCTTTAATACCAGAAAATAGGGGCATGTCCCGCGGTTGTTTGCATTATATACTATGCTGTATACTACCTTGATAAAAAAGCCTGTTAATTAATGCCGATGGTGGGGGTTGGAATATGGCCAAAAATATAAAGAAGCTTATCTCCAGGCTTCTGAGCAAAGACCCGTCTGTCCGACGCACCGCGGCTGAGGAGTTGTCGGACGGAGATGAGAGGGCCTTATATCCGCTTATCAAATCCCTGAGCGATGAAAATGTCGGGGTCCAGGACGCGGCCATGAGGTCTCTTATAACCATTGGGGGAGAGGTTACTGCTTATATGACCCTTCCTCTCATGCGCGAAAATACCCTGCTGAGAAACACTGCCCTGATAATCCTGAAGGAACTCGGAGAGGTCTCGGTCCCACTGCTCTATCGGTTACTTAAAGACAAGGATGAAGATGTGCGGAAATTCGCCGTTGACCTGTTCGGAGAGATAAAGACCGGAGTTGACGCCTCCCGGCTGGTCCCATCCCTGAAGGACCCCAATGCCAATGTGAGGGCGTCCGCTGCCAAGACACTCGGCCTTCTTCAATACAGTGCGGCGACGCCGGACCTTATAGGTGCGCTTGGGGATGAGGAGTGGGTCTGTTTTTCCGCCCTCGAGGCCATAGGCATACTTAAGGAAGAGTCTGCCGTGGACGTTATCGCGGGGCTGCTTTCAGAGGGGTCAGAGGCCGTGAGGTATTCGGCCATAGAGACCCTCGGACAGTTGGGCTCCCCCAAGGCCATAGGTTTCTTAAGGGCCTATCTGTTAAAGGCTGAGGGTGGGGAGAAAAACGAAGTCATAAATGCTTTGATCCGGATAGGTATAACCCCTGATATGGCCGATCTGTCCGACCATCTGCTTACTATGCTTAAGGGGGGTGACTGGGACGACAGGGTGATAGCGCTGAAGGGCATCAGGGCGCTGAATTGCGCCGAAGCCGTCCCGCTCATAGTTGATATAGCCGGATCAATGGACCCGTCGCAGCCGGATAATGAGGAAAAGATCACAATACTCAAAGACACGGTGAGGGCGATGGATTCCGAGGAAAAATTACTGGAACTTCTTGACTCTCCAGACGTCAAGTTTCGCGGAAAGGCCTTCACAATAGAACTGCTCGGTGAGATGCAGAGCTCTAAGGCCCTGGACAGGCTGCTTTTATACCTGAACGATATGAGGCGGGACCTGAGAAAGGCCTCGGCCGAGGCCCTTGGAAAGATACAGGACCCCGGATCCGTAGCGCCGCTCCTGCATACATCCCAGCAGGACGTGGATGCCCACGTCAGGCGCGCTGCCATAGACGCCCTCGGCAATATCAGGTCTGCGGATGCAGTGGCGCCGCTGATGGAACTACTGGATCTTGAAAGTTTCTACGACGTGATGGAGAGGATTGTAAATGCGCTCGTAAAGATTGAGCCCGAGGGATTCCTGTCCGGCGCGGTCACATACAAGGAACCGGTGCGAGAGATAATTGCGAAGAATTGGGACAGCCTTGACGTGCTGCTCAAACTTTGTGACGACGGCAGCAAGAAGGTGAAGCTGGCGGCAATGAACGGCCTCGGCCGCGTGAGGACGCAAGAGGCCCTGTTTAAAATATCATCCTTCCTGTCTGATGAGGACGCCGATATAAGGAGGGCGGCCGTGATAAGCCTCGGGGATGCCGGGTACTGTTCTCCGGAACTGATAAACACCCTGAATGATTCCGACCCGTGGGTAAGGTTTTACACCATAAAGGCGGTGTCCAATTCCTGCGACAGGGAGAAGTCCCTGGAGATGATAAGCGGCAGGCTGAACGACGAGTTTATTCCGGTTGTGATGTCGGCGATAGACGCCATAGCGGAAATAGGGGGCAGGGAGGCCTATGAGGTCCTTGCCGCCAATGCGGAACACGACAACCCGGACGTGAGGGACAAGATAAGGGAGGTCATGCTCACACTATGAGTCTTGTCATGACCGATGATGTATTTAAACAGCTTAGGGATTTTATATATGAAAAAAGCGGTATCTTCGTGCCTGACAACAAGAAATACTTCCTGGAAAACAGGCTTGGCAGAAGAGTCCAGGACAAGCAGCTCAAGGGGTTTGAGGATTACCTCTACATAATAAAATTCGGCGCCGATAAAAACGAATTGGTGGCCCTCTTTAACATGGTCACGACCAATGAGACCTTTTTTTTCAGGGAACCCCAGCAGTTTGATGTGTTCAGCGGCGAACTTTTTAATCGTATCAAGGCAGAAAATACAAAGAGCGGCAGAAAGGACATCAAGATATGGTCTGCGGCCTCTTCCACCGGCGAGGAGGCCTATACGCTTGCCATGATATTGACCGAGAATCCGGAATTGAAGGTCCTGAGGCCGGACATCTCGGCCTCGGACATCAGCGAGTCGGTCCTCGCCTCGGCAAGGGCAGGGGTGTACGGATCATATGCCGTCAGAAACGTGCCTGAAAATTACATGAAGAAGTATTTCAATGTCTCAAACCAGCAGTTCGTGCTTTCACCTGCAGTCAGATCCATGGTCAGGTTCATGCGGATCAATCTCGTTGAGGACAGGGATATGAAGGCGTTTAAAGGTATTGATGTCATATTCTGCAGAAACGTGCTTATCTATTTCGACGAAAAGGCAAAACAGAAGGCAGTGTCCCTGATGTACGATGCACTGAGGCCCGGCGGATATCTGTTTGTCGGCACGTCCGAGAGTCTGCACAATATTACGAGGGCCCTCAGACCTGTCGTGATAAACAAGGTTATAGTCTACCAGAAGGTATAAAGGAAGGAGGACCATGAAGATACTTATCGTTGATGACGACAAGACGACCAGAAAACTCCTCAGTCTTTACCTGAAGGGCAAGGGATACGGTGTAGTCACGGCGGAAAACGGCCTGGAGGCCCTGGAAAAGCTGGGCACTGAAGATATTAACCTGATTGTTTCCGACATGAACATGCCTTACATGGACGGGATTGAATTTACCAGGACTGTCAAGGCCGACTCCGCCTGGAAGCACATTCCGGTTATAATGCTGACTACCGAGGCGGACGACGATGAAAAGAAAAAGGCCGCAGATGCGGGGGTTGATGACTATCTGGTAAAGCCTACGAACGCGGACCAGATTACCGAAAGGATAAAGAAAATACTTAAGGAGATGTTCAAATCGGGAGGTGAGCAGGATGTCCGAGTTTAATTACAGTATCAAGGTGCTTGTAGTTGACGACTTCCCCACAATGAGAAGGATCGTGAAGAACCTTCTGAAACAGATCGGGTTTGAGAATATTGACGAGGCCGAGGACGGCGTGCAGGCTCTCATCCAGCTCAAGAAGACCAAGTACGGTCTGCTTGTGACGGACTGGAACATGCCCAACATGGAGGGCATAGACCTGCTCAGGAACCTCAGGAAAGAGGAAAGCCTGAAGGACCTGCCGGTCCTCATGGTAACTGCGGAGGCCGAAAAGGAGAAGGTCATCGAGGCAATCAAGGCCGGGGTTGACAATTATATAGTCAAGCCCTTTACGGCCGAGACCCTGAAAGAGAAACTCCTGAAGGTAGCGGACAAGAAAAAGTCACTTAGTGCGGGAGGCTGATATGGCCGATGAGATGGAAGAAATAGTCGACGAGTTTGTCATTGAGGCCGACGAGACTATAGAGCGGATTGACCCCATGTTCGTTGAACTGGAGACCAGGGGTTACGACAAGGACATCCTGAACGAGATATTCCGCGGCATGCACACGCTCAAGGGCGCAGCCGGTTTTCTGGGTTTTCAGCAGATAGTGGACGTGGCGCACAGGGCTGAAAGCATAATGAAGAGGCTGCGGGACGGAGAGGTAGCCCTGAGCCGGGACCTGATGGACGTCATCCTCAAGAGCGTGGACACGCTCCGTATGCTTATACACCATGTTAAGGTAAAAGACGGCGTTGAAGAGAATATTGCCGCTCTTCTGAGCGAACTTGATAATGCCCTTGAAAACGCAGGCAAGATGCCGGCGGCCGAAGATGCGGCCTCTGTCAAAGGATCTCTGCCCGTCTCTTCGGAAGAGGCTGCTCAGACAATGGTTGAGCCAGTGAGCATGGAAGAGGTGAGTCCTGAACCCAAACCTAAACATGTGCCGCCGCCCCCGCCTGATGAACACGTGCAGCAGATCAGCAAGGAGAAAGAGGTGGTTTCAACCCTCAGGGTTGATGTGCTCAGGATAGATAAAGTCATGGACCTTGCAGGGGAAATAGTCTTGGCCAGAAACAGGCTGCTCAATCTCGCTTCCAAGCTGGATGCCATTTACGCCGGAGATTCCCATGTGGAGAGTCTTTTGGAGACCACCGGATTTCTGGACAGGGTGACATCGGACCTTCAACTTGCAGTAATGAAGATGAGGATGCAGCCCATCCAGAAGGTGTTTGGGAAGTTTCCCAGGATGGTCAGGGACATGTCGCGCGCACTTGGCAAGGACATAGACCTTGAGATGTTCGGCGAGGACACGGAAGTGGACAAGACCGTTATTGAAAATATAGGCGATCCGCTTGTGCATATAATCAGGAATTCCATAGACCACGCGATAGAGTTTTCCAATGAAAGGGTGCTCAAGGGCAAGCCCGGAAAGGGCAGGATTATCATGAGCGCGGAACAGAGGGGGACCCAGATAGTAATAGAAGTCTCCGATGACGGTAAAGGTATTGACGTGGAGGCGGTAAAGAGAAAGGCCCTTGCAAAGGGACTTATAACCGAGGATGAGGCCCAGAAGATGTCCGACGACTCAGCCGTCAACCTGATATTCCTCCCCGGATTTTCAACAAAAGACGTATCCACCGAACTCAGCGGCAGGGGGGTCGGCATGGATGTGGTAAAGACCAATGTGGCCAAGCTTAACGGTTACGTGGAGGTGATCACAAAGCAGGACATCGGTTCGACCTTCAGGATAAGCCTGCCCCTTACCCTGGCCATACTCCAGGCCATGATGGTGCGGATCGGCGGAGAATATTACGCCATTCCTCAATCCATGATCGAGGAGACGCTGAGGGTGAAGAAAAACGACATAAAGGAAGTTGCCGGTCAGAAGGTCCTGACGATCCGGGGAAGGGTGCTGCCCATATTTGATATGTCCGAGGTGCTCGGAGTAAGGAACAGGGATGAAGCTGAACGCAGTAACCATTATGTGCTTGTGGCCCTTGTGGGAGACAGGCGTTTCTGCATGTCCGTGGATGAACTGCTGGGGCAGGAAGAAATCGTGATCAAGATGATAACCGGAGTGGAATCCGAGGAGTGCGGCGTACTGGGCGCCACTATCACCGGCGACGGAAGGGTTGTGCTTATACTGGATCTTACAGTGCTTGCGAGAGGGATCTTCGCAATGAGCAGGTAGTCGCACAGACAGGAGGTTACATGCAATATATTGGCTTTACAATGGGAGGGTGTGAGTACACCATACCGATATTGAAGGTGCAGGAGATAATAAACATGCCTTCCATAACCAAACTCCCCCAGTCGCCGCATTATATAGAGGGGGTGACCAACCTGAGGGGCCGCATAATCACGGTCCTCAGTCTCAAAAAACTGGTCGGGTTCAGCGGTGCAGAGGGCGGCAGTTCGGAACAGAAGGTGATCGTCATCACCGGCGGAAAGCTCACCTTCGGGATGCTGGTGGACGGCATAACCGGCGTCATCACTATAAATGAGGCCGATATAGAGCTGGCTGAAAACATCATGCAGTACCCGATAAAACAGGTGGAAGGCGTGGCAAGGGTCGACGACAGGCTGGTAGTTCTCCTGGATACCAGAAAGCTCATATCGGTTGAGGATGCAAGTCTTTTTGAAGATGAGATATATGAGGTCGGAGAGACGATCGGCGATAAGGTCGAGGTCATCAGGAAAATAGATGGGATGGGAGGTGAGTTGACGGTGAAAGAGGTAAAGGATGCCAGGGAGTTTTTCAACAAAAAAGGAATCGGCTCCGATGACCCCAGATACGCGCTTTTTGACGATATGGTCGCCTTCATGAATGCCGTGGCCTCAGAGGACTATGAAACGGCCGACGACGCCATACAAAACATGATGAACAAGGGCCAGAGCGACCTGTTTAAGCAAGTCGGAAAGGTCACAAGGAAACTGCACGATTCCATCCGTAGTTTCAAGGAGGCCCTGGACCCGAGGCTCAAGGATATGGCCTCCACGGATATGCCCAATGCCGTTGACAAACTACAGTTTGTTATAGACAAGACTGAAGAGGCAGCCAACAAGACCATGGGTATTGTTGAAAAATATATCCTTGACATGGATGAATTGTCCGGTCATATCAGGAACGTTACGGGACCGGAGGATTCGGTAAAATACATCAAAGATTACAAAAACAGGCTGGAAGACGACCTTACCGAGATACTCACGACACAGTCCTTTCAGGACCTTACCGGCCAGACGATCAAGAAGGTCATTGTCCTGGTCAGCGACATTGAAACCGAACTGGTAAAGCTGATTGCGACCTTCGGTGTCAAGATAGAGCCCGGCGCGAAGGCTGTGGAGGAGATAACTCCCGAGCAGGTATCCCAGGAAGGCGTAGACGACCTGCTGAAGGAATTCGGTTTTTAACCGCTATGGTAAAAGTCCTTATAGTTGATGATTCGGCATTCATGAGGAATGCCCTCTCCAGCATGCTGTCGTCAGACCCCGAGATCAAGATAGTGGGGACTGCCCGCGACGGTCTGGAAGCTGTTGCCAAGGTGGCCGAACTCAGGCCGGACATCGTCACCATGGATGTCGAGATGCCGAGGATGGACGGCATTGCGGCCTTGAGACAGATAATGGAAAAGACGCCTGTGCCCGTGATAATGGTAAGTTCGCTTACTATTGATGGCGCCAGGGTGACCCTTGAGGCCCTTGAAATAGGCGCAGTGGATTTTCTGCCAAAGAACCTTTCCGAACTGTCCATAAATATCGTCAAGATTCGGGAGATGCTTATTGACAAGATCAAGCAGATCGGGAAGAAGGGCAATGTCCTGAAGAGGAGGTCAGCCCCGCCCCCGTGCGGCGTCGCTCGCAGGGTTGAAGAGGCGCACATTGCCATGCCTTTGAGGACTACCGGGGACCGCCGTGTTGGGGTAGTTTCAATAGGCACTTCCACCGGAGGACCCAAGGCCCTGCAGGAGATCCTGCCCCTGCTGCCCAAGGATTTTCCATGTCCCATTGTGATAGCCCAGCATATGCCGCCCAACTTTACAGGTCCTTTTGCCGAGCGGCTGGACCAGCTCAGCCAAATTACGGTGAGAGAGGCCCGGGAGGGAGATGTGCTTAAACCGGGCCTGGCGTTTATCGCGCCAGGCAGCGGCCACATGAGGGTTTCCAGGCCCAGAGGCCTTGAGACGGTGGTGACCATTTCAGATGCCAAAGAGGACTTTATTTACCGTCCGTCCGTGGATGCGCTGATGGCCTCGGTCGCTGAATTTTTCCCGGGCAGGGCGCTCGGGGTCATCCTGACCGGCATGGGCAATGACGGGGCAAAAGGTATGCAGGCCATGAAAAAGACCGGCAGCAGGATATTCGCCCAGGACGAGGATTCATGTGTTGTCTACGGTATGCCCAAGGCTGTGGTGGATGCCGGGATAGCCGACAAGGTCCTTTCCATAGAGGAGATGGCCGGGGAAATAGTGAACGCCGTTTAAATAGATTCTGTTCGTAAAGTTATGCCTTTCTGTCATTCCGGCTTGTCCGGAATCTTTCCGATGGCGTGCAAGAAGGATTCCCGACGCGCTTTGCTTGCGGGAATGACAAGTATAGGTAGTTTATAAGCAGACTCTAAATAATCTGCTGTAAATTGATTGGAGGTGCCAATGGAGGCCTTGACAGTATCGAGCGAACTGCTGCAACTGGTAACTTTCAACCTCGACAACGAGGAATATGCTGTTGATATCCTGAAGGTCCAGGAGATCAACAGGATGACGGAGATAACCAGGGTGCCGAATTCTCCATCCTATGTGGAAGGCGTTGTTAACCTGAGGGGAAAGGTGATACCGGTGGTCAATATCAGGATGAAGTTCAATCTCCCGGAAAGGGAGACTGACGCGCGTTCAAGGATCATGATAATGGACATTCAGGGGATAACTATGGGCGTTGTTGTAGATTCGGTTTCCGAGGTCCTGAGGATACCGGTCGGCATAGTGGACCCGGCCCCTCCCATGGCTTCAAGCATAGGGGTGGAATACATAAAGGGCATAGCGAAGTTTGATGACAGGCTCATTATTCTTTTGGACCTCGACACGATGCTTGGCAAGCCGTCGGAAGTCGCCCTGCTTGAGTGAGGCTGCAGGGAAGGACATGGGAAAGGTATGATGGAAGGACAGCTTGAGAAAATAATCCTTGAGACGGTAGACGTCCCCAGCCTGCCTGCCGTAGCAGGGCGGGTCCTTCAGTTGATGAACGACGATTTCTCTTCGCTGAACGAACTGGAAGGGATAATATCAAAGGACCAGGCCTTTTCCTCAAGACTGCTTAAGATCGCAAATTCGCCCTATTACGGAGGGGGCAAGAAAGTGGATTCCGTTTCCACTGCGATTATCCTGATAGGCTTCAGTACGATGAGGTCGCTGGTGGTTGCCGCCTCGCTTAAGGATGTGCACAGGAAATCCGGTTTGTTAGAGACCAGGTTGTGGGAACACAGTCTCGGTGTGTCGATAGCCGCGTCCATTTTGGCCCGCGAGACTAAAATAGTAGGAGCCGAGGAGGCCCTTGTGGTCGGCCTTATTCATGATATAGGCAAGACCATCCTGAACAACAGCATGCCGGATGCATATTCGCTGGTAATAGAGAGGGTATATGAAGACGGCTCCGGATTCCTGGAGGCCGAGGATGAGCTGCTCGGGTTTAACCATTGCAATGTCGGGGGGTTGATAGCGAGGAAGTGGAAGCTGCCCAGGAATCTTGAGGTGGTGATAGAGCACCATCACGCCGATAAATATCCCATGTTGGAAGGTGATGATTTTGAGGCCCTGTGCCAGTTGGTAAAGGCCGCCGATGCCTTGTGCCTGGATATGAAAATAGGTATAAGCAGGGAGGGCGGGATTTCAGCAGCGGAACTTGAAGGCCTGGGTTTGTCGGCCAATAGGCTTGCCGAAATTCGTGAAATGGTCGCCAGGACATATGCCGAACAGAAGTCCCAGATGGTCTCCTGAGATATAATTATTGAAGAATATAGTCTTTTGCCCGATAATTTATATATGACGACAAAGGACAATGGCATAAGAAGCGTGAACAGTATTTTCGGGTCAAGGCCACTGGGACAAAATTATATCACGGTGAAGTTCCGTGAGGAAAAAAGGACGGCCGATGACAGAAAAAAGCGTGATGAAGATGAGAACGGGGAGAAGTTTGAAAAGGAAGAACACAAAGTAGATGTAACGGCGTAGCCTTATTGCGCTTCCCCCCCAGCCCCTCAGTCCTCATCTGATAAGGCGCAATTGTCACTGCCTGATCTGACTTATAGAGGTGATAAAATTCCTGACGATGTAAAAACCACTACGGCCGGGGCCTGGACAAAACCCCTGATGCTCCTGTTTATTGTCGTTGTCATAACCTTTATTTTTTACAAAACCGGATTGATAGAGTTCTTCCTTAGCAGACAAAAAATGCTCCACTTCATAGATTCTCTCGGCGCGTTAGGATTCATAGGATTCATATTGCTCCAGGTTGTGCAGGTAGTTGTATCGCCTATTCCCGGAGAGGCGACCGGACTTATAGGCGGTTTTTTATACGGTCCTGTATTCGGCACACTATTGTCTACAATAGGTCTGACAATAGGCTCTTATATTGCCTTTGCGCTTTCAAGGGCCTTGGGAAGGCCATTTGTTGAGAGACTGGTGAAAAAGTCCGTGATGAGCAAATTCGATTATCTGCTTCATCACAAAGGAGCTTTTCTTGTATTTATCCTCTTTTTAATACCGGGGATACCGAAGGATTATCTCTGTTACATCTTGGGACTCGGGCATCTTTCTACCATGGAATTCTTAGTAATAGGCGGCACCGGAAGACTTTTCGGAACTGTCTTGCTGACGATAGGCGGCAACTACATACGGCATGAGCAGTACGGCAGGTTTTTTGTCCTTGTCGGAATTGCCGTTATCGTTGTGCTTGTTGCTATGGTTTTTCAAGACAAGATAGAACGATGGTTCAGGATATGGCACGTTCTGGATTACAGGAAAAAAAAGACAGGTATTTCTCAAAAAAAGCATCCACTGCCGTAACTGCTAACCGATCTCGACCCGGTTTCTGCCGTTTGCCTTGGCCTTGTAGAGGGCATTGTCTGCCGCTACTATGATATTTTCTTTAGTTGCGACCCCGTCACTGCATGAGGATACCCCGAGGCTTATAGTGACTATCGTTTCTTTTTCAACAGACATCCTGATTCTTTCCGCAATCTCAACGGCCATCCCGGCGCTCGTCTCAGGCAACAAAACAAGAAACTCCTCTCCTCCATATCTGACGGCAAGGTCTGCTGTGCGTATGCAATTCAGGAGTATCCTCCCTATTTCGGACAGGAGCTTGTCTCCTTCAGCATGACCGTAGGTGTCGTTGTATCTCTTGAAATAATCTATATCAAGCATAATCACATTAAGTGATGTCTTATTCCTTTCAGCAAGAAGCAGGCAGCGTTCAATGTTAATATCCATAAGTCGCCGGTTTGCAAGCCCTGTCAGCGGGTCCCGGAGCGATAATGTCCTGGCCTCCTCATACAGCCTCGCATGGTCAAGAGCTACGCCAATCTGGTTTCCCAGCGTATAGAGCAGGTTCATCTTTGTTTCATCCATGGCATTGTCGGTGCCGGGCACTGTATAAAGACACAACACGCCGACAAGGCTGCCTTTAGCTTTAAGCGGGATGATGACATGGCTGTGAGATGGCAGCCCGGTCTTGACCGAATGTCTGTCGTCGGTCACAGAATCAGAGGAAACGATTATTTTTTCGGTCTTTGCACATAAGCCGCAGAGACACTCTCCGATTTTGATGGTCCTGTGCGCCTTTTGAAAGTCAATAGAGTGACCAAAATCATAAGCCATGTGCAGGTTATCGCCATCAGATACAAAAATGACACACTTCTTTTCAAGGCGCAGGATATTCAGGGCTGTGATGGTATCTATTATTTCATTGAATAGTTCATTCATGTCTATAGTCCTGCTGATGGCTGAAGACACGCTGTAGAGCACAGACAATTCGGAATTGACCTTCTTCAGGGAGTTCTCGGCTTGCCGTCGCTCAAGTATTTCCGCTTTGAGCTGAACATTCACACTTCTCAGCCGTTCCCTGGCATCAATCAGTTCCATGTTTTTTCTGATCACCGACTCATAGGTGGAGACCAGCAGATCAAGTATCCGGTAGTCTTCGGTTTCTATACAATAATGTTGGCCGTCAAAGATCAGATTCACTTGTCCGGGTTGCCTGCCTGAGTTGCGCAGTTCCCTGTTCTTAAAGACATGTTCAATCCGGGACAAGAGCAACTCTTCATCAACGGGCTTCAGTAAAAAATTGTCCGCGCCGCAGGCCAGCGCGTTCAGGACATCGCGGGTATCGGAAAAAGTGGTCAGCAAAATTACGGGTATATCTTTCAGGGCATCATCCGCCCGCAAACAGAAGCATAAACGGTAGCCGTCCATAACCGGCATCATAATATCGCTGATGATGAGAGAAGGGGTTGAAACCTTCATATATTCAAGCGCCTGCATGCCGTTTAATGCAGTAGCCACTACAAAACCATTTCTCTCAAGTATATACTTTAACCGTTCAGCCTGCGTGGGGCTGTCCTCTACGATGAGGATAGTCATATCAGGACGTTTATTGCCCGGCATAGACATGCTGAGATATTCACTCATTCGACCCTCTCAGAGCACATAAGGGGCTCTTGCAAGAATTTGTTTCCAGAGATTAAGAATATCACAGTAAAGAGTAACTTCTCAAAGCAAAAATACTCGATTGATTCGTTTTTTATTGACAAAGTATCTAAAAAGTAGTATAAATTTAATATAAACTGAAGATACCGGAGGGGAGAGCTATGGCGGTTAATCCTGTAAATCCTTACGCAAATGCGCACACGGCGAGTCAGATGAGAAAAGTTTCAGATAACCTTATGAAGGCTGCCGCCTCCGGTGGGCAGAAACAGACGCAAGAGACTAAGCCTGCTCCTGCTGTTAAGCCGGGCAATACCGCTAATCCTTATGCGAATGCGCACACGGCGAGTCAAATGAGAAAAGTTTCAGATACCCTTATGCAGGCTGCCGCCTCCGGGGGACAGAAACAGACGCAAAAGACTAATCCTGCTTATACTGTTAATCTAAGCAGTGCTGCAAAGCAGCAGTCGTCAGCCGTCGAAGCAAAGAAAGCAGTGTAGTGCCTTTTGATGGCATGTGACTAAAATATAGGGAACCGTATGAATTGGGTGTAAAATGCAGGTGCATGCTCAGTCAAATTCAGTTGCGGTTGCTGCAGTTTCATCAAATGCAAACGCTGCCGCCTTTAAAAAGGCGACGGCGAATGTGCAAAAAACCCAACCCAAAGACCAAGTTACCCTGTCTCCGGCTGCCAAGGCCATCAGTAAGAATGGTAGCAGTGAATCTGTCAGTAACACTGATGCTGTAGAAAAAGCGATCAATTCCGGAAATTATACCGTGCTGGGCACTATGGCCGGTGGATCCGTGGCGATTGTGCTGATTGATATAATTTCATAAGTAAACGGCCATTTCAAGCCATTTATATAAATAGAGTCTGTCCATAAACTCGTGATAGTTGTCATTCCCGCAAGCGAAGCGCGTCGGGAATCCTTTCTGAACGCCATCGGAAAGATTCCGGATACCCAAACATCGGGCACAGGCAAGCCGGAATGACAGAAAGACGTGACTTTATAAACAGACTCTAAATAACCTACCCAAGGCATATTTTTCCCACCAAAGGAAAAAATTTCCCTGCTATTTTGATTTCGAGGCCTTCAACACTCATTACCCACCCCTATTTCTTCATGGCATTAATATTGCATGTAAGGCATGGTTGGGAATAATTTATTTCAAGGGAGGCGGTCCGGATGTATAAAGGAATCTATGTTGCGTTGAGCGGAGCCGTACTCAGGAGTCAAGAACTGGACACTGTAGCCAATAATTTGGCGAATATAAATACGATTGGTTTCAAGAAGAGCAGTTTTTCCTCCCGTCTTTATCCGCTTCTGGAGGGCACAGATGAAAAACAGGGAGCAGCATACCCCGAGGCAAAGGCAATGGCTTATTTCGGCCAATACCATATAGACCAGTCTGAAGGGGCCCTCAAAAATACCGGCAATGCCTTGGACATTGCGGTCAAAGGTGAAGGCTTTTTTGCAGTCCAAAGGCAGGGACAGACATTCTATACGAGAAACGGCGCCTTTACCCGCGACAAGGAGGGCTTTTTAGTCACGCAAGATGGTTTCAATGTGCTTGACGCCGGCGGCAACTCTGTGAACCTTGGCAACAAGGGCACGGTAAATATAACTTCGGACGGAATGGTCTATAACGATGGCAATAATATAGCCAGGATCAGGCTGGCCAAGGTTGAAAATGCAATTCACGCCTCTGACTCCTTATTCAGCGGCAAGGATGCAGGCAACGCAGGTGGGGAGATTGTGCAGGGAGAACTGGAGATGTCCAATGTCAACCCGGTGCGCGAGATGATAGGCATTATCCTGGCACAGAGACAGTTCCAGGCTGCGATTAGCGTCATTCAGAGCCTTGATGACCTGGCTAAACAGACACCGCAGATAGTCAAGTCGTAAAGGTAACAGACTACAGGAGGAGGTATAAATGATCAGATCACTTTTCACGGCAGCAACCGGTATGCAGGCCCAGCAGCTTAATATTGATGTCATATCCAACAACCTTGCCAACGTAAACACAACAGGGTACAAACGCGGCAGGGCCGATTTTCAGGACCTTTTATACCAGAATGAAAGGGCGCCCGGCGCTCCATCGGGGGATGGTGTGCAAGTACCCACCGGCATCCAGGTGGGTCTCGGCGTAAAGGCGGTAGCTGTTCAGAAGCTTTTCACCCAGGGTGATTTTGTCAAGACCGAAAGCGATCTCGACCTTACTATAGAGGGCGACGGCTTTTTTCAGGTGGCCATGCCGGATGGGACTACGACATATACAAGGTCCGGTTCCTTTAAGCTGGACAAGGACGGCAGGGTCGTTACCTCGGACGGTTACCCTCTTGCAGACAATATCACGATTGATCCGACGGCCGTAAAAATAAACATAGGCTCCGACGGCACAGCCAGCCAGTTGGTCGGCAGCAACCCAATACCTCAGGCCTTGCCACAGATACAGATTGCCAAGTTTGTAAATCCGGCAGGACTGCTTGCGATCGGCAAGAATCTTTTTGTCACGACCGATTCCTCAGGTGAGGCCGCCCTCGGCACACCCGGGATAGACGGTCGCGGTACTTTAAACCAGGGCTTCCTTGAGATGTCCAATGTCAATGTTGTGGAAGAAATGGCGAACCTGATTATAGCCCAGAGGGCCTTTGACATTAATTCCAAGGCGATCCAGGCTTCGGACGAGATGCTGCAAACCACAACTACACTGAAGAGATAGCCGGATGATTATTAGAAAAAGCACAATAAGCAGCGTGTTCATTGCCGCACTGACAATCCTGTTTATGGGCATTGCGGTAACCGTAGCCTTCGAAGGAGACCTTTTGAGCGGCAAGATGAACGAAGCGGTATTAAAGGCGCTCAAAAAAGAGGTGCCCGGGGATGTGAGACTCTACTGTCTCAGGGTCGTAACAGGCGCCCATTTGCTTAAGGAAGGAGAGTCTTTTGAAGTCGTCCGGATAGGTTTGGGCCGTTACAGCGGGAAAAACAGGATAAATTATTCGGTGACATTCAGGTTGCAAAACGGGGAAGAAAGGGACGTCTTGCTGGAGGCATCTTATGATGTGCTGGTGGACGTTTATATCACCTCCAGATCTCTTTTGCGCGGCACGGTGCTTTCACGGGACGACTTCAATATATTCAAGCAGAGGGTGTCCAGGCTGCCGGCAGGTGCGATCCTTAAGGCCGAGGACCTGGAAGGCAAGATACTGAAAACAAACCTCTCCAGCGGGATTATCTTAAGGACTAATTATGTTACATCCGACCTGCCGGTCAAGCGGGGGCAGACGGTGGAGGTGCATGTGGAAGGAGATAATGTGCTATTGACTATAAAAGGAGTGTTGAGAAACAACGCTGTTATTGGCGGTGTTGCAAGGGTTTTATGCGATGTGTCTAAAAAGGAAATAAGCGGGATACTAATCTCCCCCGATACAGTGGAGGTGAAGATATGAAAAGATTAAAAGGGACAGTCGGCAATAGGAATCAGGGACCATTTGTTCCGATTATTTTTATGACAATGCTTATAGTGCTTGCGGCCCTTTCGGGTTGTTCCGGCCTGAAGGACGCCAGGGAGATTAAGGAGGCCCCTATGCCGCCCAAGTATGTGGAGGCGAAGGATAAGGCCCAGTATGCGTCGGAAGGTTCTTTGTGGAAAAATTCGGCGTCCATGTATGAAGACAATAAGGCCCGATATGTGAACGACCTGGTTACCATAATAATAAGCGAACAGACTTCCGCGAGCAAAACAGCCACAACCGGAGCGTCGGGCAGTTCATCCGCGGATTTCGGTCTGACCAATATATTTGGTCAGGACCTGAATATAAGGACGAAGATACCGGGTGTAGGCCGTCATCTCGGGCTTTCTCCCAGCGTAAGCGGAAGCAGTTCGTCCTCATTCTCGGGCAAGGGAGACACGGCGAGGACCGGTACCCTTACAGGGACTATAACCGCAAAGGTGGTTGAGGTCCTGCCCAACTCCAACATGGTGTTGGAATCCAGGAAGGAGATAGTGGTCAACAATGAAAAGGAGATACTTGTGTTTCGCGGTATTGTAAGGCCTGCTGATATCACGGCAAGCAACACAGTGTCGTCGCAGTATATTGCGGATGCACAGGTATACCTCGTGGGCGACGGAGTACTGGGTGACAAGCAGTCCCAGGGGTGGTTAGTGAAGCTGCTGGATAAGGTTTGGCCGTTCTGATTTGCGGGCATGAAAAATGCTTCTATAAAAGTAAACGGCGCGTAGCCGGAATTGCAGAACATACTGAAATAAGGCTAAAAGGGAGACGGAATGTTGAAAAGCGGCTTAAAAGAGCATTTGACTGATACCTGGAAAGGGAAATTATTTCTGTCGGTCCTGCTTTTGATGTCGGCAATTTTTGCCGTTTCATCGGAAGTCAATGCCCAAAGGATAAAGGACATTGCCGTTTTCTCCGGCATCAGGGAAAACGAGCTTATCGGTTACGGTATCGTAGTGGGCCTGAACGGCACAGGCGATAAGGACGGGACCTATATATTTCAGCCTTTCGCAAATATGCTTACCAAGCTTGGCGTGGCTGTAAACCAGGCCGATATAAAGGGAAAGACGAAGAACATCGCTGCGGTAATAGTCACGGCAAAGTTGCCTACGATGGTCAGGCCGGGCGCAACATTGGACGTGCTGGTTTCCTCAATCGGGGATGCCAAAAGCCTCCAGGGCGGTACGCTGCTTATGACACCGCTCAAGGGTCCTGACTCAAATGTATACGCAGTGGCCCAGGGGCCGCTCTCAATAGGCGGTTTTTCAGCCGGAGGCGGGCAGTCAGTCAAAAATCACCCCAATGTTGGAATGATCCCCAATGGGGCAAATGTGGAGAAGGAAGTGCCGGTTCTGCTTAATAAAAAAGACAGGCTCGACCTTCTGCTTGCCGGGCAGGACATCACTACAGCCAAAAGGGTTGCCGACACGATTAACGATAAACTCAGGGGTCCTTATGCCAAGGCGGAGGGTCCCTCGGTGGTCTCCGTTATGGTACCCGACTCATTTTCAGGTAAGGTTGTTGAGATGATGTCGATGATTGAACTCATAAACGTTGCCACGGATACACTTGCGAAGGTTGTGGTAAATGAAAGAACGGGGACGGTTGTAATCGGAGAAAATGTAAGTATCAGTCCTGTTGCACTTTCTCACGGCGGACTGACAATTACCATCAAGAATGAAACTGAGGTGTCTCAACCCCAGCCCCTTACCGCCGGTGGCGCACAGACTGTTGTTGTCCCCAAAAAGGATGTGCAGGTGGTTGAGAAGAAGGCCTCCCTTGTTGAGGTCAAGGGGGCGACACTGGGTGAACTTGTAAAGGCGCTTAACGCCCTTGGTGTTACGCCGAGGGACATGGTTGCTATTCTCCAGGCCCTTAAGGCCGCAGGCGGACTCAATGCCGAACTGGTGCTGATGTGATAAATACCTCAAGCATAGGGCCTCAGATTATGGCAATGAGCAAGGCCCCGGAAAAATCCGATCCCAAGGTCCTGGGCAAACAGATGGAAACCCTGTTTCTCAATCAGTTTCTCAAGATCGTCATGGAGCAGTCAGATCTCGGCAAGGGCAAGATGGTAGGCAATTTCATGCCGTTTATCACAAATGAATTGGCCAAAAACATGGCTGAGAGGGGCATTGGTATCGCTGATTTCTTCATGAATAGTCCGAATGTTAAAAAGATGCTGGATGAAAATAGCGATGTAGTGGAGGGATATCCTGCTTCAGGAGCAACGGCAGGCAATGCCGGTCTTAATAATTCAACGGGACCTGAGACATTAAAGTGGGATGGGCATCTGAAACTCCCGGTGAGCGGAAAAATAAGCTCTTCTTTCGGTCTGAGACATGACCCTATAAACGGGATGCTGAAACAGCATAACGGCATTGATATTGCGGTACCGGAGGGCACGCCGGTGCGCCCGGCAGCTCCAGGCAAGGTGGTCTTCAGCGGATATTCCGAAGGGTATGGGAATTGCGTTATAGTTGAACATGAAAACGGCCTGAGAAGCGTATACGGGCATAATTCCGAAAATAAGGTGAATGCTGGAGATATTGTTGATAAACAAAGCGTAATAGCTCTCAGCGGTTCCACTGGACGGTCAACCGGTCCACACCTTCATTTTGAAGTGAGAAAGGGTGGGAATGCTGTGAATCCAATGGGCATGATCGGCTAATATTTTGATCGAATCCTCCGATAACATAAGATAGCCATAGAGCGTGGCAATAAGCTGGAGAAGGAGGAGAGTATGAGAATACCTGATAAGTTTGATGCACAGGGAGTGACACCGCCCAAAGTCAGTGGGGCAGTAGGAAAAACGAAGGCCGGCAAGACCGGCGGCGTTAAGGGAAACGATCAGGTAACTGTATCGGAAAGGGCCAAGGAGATAGCAAGGCTCAAAGCGGAGACTTCGAAGCTTCCCGATATAAGAACCGAACGTGTAACAGAGATAAAAAACGCAGTCAGCGCGGGGACCTACAATGTAAAGGGGGAAGCCGTGGCGGCCAAAATGCTAAAGGAGGCCTTAATTGATTCCACTGTATGAAGACCTTATTAATATCCTGGAGGGTGAACTGACCCACTGCGCCCGGATGATCGAACTGCTGAGGACGGAGAGGGAGGTAATCGTGGGTATGGACCACAAGGCCCTTGAATTGTTACTGAAAGACAAGCAGGCGGTGACGGACAGGATCAGGCAATGTGACGACAGGCGTGAGAGTATCCTCAGGGCGTTAGGTTTTGATAACAAGACCATTTCCGAGGTCTCTGAGACTGCGGAAGAAGAGTACAGGGGCAGACTGAAGGATATAGCATCCCGGTTTAAGCCCGTTATAAGAAATATATCGGAACTCAATAAGATAAACAGCATGCTGATTGAAAAATCGCTTTATTATTTAAAGACTTCTTACAATTTTCTTAATACGTTCGACATCAGGCCCAAACAGAGGGTTTCGCTGGAGGCATAATGGCTATCTCAGGGGTTTTCGACATAGGCAAATCAGCCCTGTTTGCGGCGCAGCAGGCGCTTAATACTACAGCTCACAATGTGGCCAACTCTTCAACGCCCGGCTACAGCAGGCAGACTATTCAACTTTCGAACATCCCTTCCGGAATATTTTCCACTACTGGCGTGAGCGGCAGGGGGGTCACGGTCGCGGGTGTAAAGAGGATGTACGATTCTTTTCTCAATCTGCAGATGAACACTGAACAGTCGAATCAGGCATATTTGAATGCTTACAATGACGGTATTCAACCGCTTCAGGATATTTTTAACGATGCATCCAAAACCGGATTGGGGAGCAGCATTACCGCTTTTTTTAATTCATGGCAGAGCGTATCGCAATATCCGAATGAACCGGCGCAAAGGGCAACCCTGCTTGCGGACGCCAACACCCTTGCCAGCCGGATCAACTCTGCATACACAACACTTGAAAACACGTCTTCTTCTTTATATAAAAGCAGTGAGGACCTGGTGAATCAGGTCAATAAACTTACCGCCCAGATATCTTCGCTCAACACCAGCATAGTTGCTTCGCCGGGCGCCCTGGACCTGCAGGATAAGAGAGATACTGTTATATCCCAGTTAAACAGTATAGTTAAGGTAAATACATTTGAGGACCCATCGGGCAGGGTGTCCGTCATGTTGGGTGGAACACCGCTTGTGGATGGGGGGAAAACCTTTACTATGGGCATGAACGCTGTTTCAGGCGACAAGATGCAATTTTACATCATCACTGATTCAGCAGTTGATATAACAAAGCAACCTGATGTGACGTCATTTATTTATGGAGGGCAGTTAAAGGCGAACATTGACCTGCGTGACGGACAACTCAAGGACTTGATGAGCCAGTTGAATGCCTTTGCTTACGATATGATAAAGACTGTCAATTACTATAATCAGTCGGGTTACGGACTGGACGGCTCCACAGGAAACAGCTTTTTCAAGGACTTGCCGCTGGATTTCCAGTTCACGGATTCCAATCTGAATGGCGGCGGCAACGTAACGGGAGCGACAATTACCGACCTGAACAGGGCCGACTTCTCCAAACAATACAGTATTGATTATTTCATATCAGGCGGGACAGGCTACCAGCAGGAGGAGTCCTCAGGCATTTATTGGAGGGTGCAGGAGTCAACTGACAGCGGCAACACATGGAGCGTTGTGGACCCGGCGCAGGTAAATATCGGCGTGAGCAAGATACTGGTGAATGCTTCTAATAATCAAATTCGTCTAACGGAGGGCGGAGTAACCGCTACGGCAACCATTACCGCCGGTGAATACACCCGTGATCAGCTCGCATCAGCCGTAAAAAGTGCCCTGCAAACGGCAACCGTATCCGCTAATACGTACACCGTGACTTATGATCCTGCCACTTCTCACTTTATCATAAAGAGTGATGCAGGAAATGCGGACAATCTGTCCCTTTTGTGGAGCGATGCCCTGACCACGGCCGAGACCGCTCTTGGTTTTGCAGCTGTGGATACTAACGGAATAGTGGCAGGCGGCACTGATTCGAGCGACAATAACGTATCATCTCCATCTTTCAGGACCCTTGATTTTAACGGTATACAGGTGACGATTTCCGGCACACAGGCTGTATTATTGTCCGAAAAGGCAGAGACATTCGGCGTTAATTCTTATAATCAGGCTGCCAAGAGCATGTCGGTTGCGATAACCGATCCCAATAAGATCGCGGCCGCCTCGGGTGATACATCCATGACGAGCACGGACTCCGTGTATGTGGACGGGACGAACAATAAGGTGACGGTCAGCATTGACGGTGGTGTGAACTGGAACGTGATTACCCTGGACAACAACCGATATGACTGGACCTCGCTGGCTGCGCAATTGCAAACAAAGATGAATGCGAGTGGAGCAAATGTGACCGTAGGTTATGACACAACTAACAGACAATTCACAATTACAAATAACGCTGCTGCCAATACCGTTATTCTTGATTGGACCGACAGATCCGCCACAACCGCGGAAGACCTTTTCGGTTTTAAGACCAATTCAGTAATCGCCCCTTCCGGCTCGGATACAAGCGACTTCCAGGCGGGTGTCGGACAGATTGTTATCGACGGTTCAAATAACACCATCAGGTTCAGCGAAGATGGAGGGGTGACTTACATTAGCGCCACCATTGCTCAGGGCGTGTACACCAGGACCAGACTGGCCGAAAAGGTTGCAGAGGCTTTTGACAAGGCATCTGGTCATAATTACAACTATACAGTAAACTTCGATGCCGCAAAGAGTGCTTTTACAATAGTAAACAGCGGGGCCTCTACAAACCCAAACACCATGGTAATTGACTGGACGGATCCGGCAACAACGGCTGAGGGCGTCCTTGGGTTTAATTCCACCGCCAGGTCTGTTGTTGCGTCGTCAAACGGTTACGTTTCAAGCGATATGGAGACGACCGGGGGATCGATAACAGTTGACTACACAAACAATACTGTCCGTTTCAGCGAAGACGGTGGGACCACATATAAAACCACGTCAATCCCGGACGGCACTTATACCCGCATGGAACTGGCGGATATGCTTCAGATTGCCCTTGAAGACAGCGACACGGCGACGAATTATAATTATGCCGTCACATATAATCCGACTTTACGCCAATATACGGTGAATAACGACGGGGCGAACACTAATCCCAACCGGATGATAATTGACTGGACAGACACTGCTTCTACTGCGGCGGGTTTGTACGGTTTTAAATCAACGTCTATGGTGGATTCTCGCTCGTCCGTTTCCGGCAATCCCACATTATATCCTATGCTGCCCGGGGACAATATGAACGCCAAACTGATTGCCGGTCTTGCCGACAAGGGCTTCATGAGCGGCAACAACATTCCGATAGCCTATTACAGTACGATGGTTTCCAATGTGGGAACGGCGGCCGGCGCTGCTCAGACCAAACTTGATTTTCAGAACAGCCTTGTGGATTCTCTTAAAACCAGACAACAGCAGATTTCGGGCGTCAGCCTCGATGAGGAGGCGGTCAATGTAATACAATACCAGAGGTCTTATCAGGCTGCGGCTAAACTGATAAACGTTGCCGAAAGCCTGTTTCAAACGTTACTGAGCATTGGGGGGACACAATAATGAGAGTATCATCGGCAATGATATTTGACAGGTTCACCACTGACATGCAGAAGAATCTTTCTGACTTGTACAAGAATCAGGAGCAGGTAACCTCAGGCAAGAAGGTGAACCGGCCTTCGGACGATCCTGCTGCGATGACCCGGATACTGTCAAATAATAAAAATATCTCGGTAATAGATCAGTTTAAAACTTCCATCAACACGGCTAATGTTTATACCAATTCACTCGGTTCCGCGCTCAGCGACCTTAACGATGTTCTTAATCAGGTAACGCAACTGGCAGTGCAGGGTGGCGACGCCTCGCTTAATTCCGGTGACAGGGTCTATATAGCTCAACAGGTTGCGGCAATGTTACAGCAAACTATTGGTATCGGCAATACCAAGGTTGGAAACTCGTATATCTTTGCAGGCAATAATTCCAGTACCGCCCCCATTAATCCGAGCACCGGGGAGTTTACAGGAAACAGCAGTTCCGTCTCGATTGATATCAACATGGGGGTGTCCGTAAAGATAAACATGCCGGCTGCAAACCTTCTCAGCCTTCAGAGGACCAATCCCACTGATCCAACCCAGGCGGTCCTGCCGCCATACAACTGGGACCAAACCGGGGCTTATTCCGCCACTGACGACGTTTACGAGGATGCTAATCCTAACGGGGGACTTTATACTTCGAAGCCCCAGAATTTCTATCTTGACAATACCAACAATACGCTCAGGATAAACGGTAACAATTATGATATGTTCATAGTCAATGATTCTAACAATACTCTAAGGATTGACGGTACGGATTATAAAATAACTAATGGGACTTATACTGGAACCGGCCTCGCCGCTACTGTTAAAGCGGCTGTTGGCGCTGCACGTGTCGATGTCTCATATGCGGGCGGTAAGTTCACGATAAGTCCTGGTACCGGTCCTGCTGCCACTACCGTTAATTTCGGTCATCCGGACACTACAATGGAACAACTCCTCGGTTTCGGATCAGCGGATCAAACTATCGCGGCGGGACCTACGAGCACCTCAGCTCCCACAGGGATTTATGCCGGGTCAGAAATAGCTGCGGCTATAACCAACTTTGGGAATGGAACATATACAATAAACGTAGTTGCAGGATTACCAGTATTAGGAGCAGCAACCGGAGTAACAGCCGTCTATGACAATGCAACTGGGAAGTTTACGCTAAAAGGTGCTGCAATCCCCGTTAATTTCAGCGGTGACCAGTCCTCAATGACGAAGCTGCTTGGTTTCAATTCATTGGATCGGATTACCAACAACTTAGGCGGCATAACAAGCGACAACAGCGTTGCACATATTACAGACGCAGATAGTATTGTCTCTTTTGATGGCGGCGTTTTGTCCATAAACAGCGATATTAATGGCACCGTCTCTTCAATAAGTGTGACTGTTCCGGCCGGGTCATCCCTTAACGGGATAAGGGATGCCATAAACGCGGCCACTGCCGGGGTAAAGGCCGAAGTGGTCAACATGGGCACGACAAACGCCCCTGATTACAGACTGGTGGTCGCTTCATCTACGGCCAGGCAGCCGGACAGCCTGAAAATAACAGTTAGCACAACCGACCCGGCAGGAACCGGACTCAATATGCTGAATTACGGTTCGACTGCTGATACATTTACAGTGGATAGCACAAATAATCAGATTTACGTTAATGAAAACGGAACATTTGCCACAGCCGTTATAACATCCGGCACTTACACCGCAGACACTTTAGCGACAGCTGTTAAAAAAGCCCTGGAGGCGGCCACTGCCTCTAATAATAGATACAATATCGCGTACGACTCAACCAACGGAAAATTTTCAATAGAGGCCGAGCCTGGAAATACCGGGATACTCGACCTGGCCTGGGAAGACAGCAGTACAACAGCAGCGGGCCTTCTTGGCTTTTCCACAAGTAACCATGTGGCCATTAACTCGCCCACCACAGTTGGCGGTACAATTGCCCCTGGTTTCATTCCATATACAATTGTTAAGGGTGTAAACGATCAGATCAGTATTTCAGAGGGCAGCTTGAACGCAAATGCCGTAATCCCGGCAGGTACTTATGCTACACAAGATGACTTAGCTGCAGCCTTGAAAAATGCCCTGCAGAGCGCTACCTCCTCGACGAATACATATTCAGTGGTCTATGACCCTACTACTGTGCCGCCGAGTTTCAGGATTTCATCAATGCCTGGTAATGCCGATACATTGACCTTGAAATGGACTGATTCCAATACCACGGCCGCAGTTGCCTTTGGGTTTAATACTGCGGCTGATTCGACATTTCCCCCCACAGCGGCCATCAGCGACAATGCGTTGACTTATGGCGTTCAGAACATGAATCTTGGAACTGATATCACGAACTACAATTACATCACCGACCCGTCCAATAAAAACTATTATAGTTTTAACAACAACTACCTTAACAGCGGCAGTATGCTTCGGGCGCTGAATTTCCTTCAGTTGTCCCTGGAAAATAACGATCCGGGCAGGGTGAGCAAGGCGCTGGATTATCTCAGCAACATATCCGACAGGCTTTCACAGGGCACTACCGAGGTGGGCATCCGCCAGAACAAGATAGACAGCGAGGAGTCGTATCAGGTTGACCTGCGGTTGAACTATGTTACTTATGTATCCAATGATCAGGATGTGGATTTGGTTAAAGCTATCTCGAATGTGACGCAACAACAGACCGCGCTTCAGGCGCTTCGGACTATTTCGTCCCAGACAATGAGTCTGAGTCTGTTTGACTATTTAAAATGAGGCCTGAATGCTGGTCTTAACACGCAAGTTCGGGCAGACCATTAATATCGGCGATGAGATAAAGATAAAGATAGTTGAAATAGGCAACGGGTTTGTGAAATTGGGCATACAGGCGCCCCGGGAACAGCTGATATACCGTGAAGAACTTTATGAAAAGCTGATGCTGGAGAATGTCGAGGCGGCCCATATGGACCTGGAAGGACTCAAGCATTTACCGGACCTCAAGGGTCGTGAGTCAAAGGGCAAGGGCATCCATCTGACTAAAAAAAATAATGAAAGATAATGGAGTTGCCATGAAAGTAAATTCAACACGTTTTGGCGAGCTTGAGATTGAAGAGAGCAATATAATCACCTTTCCATCGGGTATACCCGGTTTTCAGGATGAGAGGAGGTTCTTTCTGCTTGACTACAAGGACCCGATTAAATGGCTGCATTCAGCAGATTCCCCGGAATTGGCGTTTATAGTTATAGACCCCTTTGTGCTATTTCCTGAGTATGAGTTTACAGTTCTGGATGAGGTAGAGAGTCTTTTGGAAATAGAACGGCCCGAAGGACTTTTGTCTCTTGTTATATTGATATTTAATGAAAATCGTCTTTACGCCAACCTGAAGGCCCCGATTATTGTTAACGCAGATAAGATGAAGGCGACCCAGATTATCATAGACGACGACAGGTATTCCTTCAGGGCGCTTGTGTCTTGCAGTAATGTAGCATTCACTGATAGTGTAGCCCGGTAATAACGAATTCAGGCATAAACACGGATTCTCTCCCCATTAGAGCCACTGCCGCAGCGTCCTGTAGTAACATATTCTTTGAAAAATGCGTGTGAAAATGTTATTTTAGAACAACACGAACAAGCTGCTTATTTAGTGTTTGTTTGTAAAGTCACGTCTTTCTGTCATTCCGGCTTGTCCGGAATCTTTCCGATGGCGTTCAGAAAGGATTCCCGACGCGCTTCGCTTGCGGGAATGACAAGTATATGTAGTTTATAAACAGACTCTATTTAACCAAGACAAATGGAGCCATTTGATGATTCGCGTACCAATGACACCCGAAGGCCATAGGAAACTCAAGGAGGAACTGGACAATCTTCTGAAAGTGGAAAGGCCGAAGAACATACAGGACATTGCCGAGGCAAGAGCCCATGGGGACCTTTCGGAAAATGCAGAGTACCATGCCGCCCGTGATAGGCAGTCCTTTATAGTAGGACGTATAGAGGAACTTCAGTCCAAGCTTTCCATGGCCGACGTGATTGATCCATCGAAGATAAGCCAGTCCAGGGTGGCCTTTGGAGCAACGGTGAAGGTGGTGGATATCGATACTGAAGAGGAGTATGTCTTCAGGATTGTCGGACAGGATGAGGCCGACGTCAAGGCAGGCCAGTTGTCAATAAGCTCTCCTGTTGCAAAGGCCCTTATCGGAAAAGAAGTTGGTGACGCCGCTGTTGTCAAGGCGCCGGCGAGGACCATAGAATACGAGATAGTTGAGATAAGCTTTGTGTAGGTATTTCGAGGCAGAGATAATATCCAATGACCCGGCAGGCAGGCAATTCAGGATGCTGGACATCAAACCCGCCTGCGTTATTGTTCCTCCCCGGCCCGGCCAATTTTACATGCTCCAGGCTGGACGCACCGAAGACCCACTTATCAAGAGACCCTTCAGCCTGTTGGACATCAGAGACGGGAGACTGCGGTTTCTATATCGTGTAAGGGGTAAGGGAACCATGAGCCTTGCCGGATTCAGGGCTGGTGAAATGATCCGTGTGATAGGCCCGCTCGGAAACGGTTTTCCGGAACCTAAGGGTGAATTCATAGTTGCGGCAGGTGGTATAGGCATAGCTTCAGTTTATTCTCTCCTTGAAAAAAACAGGGGCAAGGCAATACTCTTTTACGGCGTCAGGAACAGCGATGAGCTTGTAATGGCCAAAGAAGCCTCGGCCTTGTCAAAAGAGACCTTTATTGCTTCTGATGACGGCTCAGCAGGCAAAAAAGGTTTGATAACCTCCGTACTTGCAGATTTCATGGGGTCTTCAGGCGAGCGCCTGCCGGTTTATGCCTGCGGACCTGCACCGATGCTCAGGGCGCTTCACGGGATTGTCTCACCCAAGGGCGTTAAGTGTTATGTTTCCATGGAAGAGCATATGGCCTGCGGTGTGGGGGCATGCCTGGGATGTGTTGTTAAAGTCAGGAGTCAGCCAACAGTAGGTGGTTCACCAGAGTCAGCAGTCAGCAGTCAGAAATGGATTTACAAACGAGTATGCAAAGAAGGACCTATATTTGATATAGAGGATATTATATGGGAATAACTCCAAACTCCAAACTTCAAACTCCGAACTTATCGGTGGATATTGCCGGGTTGAAACTCAAGAACCCTGTTATGACCGCATCAGGCACATTTGGATACGGTGAGGAATACTCTGAATTCATGGACCTGAACAGACTTGGCGCAATTGTCGTCAAGGGACTCTCTCTTGCTCCGAGACAGGGCAATTCAACGCCCCGAGTGGTGGAAACACCGTCAGGCATGCTCAACGCAATCGGACTCCAGAACATCGGGGTCGAGGCCTTCATCAGGGACAAGCTGCCTTTTCTCAAACGCTTTGATACAACGGTCATAGCTAACTTCTTCGGGGACAGTATTGATGAATACGTTCAGTGCGCCGAGGCCCTGAGTGGGGTCGAAGGTGTTCACGGTCTTGAGATGAACATATCCTGTCCCAACAAGCAGGAGGGCTGGATTGTCTTTGGTACGGACCCGGCAACCATGGAAAAGGTAGTCTCCGCTGTTCGGAAGGCAGTGAAGCTGCCGCTTATTGTGAAGCTTTCCCCGAATGTGACAGACATAGGACTTATGGCGAAGGTTGCTGAAAACGCAGGCGCGGATGCTGTTTCGCTTATCAATACCATAACCGGCATGGTGGTGGATATAAGGAAGCGCAGGCCTGTGCTGGCAAATAATACCGGCGGACTCTCGGGACCTGCGGTCAGGCCTGTTGCTGTCAGGATGGTATGGGATGTCTTCAAGGCCGTAAAGATTCCGATAATAGGCATGGGCGGGATAATGACTGCTCATGACGCCCTTCAATTTATAATAGCCGGCGCAAGGGCGGTAGCAGTAGGAACTGCCAATTTTGTGAACCCCACGGCCGCGACCGAGATAATAGACGGGCTTGCGGAGTTTATGGCCGAAGAAGGGATCAAAGACATCAATGAACTCGTCGGGAGCCTCAAGACCTAATATAATCACTCTCACCACCGACTTCGGATTCGGCGACTCCTTTGTCGGTGAGATAAAAGGCGTCATCCTTTAGAAAAACTCTACTGTTTGGCGTGAATATTACCTTGATTCTCCAGGCGATTTATAGTATGGTGTCTATACCAATACGAGCTTGATAAATAAGTCGGGAGGCTGTCATGCGAATATTCATGCCCTTCTTTGTTTTACTGCTGCTGGTCCAGTCGTCATACGCCTCGCAATCCACTATCACCGAATCCGAAGGTTACGCCTGCATGGGCGACGACAAGTCCAGGCATCAGACAGAAGAAGCCGCAATGGCCGACGCAAAGCGGAAAGCCGCCGAGCATGCCGTTTCCTATCTGAAGAGCGAAACCCACATCAAGGACATGGAGCTTGAAAAAGACCTTGTTTCGGCCTTCACGAACGGCACTGTGAAGGTCATACAGGAGCTTGAGAAGGCCTGGTACAAGGACCCTGCGGTCGGTGACTGTTTCAAGGTCAGGATAAAGGCAGAGGTTGTTCCGGACGAAAAGGCCATCAAGGCCGCTTCAAAGGGCAATGCTGCTTCAGACGACCCCGCTTTGCCGCTCAAGGTATCAGTTTGGACCGACAAAAAGGAGTACAGAAACTCCGAAAAGATAAGGGTCTATTTAAAAGGCAACAAACCCTTTTATGCGCGGGTTCTTTACAGGGATTCCAAAGGCACTACTTTACAGTTGTTGCCTAACCCCTACAGGACGGAAAACTACTTTAACGGCGGGGTGGTATATGAAATCCCTTCGGGCAACGATCGTTTTGAGCTTGAAGTAAGCCCGCCGTTTGGGGAGGAGAGTGTCGTGGTGTATGCAGGCACCACCGAACTGGGCAATATAGAGGTTGTTTCTTCCGGAGCGGTATATCAGGTGAAGACTAAGACACGCAGCATAGGCTCTATGACGAGAGGGGTTAAACTAAAAGAGAAAACCGTGGGTTCAGGGGCTTCAGCGTCGGAGTTCTATGAAGATACTCTGTCGGTATCGACGGTAAAGTGAGATCTTTCGGGGAGGATTGCTGATGAAAACTAAGCTGATTGTGTTATTTCTTGCCTTGTTCATGCTTGTCGGGTTTGCATATGCCGCCGACACGAAAAGAAGAGTGTCGGTGGTCCCCAAGTCATCCGGTGAAAGGAAAATAGCCCTTGTTATCGGCAATGGCAATTACAAAACCGGCCCTCTAAGAAACCCTGTCAACGATGCGAAACTTATGGCCTCCACCCTGCGTGAACTCGGCTTTGATGTGGATGAACGCACGAATCTATCCATGAATGACATGAAAGAGGTCATAGACCGTTTTGGAAGAAAGATACAGGGAGGCGGCATAGCGCTCTTTTATTATGCGGGCCACGGCATGCAGGTCAAGGGCAACAACTATCTTGTACCGGTTGATGCCGACATAAAGTACGAGGCCGAGGTGGATTACAAGGCGGTCAACGCGGGTCTGGTGCTCGCTCAACTGGAAGGCGTAAACAATCCTATGAACATAGTCATCCTGGACGCCTGCCGTGACAACCCCTTTGCAAGAAGCTGGCGTTCGGCAAGTCGGGGCCTTGCGCAGATGAGCGCGCCGGTCGGGACCATTGTGGCATATGCAACAGCGCCGGGTTCCACTGCAAGTGACGGAAGCGGCAGAAATGGGCTTTATACCGATGCTCTTGTCAGACAGATGAGGGTGCCCGGCCAGAAGATAGAGGATGTTTTCAAGAAAGTCCGCACTGCCGTTAAAAACAACAGCGGAGGTCAGCAGGTGCCCTGGGAGTCATCGTCTTTGGAGGGTGATTTTTATTTTGCGGGAGGAAGTGGGAGTGAGAGTCAGCAAACATATAGCAGGCCTCAGACATATCAACCTGAACCCCAGCAGCAGGTGGCTATGGCCCCACGCCCTGAAAGAATGGAAAGTTCATACAGCGACCCGACAACCGGCATGGACTTCGTTTATGTGAACGGCGGGTGTTATCAGATGGGGGATACATTTGGGGACGGATACGACAGTGAAAAGCCTGTGCATGAGGCATGTGTGGATGATTATTACATAGGGAAGTATGAAGTGACACAGGGACAGTGGCAGGCGGTGATGGGGAGCAATCCATCTAATTTCAAGAACTGCGGCGACAATTGCCCGGTGGAAAGTGTGAGTTGGAATGATGCGCAGGAGTTTGTAAGGAAGCTCAATCAGAGGAGCGGAGGAGGTAAATACAGACTTCCGACAGAGGCTGAATGGGAATATGCGGCACGAAGCGGGGGCAAGAGCGAAAAGTATTCTGGCGGCAACGACGTTGACAGTGTTGCATGGTATTCCGGCAATTCTGGAAGCAAGACGCATCCTGTAGGCACAAAGTCACCGAATGGCCTTGGCATATATGATATGAGTGGAAATGTATGGGAATGGGTGCAGGACTGGTACGGTGGGGGATATAGCAGTGGGTCGCAGAATAACCCTTCTGGACCTTCGAGCGGCTCCTACCGGGTGTATCGCGGCGGCAGCTGGGGCTACGGTGCGAGGGACGGTCGCGCAGCTTACCGCGACAGCGACACCCCGGGCGACAGGCGCGGCCGTTTGGGCTTCCGCCTTGCCAGGACTCGTTAGATTTTGGATTATTACCTTTTTACCTTTTGCTGTTTGTGCCGTCATTTCCGTGCATAAAAGCACCTACTGTTGGCAGTCTGTAAGCGGGAATCCATGTCTTTCAGTTTTGAGAGGGGGGTGCAGGGGGCTGAGCCCCCGCGGTCTTTGTCATGGTTAGCAATGTCAGGCTGAGCTTGTCGAAGCCTTGCCGAACCATCATCCTTCGACAGGCTCAGGATGACAATAGAGGAATCATCATATGTTCAAAATCCTGACCATACCCTATGACCCGGTAATAAAGTCGTTCAGCGAGGAAATCCTGAACGACTTCTGCCTGAGCAAGCAGGTGAAGAGTTACAGGACAGAGTTCTTCATTCACGAAGGGCTCCCAAGCTGGACGGTCTTTCTTGAATATGAGCAGGTGCTTGGAAGGGACGACGGAACTGACACGTCGGGTATGAACGAGGCCGAAAGACTGTTGTTTGATCGGCTCAAACAATGGCGCAGGGAGCAGGCCGACAAGGAAGGTGTGCCGACTTATATCGTAGCCACGAACAGGGAACTTAAGGATATCATCAGGCAAGCTCCCCGCAGCCTTGAGGCATTGAAGACCATCAGAGGCTTTGGAAAGAAAAAGGTCGAAAAATATGGGACCGCCGTCACGGAGCTTATCAGTGCGTTTTACACCCCTTCGACAGGCTCAGGGTGACAATCATGTCAATGTCATCCTGAGCTTGTCGAACCATCACCATGACAATGTCATCCTGAGCTTGTCGAAGGATGTCGCCATAGAGGATAAAAATGAAGAGCTACTACATTTACATCTTGCAATGTTCGGACGGGAGCTATTATACGGGTGTGACAAATGATGTTGAAAGGCGTTTCCATGAGCATCAAGAGGGGCTGATTGAGGGGTGTTATACCCATGATAAAAGACCTGTTAAACTGATGTGTATAGAGGAGTTTGGAGATGTTGTTGAGGCAATATCCAGGGAGAAACAGATTAAAGGCTGGTCAAGGCGGAAGAAGGAGGCTTTAATCGAAAGGGATTTCAAGAGATTGATGGAATTGTCGAAAAGCCGCCCTTCGACAGGCTCAGGGTGACAATATCACAACGCTGATTAGGGTGTCGAAGGGAAAAAATGAGAGAAGACTACCCTCTTTTCAATAAATGGCTCACAGTGCAGGACTGGATACTGGACCGGACTGATGCTTTTCCCAAAAGCGTGCGTTTCAGCTTCTCTGACAGGATAGCCAACCTCTCGTTGGACATAACCGAAGGAATCATTGAAGCTATATATAGCAAGGACAGAGCGTATATATTGGACAGGTTGAACCTATATATAGAAAAGCTTAGGGTACTTTTCAGAATATCGTTTAATAGGAAGTATCTGTCAGGCACTCAGTATGAGTTCATAAGCAGGGAACTGGACGAAGTCGGCGGAATGATAGGCGGCTGGAGGAAGGCGGCGCGTGAAAAGGACCGGTAATCTCTTTGAAAAGGTCTGCACCTTTGAAGGTCTGTATCGGGCCTTCAAAAAGGCGATGAAGGGCAGCGGCAAAACCGAAGAAGCCTGCGCCTTTGAGTTCGACCTTGAGCCGATATTTGAAAGGGTGTTTGTCCATGACTCCTACGCCACGAGAAAGGACAAGGGCACTCACAAATGTGTCAGGCGGGCGCAGGAGTTCATGCGGGGAAACCGCTATTACCTGAAATTCGACATCAACAGATACTTCGAGAGCATGGACCACGGCATTCTGATAGGGCTTATCGAAAGAAAGATAAAGGACAAAAAGTTGCTTGACCTCATGAAAGTGATAATCGCCAACAGCGACGTGAGCAGGGGTGAACAGACAGGCAAGGGTTTGCCTATTGGGAACCTGACGAGCCAGTTTTTTGCGAATGTCTATCTTGACGCCTTCGACCATTACATAAAGGATGAACTCGGCGTAAAGGCATACGTCCGTTACATGGACGACTGTGTTGTTTTTTCCGACGACAAAAAACGCCTGAAAGAACTGCTCAAACTCAGTGGAGTTTTTCTTCAGGAGCGCTTGGGCCTTAAACTCAAGGACTCTGCGACCATGCTCAACTCAAGGCTGAACGGGTTGCCGTTCCTCGGCTTCAGGGTGTTCCCGTCCCTGCTTCGTATTAAACGGGAGAATATCAAACGTCTTAAAGTTAAGATCACTCAGAGGGAGACGGAGTTCAGGCGGGGTATTATAAACGAGGAGACGTATTCTATGAGCCTTGCGAGCATAATCGGCTACATCGGGTTTGCCGATTCGCTGAATTTGAGGAAGAGGCTATTTACGGAAAAGGGCAGCGGTCGGAGAGCGGCTCCAACCGGGTGAATCGCGGCGGCAGCTGGAACAACGATGCGAGGAACGTTCGCGCAGCCAACCGCAACAACAACACCCCGGACAACAGGAACAACAATTTGGGCTTCCGCCTTGCCAGCACACATCATCGCAGCGTGAACCGGCGCGTTTACGGATGCACGGTCGGTGCGCGATGTGTCCAAACCGCTGTCCTGCACCGCGAGGGATACAACCCCCTTGCCCCCTTTTCTAAGAGGGAACGCGGTCAAATAGCCCATAGGCGACCGGGGCTGGTAGGCGAAAGTCGAAGGCCCTGCAAGTCCAAATCAATGTGACGTACTAATCGCTTTATAATAAAGTGGATATTCATGTACCGAGGTTTCTGTTTTCGCCCTGCTTGAATTACTCCGCTTGACAGTTCTTTTCTAAATGACTATCATAGTCATAAGGATAAGCACATGGAGGATAAGTATATGAAAACCGCTGCTGTTTCAGAGTTGAAGGCCTCTTTAAGCGATTATTTGTCAAAGGTAAAAGCTGGTGAGGAGGTTATTGTCACCGATAGGGGCAGGCCGGTTGCGAGGCTTGTGCCGCTTGAAAGAGGCGAGGAAGGAATCCCAGCGCATCTCTTGTTATTGGAAAGGGCCGGGCTGGTTAAAATCGGCAAAGGTACGCTGCCGGCAGACTTTTGGGCCATGTCGCGAGTCAAAGACCCGAAGGATAGGGCGCTCACGGCCCTTTTGAAGGAACGGGAAGAATCCTGATGAAGTTCTGGGACGCCTCGGCCCTTATCCCGTTGTTTATCGAAGGCCCGCAAAGCCCCGTCGTTAAGGAAATCGCCGTGGGCGATAACTCTATTGCGGCATGGTGGGGCAGCCCTGTTGAATGTTGTTCAGCCTTTGCGCGTCTGCGTCGGGAAAGTCATCTCAATGAATCGGAAGAAGATCATATACGGCACATGCTTTCTTTGTTGACTGAATCATGGACCGAAATCGAGCCGGGTATTGAGGTGAGGGATTTGGCTGAGAGGCTCCTCCTTGTTCATCCGCTTCGTGCTGCCGATTCATTGCAGTTGGCCGCCGCTCTGATATGGGCCGGTAAGAAGCCGAAAGGCTGTTTTTTCGTGTGCCTTGATCAAAGATTAAGGGCGGCAGCAAGGAACGAGGGGTTTATCGTTTTGCCACAGGAAACTACATGATCAACCATGGTCTTTAAATTGACAAAGCATTTTACGCTGCTTTATAGTTAAATCAACCCTGGGGGAGGCTGAGAGGCCTGAGAGTTTCCGGATTTTGCGGAAAGACCCCTTGAACCTGAAACGGATAATTCCGGCGGAGGAAACGGGAATGCTGATAAAATAAGACCCCTGTCCCCGCTTGCTTTAGGGACAGGGGTTTGTTGTTTGAGGATGATGAATGAATATTAAAGTAAACGGCGAAGACTATGAGACAGCCAGTAATACTCTGGACGGGTTGTTAGGGGAGTTGAAGGTAATACCGGAGAGGGTGGCGGTTGAGGTAAACCTGAAGATCATCAAGAAGGTGGATGTACCGGAATTTCCTATCAAGGAAGGCGACGTAGTCGAAATTGTTAATTTTGTCGGAGGAGGATAGATGGAAGATAAATTGATTATAAGGGGCATCGAGTTCAAGTCAAGGCTCTGGATCGGGACAGGGAAATACAAGGATTTCGCAGAGACGGCCCGTGTGATCGAGGAGTCGGGAGCGGATGTCGTGACGGTTTCCGTTCGTAGGGTAAATATTACTGACCGGAAGTCCGAAAACCTGCTGGACTTTATAGATCCTAAGAAATACAAGATATTGCCGAACACCGCCGGCTGTTATACGGTGGAGGACGCGCTCAGGTATTCGAGGTTGGCAAGGGAAGCCGGCGTGTCCGACATGGTCAAGCTTGAGGTCATAGGTGACGAAAAGACGCTGTTTCCGGACACCATCGGTCTTCTCCAGGCCACGGAGATACTGGCAAAGGAAGGGTTTATCGTCTTTCCATATACCAATGACGACCCAATCATGGCCCGGAGGCTTGAGGATGCGGGTGCAGCGGCCATCATGCCTTTGGGTGCGCCCATCGGGTCAGGCCTCGGTATCAGGAATCCATATAACATAAAGATAATCCTGGAATTCGCAAAGGTCCCTGTGGTGGTTGACGCCGGGGTCGGCACTGCTTCGGATGCGGCGATAGCCATGGAACTGGGCTGCGATGCCGTACTGATGAATACGGCCGTGGCAGCGGCAAAGGACCCGATTTCAATGGCCGCAGCCATGAAGCACGCGGTTATCGCCGGAAGGCTGGCATACAAGGCCGGGCGTATGGGTAAGAAGCTCTATGCTACTGCCAGCAGCCCGATTGAGGGGATGCTGTAGATGGCCGGCGGAGATGATGCGTGTGGCATCCGTATTCAGGCCGTCTTGATTAGCCCGTTGTTCCGGCGGATGATTTATTACTGATACTAACTGTTTTCGACAGGTGTAGATTAAGGGACGGGACGTTACCCGCCCCACGGATAACCCAGACAATCCGGCCTGAATCCGGACACCACACGCATCACTTATTAAATGGTAACAACTGAAAAGACTGATTTTAGACTGTATTTGATCACCGACAGAAAACTGTTTACGGACAGGGTCTCAATGTTATGTGCAATTGAGGACGCTCTTAAGGGAGGCGTCAAGGCAGTGCAGTTAAGGGAAAAGGACCTGTCTGTGAGTGAGTTGATATATCTGGCATACGGGATGAAAGGGCTGACGGTTAAATACGACGCGAAGCTCTTTGTGAACGACAGGCTCGATATAGCCATGAGTGTTGATGCTGACGGCATTCATTTGGGACAGTCAAGCATGCCGGTCCATGCGGCAAGACGGGTGGTTGGAGATAAAATGCTCATCGGAGTTTCAACCCACAACTTGGATGAGGCAAGGACGGCACAGGAAGAGGGCGCGGATTTTATTACCTTCGGACCGATTTATCCTACGCCCTCCAAGATGAAGTTTGGAGAACCGGTGGGCTTGGAGGCGCTCCGGAAAGTCAGGTCTAAAATCCTGATTCCGATATTGGGAATCGGTGGGATCAGGCGGGACAATATAGTGAAGGTATTGGATTCCGGGGCTGACGGCATTGCACTGATAAGCGGCATACTTGGTGCTAAGGATGTGAGAAGGGCAGCTGAAGAGTATGTTGAAATGTTACCGGGGTAACGGCATCCGACATCCGGATTCAGGCCGTCTTGATTAGCCCGTTTACCCGGTGGATCGCTTGTTACGGATATTAACTTTTCTCGGCAAGTGTAAATTAAGGGGCGGGACGTTACCCGCCCCACGGATAACCCAGGCAAGACGGCCCGAATCCGTATGTCGAATGCCTTATGCGTATTGAATCATGTAAAAATAGAAATAACGGGAGAGAAAAATGACAAGGATAGAACAGGCAAAGAAGGGAATTGTTACTGACGAGATGAAGGCTGTCGCCCAGGCTGAAGGTATTTCCCCTGAAAGGATGGCCGTGGATATTGCTGAAGGTGTGACCGTTATTTCAAGAAATGTGCTTCATGACATAAAGCCTCTGGGAATAGGTAAGGGGTTGAGCACCAAGATAAACGCCAATATAGGCACCTCCAAGGACAGGGTCTCTTACGATGACGAGATGAAGAAGCTCGAGGTCCTGGTCAGGCACGGTGCTGATGCGGTTATGGACCTATCCACCGGCGGGGCCATACGCGATCTGCGCGCCGCCCTGATAAAAAAATCTCCGGTATCCGTCGGGACCGTCCCGGTATACGAAACTATCGTCAGGACGGTTGAAAAGTACGGCCATATAGCCAAGATGGACCCTGAGGACCTCTTCACTGTTATTGAAGATCATGCCAAAGAGGGTGTGGACTTTGTGACGGTTCACTGCGGCATTACGCTCAAGGCCATAAGCAGGCTGCGGGAGGACAGACGGATACTTGACGTGGTCAGCAGGGGAGGGGCGTTTCTTCTTGAGTGGATGATATTCAATGGCAGGGAAAATCCGCTTTATGAGCAGTATGACAGGCTCCTTGAGATGTCACTGAAGTATGATTTGACGCTCAGTCTCGGCGATGGTTTCAGGCCGGGTTGCATCGCGGACGCAACGGACAGGAGCCAACTGGAAGAACTGATGACCCTTGGCGAATTGCGGGACAGGGCGCTGGAAGCAGGCGTGCAGACGATCATCGAAGGACCCGGTCATGTGCCGCTCAATCAGGTTGAACTCAATATAAAACTCCAAAAGGAGATATGCAAGGGTGCGCCGTTTTATGTGCTCGGCCCTCTCGTTACAGATATCGGTATGGGTTACGACCATATATCCGCAGCCATCGGCGGGGCAATCGCAGGCGCAGCGGGTGCGGACTTTCTCTGCTACGTGACGCCTGCCGAACATATCAGGCTGCCCAATATTGACGATGTGCGCGAAGGCGTCATAGCCTCCAGGATAGCCGCCCACGCCGCCGACATAGCCAAGGGCGTGCCCGGCGCTATGGAGAAGGACAGAAAGATGGCCCGCTACAGGAAGAACCTTGATTGGGAAGGGCAGATGTCTATGAGCTTCGATCCGGATCGGGTGAGGGAATGGAGAGGTCAGGTCCCGCCGACTGAGAAAGAAGTGTGCAGCATGTGCGGCGAGTTTTGCGCAATCAAGACGGTGGAGCGGGCTCTGAACAAGAAATGACTGAACGACGCTTTAAATACATGCGTGAAGACTTCGGAGAACTGCCGGTGAGGCTTCACCATCTTACGATATATCTGAATTTTCTCGACGGCATTGTCGAGGCCTCCAATTGCATGGAGATGACTGCAGTCATTGATCTGGACGAGTTAAATCTCGATGCTAACAATCTTGATATAAAGGCAATCCAATGGTGTTCCGGGCCTGAAGATAAGGGCGCTCCCATGGCCTATGATTACCGGCGGGATGTAAACAGGCTTAAAGTGAAGTTGCCCCGTCGTGTCTTATCCGGGGAAAAGTTTTTTATCCGGACCCTAACGAACTGCACCCCGACAGACCATATACTTGAAGGTATTTACAAAGACTCCACCCCCGAGGGCGCGCCGCAGCAATATATGTCCCAGTGCCAGCAGTGGGGTTTCCAGCGCATCATGCCGATATTGGACGACTGCCGGGCAAAATGTACCATGACCACAACTATCGAGGCTGATTCTGCCTACACCAATCTTATAAGCAACGGAAACATAAGCCGTAGCGCCAACCCCGACGGAAAGCCCGTTTTCAAGCCTGGAGATTCCCGCAGGCAGGTCATAACCTATGAAAACCCAATCCCCATGACGCCCTATCTTTTCCTTGTCTGTGTGGGCACTTGGGACACGCTGGTGGACGAGGTTGTCTTCGATTCGGGACGCCGGGTGAGGCTTGAATATCTGGTCCCCCCCGGCGACAAGGACGACGTGCGCATTCCCATGGAGATACTCAAGGACTCCATACTATGGATAAGGAAGACACAGGACTACGAATATACCGGAGATACATACCGCACCATATGCATGAACAAGTCCAACTTCGGGGGCATGGAAAACGCTGGCAACACAACCATAGTCACCGACGCGGCCCTTATCACTGAACATACCATGGACTTCGGTCTGCTTTATGCGCACGGGGTCATAGTCCACGAGTTCGAGCACAACCAATGCGGCAGCGAGACAACAATGGAGACGCCGTTTGACGTGTGGCTGAATGAGGCCTATACCGTTGACGTAGAGAGGTTGTATATGGCCGACAGGTTTGATCCTGCTTTTATAAGGCTCCACCAGGTTGACGGCATACGCAATCCTCTTGTCGGCCCGCTTGCAATAGAGGATGCCGGGCATACCGGCCGCATTGTCCGAGAGGGCTTCAACGACCCCGACGAATTGATAGACGGCGTGACCTATGTCAAGGCGGCCGAGGTGATAAGGATGCTGCGTCTGGTATTGGGCGACAAGAAATTTCATGAGGGCAAGACCCTCTATTTTTCTCGCTACCATAACGGCAACGCGAACACCGACCAGTTCTTCGCCTGCTTCGAGGAAGTCTCCGGCATGTCGCTGGAACAGTTCAGGAAGCAGTGGCTTTACACCATCGGCTATCCCCAGGTCACAGCAACTACCGCATACGAACCTGAAATCGGCCGTTACCGTATATGCTTTAGACAGGGGCTGAAGCCGGGCCTGAAACCTTTTCACATACCGATAGAGCTGGCCCTTGTGGACTCCGAAGGCAGGGACATGGAAGGCACTCAAAGGATTTTTCAATTGAGGGAGGAGGAGGCAGGGGTTGTGTTTGACCATATCAAAGAGCCGCCGGCATTCGCCTCGATGAACCGAGATTGCTCATTTTACGGAACTTTCATTCATGAAAATGCCTCTTCCGAAACAAGGTCGTTACAGGCCGCGCTCGATCCTAACTTCTACAATCGTGTGGACGCGATGAAGCAGCTTACCGATATTGAACGAATCAGGATCCTCCTTGACCCAAATGCCGCTGTGGACGTCCAATGGCTGGAATTGTACGGCAGAATCCTTAAGGACATCGATTTGCATTTAGCGCTCAAGACTTATTTTCTGCGCATTGACGAGCAGCCCATGGACAGGAAATACATCACCTGGTATCCTGAGCTTGTAGCTGCAAGGGAAAGAATGATGCTTGCCGTAAACGAATGTTACAGGTCAGAACTCCTGGGACTGTTTGAGGGACTGGACACATATTCCATCTCAAAGAGTCTTTCTCCCAAAGACGGGATAGAAGACCGCATGCTCAAGGCGCTATTGATCGAGTTGCTTTCTATAGAAGATTCTTCTGAAAGTCATGAACTGATAATAAGACACTTCCGCTCCGCTACAACTGCCAACGACAAGGTGACCGCCCTTGCGGCACTGAATCGTTCCTCTTCAACATCCAGGCATGAAGTGTTGGAGGAGGTTTACCATGCGTGGAAGGGGCACCTGAGCGGATATGCCAATTATTTAAGAGTGGTGGCCGGCGGGACCCAGCCGGATGTATTCGATATGATTGAGGCTGAAAAAGCAAGGCCGACCTTCGACATAACCCAGCCGACATGGTGCCGTGCGTTGTTTCTGCCCATGGCCGCTAACAATAAGATGGTTTGGACGGACAGGGGGATTAACTGGATGGCGGACACGGTGATAAGTCTTGCTCGCGTCAACATAACCACAACCGGCCGCCTGCTTAACACGTTTCAACATGTAGCGCTGCTAAAGCCTGATTTAAAGTCAAAGGTGAAGGCGTCGCTTGAAAGGATAGTCGGAAATGTGTCGGAGTCGGAGACTCCCGCCATTTACGGGCAGGCTAATGCGTACCTTACGTCCTCTTCTTCCGGGTAGGGCGGGGATTGTCCGGGCATTAGGCCCCGCGCGCAGTTTTGATTGTGCCTCTATTCACTTTGTTCATTTTCTTCTTCAGACTGTTTGCGGTCGCTTTCCGTCTTCCGGCTATCCTGAGACAATTAATGCTATAATTTACAAATTTACGATTATTAACGGATATATGACAAGGAGATGCTTATGCGTACTTATATTACCTGCACGGTGCTTTTGTGTTTCAGTAATGTGTTTATGACTTTTGCCTGGTATGGTCACCTGAAAAATCTTCAGCATAAACCGTGGTTAATAGCTGCTCTGATCAGTTGGGGGATAGCCCTGTTTGAATATATGATACAGGTGCCTGCGAACAGGATCGGTCATCAGGTGATGAATGTGGGCCAGCTCAAGATACTGCAGGAGGTAATAACCCTAATCGTGTTTGTACCGTTTTCAGTTCTGTACCTCAAAGAAAATGTGAAACTGGACTATCTTTGGGCGGGCCTGTGCATTCTGGGGGCAGTCTTTTTTCTTTTTCGGGAAAAGTTCATGGGCGCAGTGACGCTGACGCAATAGTTTATCTGTCCTGAGCTGCAATATCCATAGCAAGTTAGCTGATGAAGTCGGTTCGATGCAGTTTGAGAGTGCAGCTATCACATTTCATCCTGCTGCATACCCCCGCTATCCCCTGATGGCACAGGGCGAAGTCGTACTTGAGGGGGTCTTCAGCGTCAAAGCGTTTCAGCGATTCGGTTATCTCCACAGCCATCTTCCAGTCCTGCGATGACCTCCTGGTGAACCCCAGGCATTTGGATATGCGGGCAATGTGCGTGTCCAGGGGTATCACCAGCTTATTTTTGGGAACGCCTTTCCATATCCCGAAGTCTATGTCCTTGTCTCTGATCATCCATCTGAGGAAGAGATTCATCCTTTTGCATGCGCTTCCCTTCAAAGGTGAGGGGAAAAACTGAAGGAAGCCGGCCGGTCTTAAGTCATCTCCGTAAACAGGTGAAGTATCCGTCTCCGTGAGCACGGCAATAAGTCCGGCAAGTGCGGGGCCGATGTTCGTGTTGTCATCTCTGAAGCGGGCGTCAAATACCGCTTTAAGGTTGCCGTACTTCTTAAGAGTCTTGCTTAGCACGTAAAGCAGACAAATTATGTCTTCGTTGTTGTTAAAGCGGTATTTAAAGCCTTTAAAGAGGGGGCTGTGTTTTTTGAGGTTAAAGTCCATGACAAATCCGGCTGGATTTTCGCCCATGACCGACAATATCCGGTCAATGACGGGCTTGAAGAGGTCCACCTTTCCGTAGGCGAGGCATGCGGCAATAAAGCCTGCGACCTCGATGTCTCCGGGTCTTTTGTACCTGTGAGGGAATTCTATTGGATCATGGAGGATGCGGCCCCTGAAGTCGTAATCGTCATACAGTATGTCGAGTGTTTGTTTTAATCCCGGGTCCATAATCCAGCTATCGTGAAAAAGTCATATGCATGATATAGTTCCTGCGGCCGTCTATATCTTCAAAGGGAATGACCCTGTCTTTGCTATAATGCCCAAGTTCTTTCATGTATCTTTCCTGTGCAATCAGCATAAGTTTGCCCTGCTCTTTAAGTTTATCGTCCAGCACTTTTGTATCTCCTATTGCGGACACACAGGCATGTGCATAAAACACAAAATCTTCCCTGTCTTTTCTGTACGAATACAAGGAGTCCTTTTGAGATTGGGACCCCTTATAGGCATACTCGTATGCAGGTTCAATCTTGCCGGCATAGCCTGCGAAATAAAGATTAATGATCAGCAGGAGACATATAGCCTTTAACAGGTTAAGGGAACATACTTTGCCTGATGAATCACCCTTCAAAAATATTATAAAGGAAATCAACGGGATTATTGACGCTGTGAAAAGCATGCCTGCAGATATATTTATGATGAAAAAGCGCATTAATAAAACTGCAGCAAGTTCAATAATAACAAGGCCGGCAAACAGTCTTTTTACAGAGAGGGTGACGATGTCCGGTTTGGTCAGGTGCAAACCAAGCAGAATGGCAACAGGGGGATATGCTATCAGTATGTAATTATGCAGTTTATTTACGGATATGGTAAAAAACAAAAACACGAAGGCGAACCATATAAAAAGAAAAAGTTCAGTCCCCTTGTCCCGGAAACGGTCTCGAACGGATGCGGCGCAGGAAGGCAAAAGCGGCAGCCACAGGTAAATTGAACCCAGAAATACGGGGATGTAATAATAAAACGGAAATGAGTGCTGGCGTGCCTTGCCTGTAAATCTGTAAATATTATGGAAAAGAAAGAATTCGCTGAAGTATTTATAGCCGTAAATCTTCATCATGGATAGATACCACGGCAAAATCACTGCAAGAAATAATATGATACCGACCGGATTAGCAAGCCTCCGTACCGTAACGACAAAGCCGTCCTTAAGCGTGCAGTAAAGAAATACCACGCCAAAAGGAATGAGCGCTCCCAAAGGCCCTTTGGTCATAAAGGCAAGCCCTGAAAAAAAATAGCCCAGCACGATAAAGACATTCCTGCGTTCTTTCAGGCCGAAATGCAGGCAATAGATTGACGCCGTCATAAACAGGACAAGGACCATCTCAGGCGCAACAGCCCTTCCCATGACCCAGACATGCAAAAAGGTTGAAAAGACAATTGCCGACATCACTCCGGTCTTTTGGTCGAATTCCTTTTTGCAAAATATGTAAATAAGTAATGTCACCCCGAGAGAGGCCAGTATTGACGGTATTCTTGCAGCCCAATCCGATATTCCGACGAGACTGTAGGATAAGGCTATAAACCAGTATATCATGGGAGGTTTGTCGAATCTGGGCTTGCAGTTAAAAGTCGGGGTCAGAAAGTCGCCGGTCCCGAGCATGACCTCTGCGGCTGAGGCGTATTTTGGTTCATCCGGGGGCATCAGCTTCAGCGCAAAGCTGCCGTTTATAAAAAAGATCCCCCACAAGACGACTATTATCAATAAAACCGGGATATTATATGAAAATAGTTTATATTTATCGTGCATATTAATAGTTCTCCGCCTTTATTGGTTTTGTCCCCCTGAAGTCGTAACACTTAAAAACGGTAAATTTGACCGCATTATTTTCCCTTACCGGAATTTTAAGGAGGACCTTATCGTATCGGGCGAAGGCACGCCTGAACTCTTCGGGCATTTCAGAATCCCCCTTCATGATAAAAAGTGCATTTCGTCCGATAAAACTGTAGAAGCCAGGCCAGAGGTCATACTGGTTCATACGCCTCTTTATATTGGCGCAGTATGTCACAGGATTGCCCTCCATGTAAAAGGCGAGTTCACTTGCAACCTGATAGTTGTCTGAGAGGATGAAGGCAGGGCCGGTTGAGGACAACTCTTTCAGTATCACGTCTGATTGCCTTCCCAGGACTTTCCATCCGGTAAGTCTTAGAGTTGGATCCATCTTTGGCGGCAGGTTGAGGACCTGTGGAAAATGCGCCAGGATGGAGATAAGCGCAGGAATAAATATTGAAAGGATAACCAGCGATCTCATCCTGGACATAAATCCGGACCAGCGTGAAACAATATAAAAAGAGGCCAGAGAAAAAAGCGCCGGATATGCCGATAGCGCCCAGTTTGCCTCTACCTTGCCCTGAATGCTTTTGGCTGTAAAAAAGAGCAAGACAGGGAGTGAAAAACACAGCAGGTATTTTCCGGGCCTGCTGAACTCCGGGAATTCCTTTCTGTAGCGGACCAGCAAAAAGACGATCAGACCGAAGAGCAAAGGTGTGATCAGCCCGAACTGGGATGCGACGAAATCGGCAAAATATTCCGGCGTGACGATGAATCCATCCCCTATGTGAGCATGTCCTGCAGTGTGTTTTAAGGTGACCCAGTTATTGGCGGCGTTCCACAAGATGACCGGACTCGCGGCCGCAAGACCCAAAAGCAGAGAGCCATAAGTATGGAAGCTCTTGAGCCATGCCCGGTCCTCGCGTGAAAGCACAAGAAACATTCCTGAGCAGAGAAAGAAAAAGAGCATTGTATATTTGGTCATGAAGCCGATGCCGACGATAAGTCCAACGGCATATAGATATGCAGGCTTGTGCTCGGAAAGGGCCTTCCAGAAGGTCCAGAGTCCAAGACACCAGAAAAAAATAAATGGTGAATCAATTGACATCAGAACTCCGAAGGCTGCAAAAAGAGGGGTAATCTGCATAAGCAGTCCTGATAAGGCGCCTGCGAGTCTGTTTCCTGAAAGGGTTGTGGTGAGGCCGTACATCAGCAGCGAACTGCCGGCAAGGAAAAAAGGAGCCAACACCCTCACTGAAAAGACGTTATTGCCGCCGATCCAGGTTGTCAGGCCGATCAGCCAGGCAATGACAGGACCCTTTGAATAGTAGCTCAGGGCAGGTCTTCTGGACCACTCCCAGTAGTGGGCCTCATCAGGGGCAAGATCAAAAGGACCGTATCTGACGTATAGAAGGTTGATCACAAGCAATGCCCCGGTCATTAGAAAAAAACAGGCAGTATATCTTTCTTTTTCATAGACATTACGGAACTTTCGATAGACTGCAAGGACGGCATAAAAGCTCAGTATGCCCCAGACAGTACCGCCTATGACATCTGAGGGATAATGCGCCCCGACATAAATCCTCGAAAAGGCGACGAGTGTTGCGACGATGAACAGGGGGATTCTCGCGTGCGGCATGAAATGGGATATGCCCGAGGCAAAGGCAAAGGCATTGGAGGCATGCAAAGATGGAAAAGAGAAGGCCGAGGCATTAGCGAGCAGGATAGCAGTTTGAATATGAGCAAACGGCCGTTCCCTGCCGAACAGGTGCTTCAGCATATTGCCGGTCCCGTCGCTGAGCCCTACAGCAAGAAGGGAGAGGGCCAGTGGTAAAAGGAGTTTTGACCTGTAACGGGGAAAGCACAAAAGCACGATGATTATGAAAAAAAAGGATGACTTCTTCGTGATAAAGACCATCACCGGGTCCAGCGCCGGGATATGCAGGGACTGGTTTATGAAGTTGAAGAGGGCTGTATCTAATGCCTGAAGCATGTTGTTGTTTACCGAGCCTGATTACCTTCCGGCCTCAAAGTCCGGAGCACTAATTTTACAGCATATACGGACAGTATTACCAGTGATAAAATAAATAAAATGCCGTCGGTCATATAGTCCCAGATATTTTCAGAGTGAAGCAGACCGATGTCGTAGGAGACCAGATATGCTGCAAAGATGAAGGCCAGCGGGTATCTCAGCAAGGCCAGGGTGATTGCCGACACTGCCGGAACCATTAACCAGACTGAAAAGCCATACCCCTGATAGTACAGGTCTGCATCAATAAAACCCAGATACGACAGGAAAAGCAATCCCGACATGATTACGTTCCAGACGGAAAAAATCAGAAGGTCGCGCCTGGAAAGTATTTTCTTGCCGCATAGCCGTTCATAAAGGACTATCAGGGCAAGGGAGATGAGGCCAATTGAATACGAAGGGCTCAGGGAAAGCAGATATTCGGAAAGGGACAGGCTGCCGAAACGGACGAATGAAAGGACCACTGAGACTGAAATCACTACGGGGACAAAGGCCCTGTCCAGAAGGCGTTCAGCCCTGGCAAGTCGAAAGCAGTAAAGGACCGCAAGTGTGATAAAAAGAAAAGGGAAGAGATATTCAGAGGGGAGGCTATTTGTCATGTCCGTCCTCCAGTGCCAGCCAGGCTGCATTGAACATGATATGCTTGATTTTCATGCGTTCATAAGTATAAGTGATATGATACAGTCCGCTTCGGCTTTGGCTGATAGATGGATATGAGTACTCCTTATGCCTCTGGTCCTCAAGGGTTCGGAGCACTCTCCATGTGTGTCCTTTGTCATGTGATATGACCAAGGACAGGTTGGACCTGTCCACATGGGAATTGTTTATAACTCCGAGATACGAACCATCACCTGTTATGATCATGTCAAACCCCGAATTGGGATTCGGCAAAGACGTCTCCGAGAGGGCGGACCATGACCGGCCGAAATCAGCGCTGTCGGCCCTCAGTATGTATTTCCTGTTGCGGTCGTCCATATTTCTGAAAAAAGCAGTCAGAGTCCGCTGGTCGCCCTGCAGAATGACCGGCTGTATTGCCTTGCCGGAGGTTGTTATCTTACTGATAGTGAAACGATCGCCTTTTTGTGAGGGCCTGACAAAGAGGAGTTGGGAGAATTTCCTGATGAACTCATGGTAGACGGGAACGATGAATGAGCCGTCATCAAGAAGGAGACCGCGGTTTTTTACATTATTGGTAAGGTTGAAAAAAGGGCTTAGTAAAATTTTACGGCTCTTTGTCCATGTTTGTCCACCGTTTTCAGAGATGACGTAGTTCAGGGAACTTCCAGACCATCCGCCCCCAAAGACAGAGGAGTAAAAGAGCCGGAGTCGTTTATCAGCATCCTTCATAAGAAGCGGATTGCCGACTTTTTTCACATAACGGTGAAGTTCATCCGAGCATCGGGCGCGGTCCATGACGACAGCCGGAGCTGACCATGCCTTTTTTGATTCATTGAAGACTGAAAAGTAAATTGCGACATCCCCGGCGCCTTCCCGGGAGCCGGAATACCATGCGCATGCCATGGTTTTAGGACCCAATGGGGAAAGGGTTGAGACATGAGATATGGTCCCGGGAACCTCCTGATTGATAAAATCCTCCGCATAAAACGGTTTTTCATCAGCAGGCGGGGAAGGCGCGGCAATCCGCAGACCCGGTGAAGTGACATCATGACGTGCTGACTGCCAGGCAAACGCGGTCAAAAAAATAGTCAGAAGGATCGTAATGTTTCTGGTCATTTTGTCAAGCGCTCCTCGATATCTCAGAATCGACTATTTCAAGCAGTTCCAATTAATCCGGCCTCCCTGTCCGACCTTTTTTGCAATATTGCCGTCATTCCTTCAGCACGATTGTTCTTTATGATAGAATAAAAACGATGAAAGCTCAACAATTACTGTTCCCGGTCTTTCCAGCAACAGTTTTTTTTATAGGATATTGTCCGTTTGCCCCCGGCACGCTCGGCACTCTTGCCGCCCTTGTCTTTGTATGGATTTTCAAACTTCCGGACTTTAGTCTTTTGATAATCCTGCTCATGGGATTTGTGCTGGGGGCGGTCAGCGCCCATTACGCGGAGAAGGCCTTTGAAGAAAAGGACAGCAGCCGTATTGTTATTGATGAATTCTTCGGCTATATAGCAGCAGTTATTTTTCTTCCGACCACCTCGGGATATCTTATTGCCGCCTTTGTGCTTTTCAGATTTTTCGACATACTCAAGCCGCCGCCTATAAGAAATATTGAAAAGGCGGTCGGGGGAGGCCTGGGCGTGATGCTGGACGATTTTGCAGCCGGAGTAATCTCGAATATTTTATTGCAGGTATGGAGCAGGATCTAATAAGGAGCGCTGAAAGGCTTTATAATCTCCTGTCGGCCAACCGGTTGACTGTGAGCACGGCCGAGTCGTGTACCGGAGGACTGGTAAGTCATGCACTGACTTCGATACCCGGTGCTTCAACGGTCTTTCATTACGGTGTCGTTGCTTATTCAAATGATGCCAAGATACGCATATTGGGCATTGACGAAGCAGTAATATATTCCTGCGGGACTGTAAGTCCTGAAGCTGCCGAGGCCATGGCTGAGGCCGTCAGATTAAAAACAGGCTCGGACCTGTCCCTTGCAATTACAGGCAATCTTGGTCCCGATGCCCTTGACGGAGGAAGAGTCGGGCTGGTGTATTTAGCCGCATGTATAGGGCTTGACACCATTGTGAAGGAGAAGATATTTCATGGGGACAGGCGTCATAACAAGTATGATGCAGCAAGAGAAGGGATAGAATTTCTTATAAAAATGTTCCTGGAGACTGAGTGAGGTGTTTTGTAGCAATAGATTTTCCGGAGCACGTAAAGCTGGCGATAGGCGAAGTCATCAGGAAGGTCGGGGAGATCGGGAAGGGTGCGGTGAAATGGGTGCCCCCAGCCAATATGCATCTGACCTTGAAGTTCCTTGGCGAGGTACAGGACAAGCTGGTCCCGGGGATACAGACAGCGCTTGCCTCCGCGTGCGCCGGTCACAATCGGTTCAGCTTAAATGTAAGGGGCGCGGGGTTTTTTCCCAATGCCCGGAATCCGAATATTTTGTGGATCGGGATTGAGGCATCGCCAAACCTGGACGGGCTTTTCCAGGATATAGACAGGCATATGGCCGGCCTGGGTTTTGAGCCTGAGACGCGGCGTTTCTCCGCGCATCTTACGGTCGGCAGGGTAAAAAACAAAAGAGGCATTCAGCCTGTTGTGGATGCGCTGACCGGATATGGAAACACTTCGTTCGGCACTATTGAAGTGAAAGAGATACTGCTTATGAAGAGCGTCCTGAAACCTTCCGGTGCGGAGTATTTCAGGGTGGGCGTGGTCGGGCTTGTATAGGGACTATCCTGCGCGATGATATTGGTGAACCATTGAACAGCCTCACAATGAGATCATGGCGCAGGCTGGTGGAAATCGTCCAGGCAATACTGATCTTCGGATTGCCTTTTCTGAAGATAAACAACGAGAGCGCCCTGCGTTTTGACATACCTGCCCTGAGGCTCTATTTCTTTGGGGCCGCAATCTGGATGCAGGAATTCTTTGTCGTACTGATCGCCTGCATATTTCTGGCGCTTTTTACGATTTTTATCACCCTGATATTCGGCCGGGTGTGGTGCGGCTGGCTGTGTCCTCAGACCGTACTGACGGATTTGCTGCCTTTTGCGGAGAAAAAATCGTTCTTTTCAAAGGTCATAGGTTATCTCATAACGTTTTTTGCTTCGGCACTGATAGCGGTTTCTCTCATATGGTACTTTATCTCGCCGTATGAGTTTATTCCGGACCTCCTCAGAGGCGACTTGAGTGCAATTAAATGGGGTTTCTGGATCGTGCTCACTCTATTGGCTTTTTTAAATTATGCCTTTTTGCGGCATGAATTCTGCGCCACCATATGCCCTTATGCAAAACTGCAAAGCGTGCTTTTTGACCCTAACACACTTATAATTGAGCTTGACCCGGCAAGGGCTGCTGAGTGCATAGCATGCTCTGGGTGTGTCAGGGCATGCCCGACAGGGGTGGACATAAGAAAGGGCTTGAACGCCGCTTGCATAAATTGCGCCGAGTGCATTGATGCCTGCGGCAGGGTTATGGCAGGACAAGGTAAAAAGGGACTTGTTCATTACGCATTCGGGACCGGAGGCGAGGGACGGATACTGAGACAAAACTTCTATGTTGCGGGCGGGGCCGTGCTTTTTTTTCTCATCCTGACTGTTTATGCGGCCGTCGGAAGGACCGGCATTGACTTTACAGTGCTTCCCTATAACATGGGACCGTACTACGCAAAGGACGGAAGGGTCATTAATGCCTATGTCCTTGCTGTAAAAAATATGCAGCATAATCCGGTTGACCTGGACGTGACCGTGGAGAAATTCGATGAGACGGTAACACAATCCATAAACAGCCCCGTACATTTGGGGGCAGGAACCTCTGATAAGTTGCCTCTGTTTGTAAGATCAGGGGACAAGCCAGACATAAGAGGCTCCAGAAAGATCAGGATTACTCTCACAAACAGGGCTGACGGGAAGAGTGTTGTGAGTGAAACAAATTTTATAATACCGGACAAAACCGATTAGATGGAGGTATGCATATGGGCTTGAACGGATGGATTTATTTTATTTTTACCGTTATGCTGTTTGTAGTGTTTATCGTAATCCTTAATCACTATTACAATCCGCTCAGAAACAGGAGCGAAAAAGAAGAGGTTGAAAAACCTAAGTATAAAATGCTTGATGATGATGAGTGATTATTGTCTCGTTATTGCGCGGGGCATGACGGAAACGGACGCAGAAAGGGCGGCTGCCCTTTCTCCTCTTCACCCGGCGCTGCTTTCGGAAGTTGCATCCTGAGACCTGCATCCTAACACATACATCTTACGACCGTGAGTCTTCTGTGACTTGACCTCCTGAGGTCCGACATCAGTGTGACATGAACCTTAAGACGTACATCTTACGACATTCATCCTGAGACTTTACATCCTGAAACTCCGGGTGAAGAGGAGGCAGGGCGCCGCCCCTTCTGATTTAAACTTACTCCTTTTGGGGGTGTGTGTCAAGTAATATTTTTCAACGGGATTATTTTCAGCAGGCCGGAAATGATTCTTCTTGTTTTATTGCCTTTAACCATGATAATCTTTCTTACTAATCTACTTAAATATGCCCTATTTACAGATTGTTGCGTGAGGTCCTATGAATATTGCTTTTCAGCGCGCTGTTGACCGCATGGTCGGTGTTCCGGTTTGCAGACTGCTCTCTGCCTGGGAGCGTCTGCGCGGCCAAAGGGGTCCGGTTTTCCCGCCGCGCAGAATCCTTGTCATCCTGCTCTCCGAAATGGGGAGCCTTGCGCTGGCCCAGCCGATGTTTGTTCGTCTTAAGGAGTCCTATCCGGAAGCATCCCTGTACGTCATGCTTTTTGCCAAAAACAGGGAGATGCTTGATCTTCTGTATGTGGTGCCAAAAGACAATGTCATTACCCTCAGCGACCGCTCACTGAAGGCTCTTGCCGGAGACAGCATTAAGGCGCTGCGCGGTTTTTTCTCCCGCCCTTTTGATGTGGTTATAGACTGCGAACTGTTCGCCCGTATCAGCAGTATTTTTGCATATCTGTCGGGGGCGCCGGTGCGGGTCGGGTTTCATCCGCACACCCAGGAAGGACTCTACCGCGGATCGTTTATCAATCGGCCGGTCCTTTATAACCCCTATCTCCATATGACCGAACAGTTTCTTAATATGGTAACCGCCCTCGAGTCCGCCACCGTGCCGAAAGCCAAGTATTCCGTGCGGACCGCTCCCTCCACCCTCCCTATGCTCCGGTTTCCTGAAGACGAACTCCGACAGATTGGCAGGCAGATGTTCGATGACTTTCCAGACCTCAAGGGAAAACGCCTGATTCTGGTTTACGCCAGCGGTGGGATTCTGCCGATCCGGGCCTGGCCGCTCGAATCGTTTTTTCAACTCTGCCGGACCCTGCTGGCCGAAGGATATGCCGTCGGCATCATCGGCCTTCCCGATGACAAGTCTTATGGCGAGGCAATCAAGGCCCATTGTCAGAGTGAATATTGCGCTGATCTGACCGGTTACACCCGGTCTGTGCGCCATCTGCTGGGGGTTTTTCACTTTGCCGACCTGCTGATCAGCAATGACGGAGGTCCTGGACAGTTTGCCGCCCTGACTCCGATTGCCTCCATCATTTTTTTCGGGCCGGAGACCCCGATTTTATATCGGACCCTGACACAAAACTCCTACTGCTTTTACATGCAACTTCCCTGTTCACCGTGTCTTACGGCCTATAATCATCGCAACTCCCCGTGTGACGGTGACAATCAGTGTCTAAAGAAGGTGACGCCTGAGCAGGTATTGGTTAAGGCGCGGGAGATGCTGGCCCATAAGGTCAGGGCATATGAATGCCAATCTCCATCATGAAAGACCTTGAACGTCTTGCTGGAATACCGTTGTTCAGCGACCTTATAAGATATCGGTTTATCAGGTTCGGTACCGTAGGCGCATCCGGTGTGCTTGTCAATCTTGTCGTGCTTTATCTGGCGAAGGAGTTTCTCTTTAGTGCCATCCCGTGGCCGAAGGTCAGTCTGAACCTGTCGCTTGCTTTCGCAATTTTCTGTTCAACCTTCAGCAACTTCACATGGAACAGGCTATGGACCTGGAAAGACCGCAAGACACACGGTAGCGGCAAACCGCTCCCTGTTCAGTTTGGCCAGTATGCGCTGGCCTGCTGGGTCGGGATTGTCCTGCAGTTCATGTTCACCAATATTCTTGCCCTTTTCCTCTATTACCTGGCGGCTAACCTTATAGCTATCGTCATAGCCAGTATCTTCAACTATGTCGTTAACGATCTCTGGACATTCCGGAGCAGGGAACATACCGAATCGCCTGACATCCCTGTCTGTAAAGGCAGTACACGCCGGTTGCCGCGCGAGGATTCGCTTTGAAACCTGACTCAATTGTCAAAATACCGGCAACATCCGGCCGGTTTCACGTTTGTTACTTGCCGGCGCTGCTCCTGGCAGTCGTCGTCTATTTTTACGGTCTTGACGGCCTGCATATCCCCAAAAACGGCGATGAATTCCCTTACCTGAACATCACCCGCCTTACGGCCGAAAGCGGCAAGCTGCTGCCGCTTCAATCCAACCTGCACCATATGCGCAACACCAAACCTCCACTGCTCTTCTGGCAGGGGATTGTCTCCACCAAATGGGGGAGTTCCTGGACCCTCTGGAACCTAAGGTATCCCAGCGTCATCTATACACTGATGACCGCTTTTCTGGTAATGCTTCTGGCAAGGAAGATATCAGGCAGCATTGAATCAGGCTTCATAGCCGCTCTTGCCTTTCTGGCCTTTTTCAGCACCTACCGTTACGGCCGACCATTTCTGACCGATCCGCCACAGGTCTTCTGGATATTTCTACCGTTCTTTACCCTCCTGTATTGGCGAAAAACTGTCTTTGAATCGCGTTTTATCATCCCATTGTTACTGGGATGTCAGGTAGGGGTAGGGTTGCTTTACAAGTCATTTGCCCTGGCAGTCCCGGTTTATTTTGCAATATCCTGGTGGTATCTGCATCACCTTGATTACCGGTGGCGGACTTTTTTAGCCGGGGACATCATTAAGATTTTCGGAAGCTGCCTGCTGTCTCTGCTTATCTTCGGCCTCTGGTTTGTCATGGATCCGGATCCCGGGGGGATCTGGCGGGAGTTTGTCATCGGCGAAAACATAGGCAAATTCGATCCCCACGGAAATAGTTATCTGAGGGTAATGCTCTGGGGACCGTCCAGCCTATGGAGGCTCGCCCTTGATTTTTTGTCCAATGCCGGACTCCTGATCTTTCCGGTGACTGCGCTTATTTTCATTGCAATCAGGGACCGTCGTCAACAGGGGAGTGATCAGCGTCTGCTTTGGATATGGGTGATTTCACTCTTCATCGTCTTCAGCCTTGCCAGTCAGCGCGACGGTCGCTACCTTATGCCGGCTATGCCGGCCCTGGCCATCCTTCTGGCAATTTCATGGCAGAGGATTGGCCGGGGCTGGTTTGTTGCCAGCCTGTTGGTCAGTATCATACTGATTTCGGTCGGAGGATATCTCTCTATCCGGCTGCAACAGCAACTGATCGGGCAGTCCCTTTATCCCTGGCACTTTTGGCTGTTGATGGCATTAACTGCAGTCCTCGTCATTGCCGGTCTGATAATACCTCCGGCAACACGCTATCTGACTGTCATTGCGGCGCTGCTGGTCATGTTCCAGTTTGCCGCGGTGGTCCGCCCGCTGGATGGATTGATAGGCAACTATCCGGCGGCGGCGCTAAAGGAAGCAAAGGGCCGCGAGGTCTGGGTCCCATGCAATTTCAGGGCAGGGGATGAGGGATACCGGTTTATTGTTTCCGATGCAAGTATCCATGGTTACCGATCTTCACTAAACCTGAACACTCCGCAACTTGCCGAACGCTATCCTCTGTTTGCCGTGAAGATTCCGATCACCGGCAACGACTACGGGGCAGGCCTGACGGCCGATTGTTCCGGTTGCCGGGTTTTAGGCAGCAGGCTGGAAATGCGGGGCCGTCACAATGGCAGGGAACTTCAGGAGATGATCTTTGGCGGCAAGCTGTTCCAGCACCTGTTTGTTCGGGAGATGCTGATTGAGTCAACCGCCGCCCCCAAAGATGCGGCACATTTATGGATAGCTGATGACTGCCGCTAACACTCATAGCTGACATTGTTAATGAGTAGTGTCTGTGCATAAACTAAACACGGTCATCCTCGGGCTTGACCCGGGGATCTATAAACACTTGAAAAAACAGGATTCCCGATTAAAAACCTCGGGAATGACAGAATTAAAACCGTACTTTATCAGGGCGAACGCACTATGTGCCATAAGCATCCATTTTCCGTCATGCCCGAAGGTTTTTATCGGGCATCCAGGAGCAAAAGAGCTGGATTCCCGCTTACAAACTGCGGGAATGACGTTTCCCATGC
>Ga0315281_10000234_pt1 | contig 72977 bp, 62 predicted proteins | sample YL17G07_0_MG_FD_204540 | JGI IMG/M metagenome (GOLD analysis project Ga0315281, IMG submission 204540) | Sediment microbial communities from Yellowstone Lake, YNP, Wyoming, USA - YL17G07_0 | ecosystem: Environmental > Aquatic > Freshwater > Lake > Sediment | place: USA: Wyoming | collected... | reverse complement strand
CTTTGGTATTACATCACGACAAGTTCCTCGTGCGATACGAGTAATAGCAGTCCGGCTTATACAACAAAATATGCTGGTTCGATTACTTTCAATCTTCAAAGCGATAATGGTAAACAAGTCTGTTTCAAATCAAAAGATGATGCTGGCAATCCGGCTTATGATCACTCAAGTGTTATTTCTGGAATCGTAAATTGTCCTAACGGATACAACCTAAATACCAGCACTGGTCAGTGTGTGTATGTTCCGCCGTCTTATACGCTGGGTGGTATGCATCCAAACGGAGGCGTGATTTTCTCCTGCAATGACGCGGGCTGCACTAGTGGCTTAGTCTCACAACAAGCAGCCGCAGCAACTAGCGTGACTTGGGATACCGCAAATAACACCTGTAGCGCCGCTGGCTGGCGACTGCCGACGAGTAGTGAACTGGATACTATGTACAGCCAAAAAGCCAGCATCAATAGCTTGCCGCAGAGTAGTAGATATTGGGGTGATCAAGTTGATTCGCTGAAAGCAAATACTAAGAATTTTGCTACGGGCAGTTCAGCCCAGCAGTATATGAGTGGTGTTTATAATACTCGTTGCATTAAAAGTTTTTAGAAATTAATAAAAGAAAAGCGGGATATCCTGTAAAATAAAATACAAGAATCTCCCGCTTTGTTGAAACAACGACAAGGTTTTGTGGAGCTAGAAGTTAATGCCGTTGATCATGAAGTTGTACGTACCGGTGGCATTACCGGTTTTTGTAATAATGAAGAGATCGGACTGAGCATCGTTGTAGACCGTATAATTTCACGTATACGGTTGTTTGCTCTGTCCACGACCCAGTTGGACTTATTGGTCACACTCGTCTGAGTGCAGCCGTTATTACCAACAGGATCAAAAGCGATCGTCAGCAGATCAAGGATCTGCGCCTCAGTGAGAAGTGACGTGCTGATCCCTGCGAGCGGAATGAAGAAGTAGTGTGCCCCGTTCGAAACACCCGATTCGTTGCTTTCGTGGTTGCCAATCTCGTTGATGAGGTAGTTGCCCAGAGTTGTGGTCTGGGCGGTTACAGTCAACTTGAAGGACTGGTCCGCCGTTGCCGTGGGCGAGTTCGGGAGTTCCGTACTCGCGCGCACCAAGATGGTGGTTTCCCCGATTCCAGTGGTTGTACACTGGAACTTAGCCGACTTCGTTCCGTCAGGATTGGTCGAGTTGACCACGGTTGCGCTGCCGCAGATCGCCGTGTTCGTCATCTCGATGTAGCCTACCGTATCAAAGTCCTTCAGATACGTAGGACTCAGCTCGAGCTCGAAGACTCTCGGGTTAGCGAGATCACCGGATTCCGCGACGCGCTGGTCCGGAATCACACCTACTGCACTCGGCGCAACACTGCTGTTGCTGGTACTGCCGCTATTGCTGGTGGTCGTGCTGGTGCCGGTGGTGGAAGTTGTGCTTCCGCCGCTGTTTGTGGTGGAGGTTGTGCCACCGTTACTGCTACTGACGGTTGTGCCGTCAGAGTTAGTGCCGCCTCCGCCGCCTCCTCAGCCTGCGATGAGGAGCGACAAAGCAAGAGTCAGTGCGATTATCGCAGCAAAGTTTATCTTTCTCCCGATAGCAGCGCTATTCGAGCAATTTCTCTTCAAAAACTTCAGAAGTCCGGCAACCTGCATGATACCCTCCGACAACAAAATTTCTTCAAGGTTGCGGGTCTCAAAGAGACCCCCATTAAAAGAGCCCCTTTTTTATATCATAGTGCTATAATTTTGTAAGGGTAATATTCACACCCTGTAATTGTCCGCCCATATCACGCTGCTATACCATAGGTCATATGAAACGAAAGAATGTCGTTGGCGACAACATTCGTAAATACAGGGAGATAGCCGGTTTTACCCAGGAGGATTTAGCCTTACGTAGCGGCACTATCGAAACCAATAAGTGATTTCTTCAAAGAAGAGGAAAAAGAGCAGCCTTCAGCCATCCAAGAAAGAATTCCTGACCGTCCTTAACGACCTGCCGGAAAATATCATCGATCATTACCTCACCCTGCTGAAATATGTGGACAGCGTTACAGTTGGTAAGGGGGAATTACCCGCTCGAAGTGAGAAAAAACCGATAACAGGGGCTATCCCCGGGTCTTTTTCATCATCGCCGCTACGGTGGGGAACTGGCCCAGGTCGGTATGGGGCAGGAAGAGGGCGGACATGTATTCGTCCATGAAGTTCCGCGAAACGGAAAGTTCGATGTAGGTCATGCTCAAACCCACCTCCTCCGCTTCTTTCCTCAGTTCCTCGGAGAGCAGGCAGAGGTAGGCCCCGGTGATGGAGGTGTTGCCCATGTAGACGAAACGTTCCCGCGGCATGTCCGGCAGCATGCCTAGAGTTATGGCCCTCTCTACATTGATGTAATTGCCGAACCCTCCTGCGATGTACACCTTTTCGATGGAATCCAGGGGAAAGCCGGCCTCCCCCAGGAGCGTGGTGATACCCGCGTAAATGGCCGCCTTTGCCCTGAGGAGATTTTCGATATCCACCTCGCTGAGCACTACGTCTTTATGGAGATGGCCGTCGCCGCGGTAAAAGACGAATTCCGGGCCGTCTTCGCCCTTGCGTATCCTGTCCGTTTTACCCGCGATGAACTTGCCCTTCAGATCCACCACCCCGGTGAGGAACATTTCCGATATCGCATCGATCATGCCCGAGCCGCATATGCCCATGGGGACGCCTCCGCCGATGACGCTCACCTCCGGCTCGCAGGTGGCCGGGTCTATCTTGACCGCCTCTATTGCCCCTGCTGTTGCCCTCATGCCGCACCGTATGCCGCTCCCTTCGAAGCACGGGCCGGCGGAGCAGGCCGCTGTCATTAGCCATTCGTTATTGCCGATCACAATTTCGCCGTTGGTGCCGATGTCCATGAAAAGCGCGATCTCCGGCTTACGGTGCATCTTGGAGGCGAGCACCCCGGCCACAATATCTCCCCCAACGTAACTTGCAATGGAGGGGACGGTGTATACGGGCGCCTGAGGGTTGATGGCGAGCTTTGCCGTGCCCCCCTTCCACATCGGAAAGACGTTCAGCGCGGGAATGTACGGCTCTTCCCGTATGGAGCCCGGGTCCAGTCCCCAGAAGAGATGCTCCATGATGGTGTTGCCGGCAATGGTGGCGGAATCGACCTCGCAGACTTCAACCTCATGCCGTTCCATGAGGGAGCGGATGATGGTATTGATGTCGGCGAGCACGGCGTCCCTCAGTTCGTGCAGGCCGCCGCCTTCCGTGGCGTAGACGACCCGGGTGATGACATCGTCACCGTACCGCATCTGGGAATTGTATGTTGAGCCTATGTCCAGGATTTCGCCGTTCAGAAGGTCCACCAGGTAGACCACCACGGTGGTGGTGCCGATGTCCACGCATATGCCGTAGCGCCTGCTGCAATACCCGGCCGAGGAGATGAAGATGGCTTCTCCGGTCACGCCGCTGCCGGGCACATAGGTGAGGTCGGCTTTCCAGCCGGCGTTCCGCAGGGTCCTGCCCATGGAGGCCACGAAGGCGTGAGAGAAACGCATGTTTCCAAGCCCCTTGCCCTCCAGCGCCCGTCTCATCCTCTCCAGGTCGCTGATATTGTCGCTTATGGTGGGAGGAGGCAATTCAAGGGATACCCGCTTGATGGGAGGATTGATGGCAACGCCGTAGGACGTGAGGTACTGCACGAGGTCCCTTGTTTTGGCGATGGCGATCTTGTCCCCCACCACAAGCCGCGATTCCTTGGGAATATCGACCAGGACATCTCCCTTGGGGACTGTCCGGCAGGCGAGGACCATGCCCTCCTCTTTCTCCCGGGCGGTGAGCTTGCCGTATGAGAGAGCTTCATGGCCGCCTTCCAGAACTTTTACCCTGCATTTACCGCAGGCGCCCTTGCCTCCGCAGGAGGCAACGAGATACACGCCGGCTTTTTTCAAAGAGATGTAGAGGGTCTCTCCCTCCCGGGCGGGAATTGTCTCGTCGGATGTCAAACTTATGGTCATGTGTATGCTCCTGGTGATTGATTGTAACGGGCGGCGTCCCCGCACAAAAAGTAAGGTTACTCTTCTTTGTAATAGCCGGGGTAGAGTTGTTTCGCGCAGTCGGGACAGAGTCCGTGGGTGAATTCGGCCTCAGAGTGTTCCCTGATATACAGCTCTATCTGGTTCCAGTAGCCGCTGTCGTCGCGTATCTTTTTGCATGAGGCGCAGATGGGGATCAGGCCGCTCAGCTTTTTCACCGTGGCGAGCGCGTCCTGCAGTTCACGGATGAGCCGTTCGCGCTCCTCGTTCTGCTGCTTCACCTTTCGCTCCAGCATGATGATGTCGGCGCAGACCTCCAGGGCGTTGAAGAACTTGAGCTTGCTGATGGGCTTCATGACATACCTGTCCACCCCGATATCGATGCATTCCAGGAGATACCCGGTATCGCTGTGCGCGCTGGTTACGATGATCTGTGTGCTCCGGCGCAGGGCCTTTATCTCACGGGTCATCCGGAGCCCGTCCATTACCGGCATCCTGATATCGGTGACCACGATGTCCGGCGCCTTTCCCCTGAACAATTCCAGTCCTTCCTGTCCGTCTTTGGCCACGTAGAGTTCTCTGACCTTGCGTCTAAGCATATCGGACACCATGGTCCGGGTAATTTCCTCGTCCTCTGCATACAGGACCGCCAGGTCCAGTTTTGTCTCTTCCACTTCTCCGCCCCTTTCTTATAACGTTTATTGCTGTTTTAGGATAACATCTTTTGCGTTTCTAAACGACCCTGCCCAGCATCGCGATGAATTCCTTCATGAGTGAACAGTCGTAGTCCTCTTTTTCCCTTACCAGAAGGGCCAGGGCGTAGAAAGGTGTAAAAGCGGTCTTGTACGGGCGGCGGGTGGTGAGAGCGTCGTAGCAGTCCGCCACCGCGGTTATCCGCCCGAAGAGTTTGATGCTGTTGCGCGTGAGGCCTGCAGGATAGCCTTTGCCGGTGAGCTTTTCATGGTGCTGTGTCACGGCGGGGAGGGCTTCCGCCGGGATGTCCCTGTGCTCCTTTACAATCTTCTCCCCCTCCGTAACGTGGCCCTTTATGATCTGGTATTCGGTAAAATTGAGCTTCCCCTGTTTGTTCAGGATATCAGAGGGGACAGCGCTCTTGCCGATGTCGTGCAGCAGGGCGCCGATGCCCAGTTTTTCCATTTCCTCCCGTTCCATGCCGATGGAGGCGGCAAGGCCTATGGACATCACCGCGACATTGACCGAATGCGTGTACGTATAGTAATCGTAGTTCCGGATGGAGAGCAGGTCGTACACGGCGTCCCTGTTCTGCAATACGGAATCGATCATGGACTGCACCAGGAGGGTGGATTCTTTTATCTTCGCCCCGCTCCGCGGGTCCTCAAGCAGGTCTTTGATGACCACCTTGGAGTTTTCCCTCAGTACGGCGGCCTTTATCCGGGCCCCGGCCTGTCCCGTGGCAGGACCGGCCTGCGCAATGCACGCCTTGAGATAGTCGTTATAACGGGGCACATCCGTCGTCCTTATGAGGAGATCGCCTGAAGCGGAGAGCGCTGTTTTGTCAACCGTCCGGGGTCTCTCTTCCGACGCTTCGGCGAGGATGATAAAACTGAAACCGTGCAGCAGGTATATCGTGAAGGGCACTTCAGTCCCCTGGATGAGGGCGTTCCTGTCTATCTGGTAATACCGCTCTTTTTCGAAGGCGTACTCACTGAAGAGGGCCGGATCGCTCTCGGACAGCTTCTGCTGCCTGCCGCCTTGTGAGAGGTATGATTCGAGGTCCGGGAAATCAGGACGGTCCACGGAGAATTCCTCTATTCCCTTTTCCTTAAGGACATCCCGGGCAAACTGTGTAAACACCATCCCCCTGTCGAACAGGTGCCTGCGCCCCGCCCCGGTCCCGACGTACACATCGAAGGGGAGTCTCGTTCCCACCACGAGTTTCCCGACCCCCTCGCAGCGTTGCATCTCCTTATCGACTTCCGTGTATGTCCTGGTCAGCGTCATGGTTGCAGCTCTATTTTGAATTCCGCCCCCCGGTCATGATCTGAAGCGGCATTGCGAACGGACAGCCTGCCCCCCATGTTCTTTTCAATGATGATCTTGGACATATAGAGGCCGATACCCGTTCCTTTGCCCGGTTCTTTCGTGGTGAAATAGGGATCGAATATTTTATTTATGATGTCGTCGGGGATGCCCCCGGCATTGTCCCTTATGAGCAGCGCCAACGCTCCCCCCTCGCTCACTTGCAGGGAGACATGTATGGTGCCCGCGCCGTTTTTCGGGAGTGCGCCATCTTCCCGTGCTTCAAGGATGGCGTCTTTGGAGTTATTGATGATGTTCAGGACCACCTGTTTGAACTCATTGGGGTATCCTGTCAGTGTCAGGGCTTCCGGGAAGTCGGATGTTACGACAGTGATAAAATTGTTCCTGAGTTGCGGGGAGATGAGGGCCAGGGTGTCCTGCACCGCCTTTACGGCATCGAAGGGTTCACGTTCTTTCGAGGATTTGAAGAAATTCCTGAAGTCGTCGATGGTCTGGGACATGTAATATATCTGCTGCATGGTGTCCTCCACCGCCTTGTCGAGGTACTCTTTGCTGAATTCGCCGTGTTCATAGGCGTCCTGGAGCGACTGGATAATGAGGCCCACGGCATTGAGGGGCTGCCGCCACTGGTGGGCGATGGAGGCGATCATCTCTCCCATGGCCGCCATCTTGGATTGCTGGGTGAGGAGTTGTTCTCTCTCCAGACGCTCCTCCATCCCGCAGCGGACTTTCTTGTCGAGGTCCCTGTTGAGTTCTTCCAGCTGGAGCGTCTTGTCCTTCAGCGCCTGTTCGGCCATTTTGCGCTCGGTCACGTCGCGTCCCACAAGCTGTATTTCCGTCGCATGGTAGTTAGAGTCGAAGAGCGCGCGGAGGGAGCACTGGTGCCAGCGTTTCTTCCCGCTTGGCGCCTCGATGCGGAATTCGGTGATGACTACCGGTGTCGCGGGACTGAGGAATTCAGCCTGCCTTGTGAACTGCTCACGGTCCTCCTCCGCGATGAGCGACAGGATGCTGCTCCCGATGAGTTCGGAGCGGGTCCTGTTGAAGTAGCGGCAGTAATTCTCATTCACAAAGGTGAGCGTGCCGCTGGGCAGGATGCGGCTGATGAGTTCCGTCTGGTCCTCCACAATGGCCCGGTAGCGCGCCTCGCTTGCCCGCACTTTCCTGTCGGCCTGGTGCTTATAGAGGGCCATTTCTATGGTGTGGCGCAACGCCTGGGTCTCGAAGGGTTTGAGCAGGTAACTGAAAGATCCCGTCAGCTTCGCGCGCTGGAAGGTCTTCTCGTCCGCGTGGGAGGTGAGGTACACCACCGGGATATCAAACCCGGTGCGTATCCTGTCCGCGGCCTCGATGCCGTCCATCGCGCCCTTCAGTACGATGTCCATGAGCACCAGGTCGGGCTTGAGCGCTTCGGTTTTTTTCAGCGCCTTCTCGCCGGAAGAGACAATAGCCGCAACAAAGTAGCCCATTCCCTCCAGGGTCTCTTTCAAGTCATCGGCAATAACGGCTTCGTCTTCAACAATCAAAATTGCGGTCTTATTCATCCCCCCCCTCTGTCACGCGTCGAGGACCTCTCTCACTTTTCTAAGCAACTCGTCCGGCGCCGCCGGTTTGGATATGAAATTCAGGTCCCCTTCAAGGATGCCTTTTCTGTGAATGACCTCCATGGTGTACCCGCTGGTGAAGAGCGCCCTGATGGAGGGGTCCAGCTTTTTTATTTCCTCGTAGACTTCCCGGCCGTTCCTCCGGGGCATGATCACATCGAGGATGAGCATCCGGATGGAGCCGGCATGTTCCCTGAAAACGTCCAGCGCCTCATTTCCATCCGAAGCTTCGAGCACTGTATAGCCGAATCCTGTGAGCACCTCCCGGGTTATATTTCTGACCTCAGCGTCATCTTCAGCCAGGAGGAGGGTTTCCGTGCCGCCCTTCAGCGGCGTTTTGCTCTCAGAGGGCCCTTCCGTTTTTTCTATCCCGACGTTCAGCAGCGGGAGGTATATTTTGAAGGTGGTGCCTCTGCCCGGTTCGCTGTACACGTTTATATTGCCGTTGTGCTGTTTCACGATGCCGTAGACAATGGAAAGTCCCAGTCCGGTGCCTTTCCCAATGTCCTTTGTGGTGAAGAACGGCTCGAAAATGTTTTGCCTGGTGGTCTCGTCCATGCCGGCCCCGGTATCGGTAACGGATATCTGGGCGCATTTCCCGCCTTTGGCGAAGAGATGTCCCTTTGTATAGTCGCCGGTGAGTTCAGCATAGCGGGTCTCTATGGTGAGCAGGCCCCCGTCGGGCATGGCGTCCCGGGCATTGGTGGCGAGATTCATCAGCACCTGCTCGATCTGTCCGCTGTCCGCCAGAACGGTGAGCGGGGCACCGGACAGAAGGGTCTTCAGTTCTATGTCCTCGCCGATAAGGCGCAGCAGGAGTTTTTCCACCCGGTTCACGATGTCGTTTACGTCCACCGGTTTTGGGTTGATGATCTGCTTCCTGCTGAAGGCGAGAAGGCTCCGGGTGAGATTGGCGGCCCTTTCCGCCGACGACAGGATGCTGTCAATAAAGGTGCGCAGGGGGTCGCTGTCCTGCATCTTCATGCGGACGAGGCTTCCGTACCCCATAATGGCGGTGAGGATATTGTTGAAGTCGTGCGCGATGCCCCCGGCGAGGTGGCCCACGGCTTCGAGTTTCTGGGAATGGCGGAGCTGGTCTTCGAGCCGCTTGCGGTCCGATATGTCCCTGTCCACATGCACCACATGGGTAATCTCCCCCTTGTCGTTGCGCAGCGGCGAGGTGGAGACTTCAACATATATTTTATTGCCGTCGCTGTCGAGATGCACATGCTCGTATACCCGGGCCTCCCCGGTCTTCAGTGTGTCGAAGAGGGGACAGGGGTCCTCCGGAGGTGCGCAGGGGACATCCCGGTGGTGGGTTACTTCATGGCAGGTCTTGCCCCTGACCTCGTCCTCGGTCAGACGCATCTTGTCGAGGAATATCCTGTTGGCCGAGGTAATGGTCAGGTCATGCACATTGATGATATAAACGGAATCGTTCATGCTGTTGATGACCGTCTCGTTGAATTCCTTCGCGTGCTGCAGGGCCCCTTCCGCCACCCTGCGCTCTCCCACCTCATCCTCCAGTTCACGCACCTTGTCATTCAACGCCTGCCGGGCCTGTGCAATGCTGTCCGACATCCGGTTGAAGGTGTGTGCCAGGGCGCCTATCTCATCCTCCGACTCTACGGTCACCTTTTGAGTGACGCGGCCTTCGCTTATACTGCCGGCGGCGGCGGTCAGGAGCGAAAGGGGGCGGGTGATGGAGCGTGAGAGACAGAGGACGACGGATATAAGGACAAGGGTGAGTCCTGCAAGGCCGTACTGGAGCAGGTTTCGCATGCGCTCTACCGGCGCGAAGGCCTCGGCCCTGTCCATCTTGACCACAAGCCCCCAGCCGGTCCGTTCTATGAAGCGCGTGGCGCTCAGGACAGGGACGCCCCGGTAATCCACGGCATCCCCGGAGAAGGCTTCGCTCTTTTGCAATGCCCTTATAAAAGGAGAGGAGCTGTTGTTGCCCGCGATGGTCCGGTTGAACGCCGCTTTTTCATCGAAGCGCAAGGGGACGATAAAAACCGCATTGCCTCCCTCGTCTTTCTTTGACAGGGTGGTCTCGCCGGTCTTGCCCAGACCGGTGAAGTCCCTCGTCACCTCGACCAGTTTCCTGCCGTCTCCAGTGATGCGTATGACACCCAGCAGCCTGTTGTCCAGCATCAGGGGGCAAGACAGGAGCAGGCCGGGAGCAGTCTGTTCGCTCACGATATCTATGAGGCCGCAGGTTTTCCTGCCCTGGAGGAAAAATCTTTCATCCATCACCGCTCTTCCTTCGTGCAGAGGGTCTGAGGAAGCCACCGCATGGCCGTCCGTGCCGAAGATCGTTATTTCCAGGATGTCCCCGGTGGAGTTCTTCGTGTCTCTCAGGTTCCTGCTGAGCAGGCGGCGTATGGATTGCTCACCGGTCCGGTTGTACCGGGCGAGGCTCAGGCGCATCTGGGTCTTGCTCGCGATAAGGCCCAGGTCCGAAATGAAGTGGTCGAGGAGCGCGTTGGTCCTCTCTTTTTGTATGGAGGCTGTCCCGTCGAGGTGATTTGCGATGGCCCGCGCGAGGGCGGCCTTGGAATAGCCGTACAGGGCGAAGCTCCCCAGGTAAACGGGGATGAGAGACAGGGTGAGAAAAATAATGATAAGCTTCGATCGTATTTTCATGTTATGAATACACTCTTCAGCCCTTGATCGCCGCAAAAAGACGCCGGTGCGCGCTCCCCACCCCTGAACGCTTTAATTATACAGAAATACAGGAACTTTTATCACCAAACTCTTTTTGCTCCATGTTCACGTCAAACGTGCGCTCCTTCAAAAATTACGCGGTTTCTGCCGCATGTTTTCCCCCGGTAAAGATTGCGGTCAGCCCGCTCCAGCAGAGACTCGATAGTGTCGCTGGCCGTCGCGAGGGTCGCGCCGATGGTAACGGTCACTTTGACCGGCTGTCCATTCGTGTTCAACGAAGAGTTTTCGACGAGCGTCCTGAATTTTTCGGCGACGGCACTCAACTGCTTCTCGTTTGCATGGTTGATGACCGTCACGAACTCTTCTCCTCCCCAGCGTCCTGCAAAGTCATAGGCCCTCATGTTGTTCTTAAGCTTGCTGCCGATCATTTTGAGGACAGAGTCTCCTGTATGGTGACCGTACGCGTCGTTGATTTGTTTGAAGTGGTCCACGTCCAAAAAAAGCAGCCCGAAAGTGCTGTTGTGCCGCCTCATCTCCTCAAAGAGCGCGGCCAGTTTCATGTCGAGGTGCCTTCTGTTGGGCAGCCCCGTCAAATGGTCGAGCAGCGCCGCTTTTTCCAACTCTTCCATGCGTTTCTTTTCAGCCTCATGCCGGTACAAGGACGTAACTATGGCTGCGTTCAAGGCCGGCGCATTACACGGCTTTACAAGATAACCGTATGGTTGTGTGATCTTGGCCTGTTCCAGGGTATCAGTGTCCGCATTAGCGCTGAGATATATTACCGGTACGTCAAGGGCCTCCCTGATAAGCTTTGCCGCCTCTATTCCGTTCATCTCACCAGCTAGTCTTATGTCCATGAGGACCAGGTCGGGTATCGTTTCGAGGGCCTTTTTTACGGCATCTTCACCTTTTGCAACGATCGCGGCTATATCATAGCCGAATTCCAGCAGAAGGCCCTTTATTTGCATCGCCGTTATACCCTCGTCCTCGACTATCAAAATTCTCTTGGCTTGTGCTTCGGCTTCCACAGCCCCTACTTTTGGCAGAGCCCCTACTGTCGGCAAGCCCCTACTGTTTGGTTTGTTCATCCTGCCAGGCCTCCCTCAAATTGATTATGCTCTTCTATTATCACATATTTTTTCATCTGCGCGATCAGTTGTTTTATATCTATCGGCTTTGTAATATAATCGGCGGCGCCTGCCTCCAATATAAGCATGTTCTTTCTCATGGTGATGTCTTTTTTAACGCCATTCTCCCAGCAGCCATTCCCATAGCGGTATAACGCTAATCCTGCCTGCCTCCGTATCTATTATCTCCTTGGCTTCCGCTGTCAAGATGAGCGACTCTCCAAGCGAAAGTCTTTTCATGGCCTCTATCAGACCCTTGACTTCCCTTTCACGTGTTGCCGGGGACTCCATGTCGTAACACACGTTCAGGAGGAACTCTTTGCCGTCCCTTGTATAGTAAAAATCAACCTCCTGCCTGTCCTTAAGATAGTTTATCTTCTCTGTCTTTCTTCTCAGCTCAAGAAAGACGATATTTTCAAAAACCCTGCCCGTATCCAGGGCAAAGGGATAGTCCATCGCTGTCTTGAACCCAACATCAACACTGTATAGCTTCCTCGGATTCCGCCACTGTTCCCGCATTGATTGTGCGTATACGGGAAGCGTAAACAAGGCAAAGGCATCCTCAAGATGCGAAATATATTCATAGACGGTATTGCGTGAAATGTTAAGCCCCTCCGATTTGAATGAATTATAAAGCTTGTTCAGGCTCACAAGCGTCGAGATATTGGTAAAGCAGAACTTGACCAGGCGTTTGAGTAAAAAGGTGTTGGAAATGCCGAACCGTTCTATAATGTCCCTGTACATGATAAGATCAATATACTCCTGCAGGGTTTTTGTGAATACGGCCTGATCGTAATGTATCAGTTCGGGGAAACCACCTCTTGTCAGATAATCGGAAAAAGCGTTCCTGATCACGGCCTGGGACTTTGAGGAGCGACTCTCCGCCTTGATCCCCTTGAATCTCAGGAATTCACTAAACGAAAGGGGGAACACCTCGTAGCTTAAAGTCCTTCCGCGCAGGGCTGTGGCAATCTCTTTGCTCAACAATTTTGCGGAGGACCCTGTCAGGAAGACGGCACAGTTTTCGGTATCATACAGCCTTCTGATAAACTTCTCCCAATTCCGGACATTCTGTATCTCGTCGAAGAAGAAATAGACCTTTTCGTTCTTCTTGCCGGGGTACATCTCATAATAGGCATCCAGCAGCGTATTAAGGTCCTTCAGGTCAAGAGGGAAAAGTCTGTCGTCCTCAAAATTGATATAGACGATGTTTTTTGGGCCGACGGTTTTCCTGAGTTTGCCGATTATCGAATAGAGGATATGTGTCTTTCCGCTTCTGCGCACACCGATCAGGGATATTATCTTGCCGGTGTCGAAAGGGATTTCGAGGTCCCTGTCCATGACGCTGGAGAGGTCCTTCTCCTGAGAATCGGTTATAAGTCTCTTGAAAATATCCTTCTGCATTTGTACCTCCTTAGAGGTTAATTATAACCATTTTATTAACCTTCGTAAAGGACTAATTTAATTAGTAGCGACTTCCTCTGGCTTTAAACGTAACGACCGCTTCCGTTCCTTTATCGGATTTGATCCGGAGGGTCCCCCTGATCTGTCCTGTTAAAACATTGACAAGCTGAAGGCCGAGGGTGTTTGCCTCCTTGTAATCAAATCCTTCCGGCAGGCCGACTCCGTTGTCTTTGATTGTCAGTGTGTAGTTATCATCAGTCTTTGTAAAATCGACCCTTAATACCCCGCCTCTATTGTCGGGGAAAGCATATTTGAAAGCATTGGTGAGGAGTTCGTTTATTATCAGGCCGCACGGCACCGCTGATTCCAGGTCAAGTTCAATGCCCTCAATGTTGATTTCCGTAGTTATTACACTGGTGTCTATCCGGTACAGGCTGATTATCTCCGAAACTAATGATTTGATGTAGTCTTCAAAATTAATGGATGAGAAGTCTTTTGTCTGATAGAGCTTCTCATGAACAAGCGCCATTGACTTGACTCTCTGCTGGCTTTCTTCAAAGAGGCGGCTTACAGTGGCATCCTTTATTTTTCTTGCCTGTAAAGAAAGGAGGGCCGATACGACCGCCATGTTGTTCTTTACCCGGTGATGGATTTCCCTGAGCAGGGTTTCTTTTTCTCTCAGAGATTGCTTTATATGTTCTTCAACCTTCTTGCGCCCGGTGATGTCCCGGTTGATCCCACGGTACCCGCTAAATCTTCCCTCTGTATCAAAACAAGGCACTCCGCTCGTTTCGATGATAACTTCATGCCCGTCTTTATGAAGAGTTGAATTCTCAAAGGCGTTGAAAGCTTTTAGAGCGGCTGTCGTGGCGTGAAAGAATTCGACAACGCGCCTCGCCTCTTCCGGGCGCATATAGTCAAAGGGGGTCTTCCCCAAGAGTTCTTCCGGTTCATAACCCACTATTTCGCGAACTTGTAGATTCGAATAGGTAAAAACTCCATTTTCGTTCAACTCCCACACCCAGTCACTCGTGCTTTCGGTAAGGTCTCTGAACTTCTTCTCCGACTTTTCAATAGCCTCTTCCGCCAGCTTGCGTCCAGTGATGTCGGTAGCTATTCCACATACGGCATAGGGATTACCCTCGGAATCATAGAGAGGGAACTTTACTGAAATGTAGTTATGAATACCATCGTCTTGCGGCACTCTTTCATCCACTTCAAGAGGTTTGTTTGCCTTCAATACCTCAAGGTCTGCATCTCTGAATGACTTGGCGGCTTCCCTGGGAAAAACGTCATAGTCTGTTTTGCCGACTATAGCGCATTTTGAAATATGAAACAGCTTTTCATAAAGAGAGTTAATCAACAGATACTTGCCGTCCAGGTCTTTTACAAATATAACCGTAGACGAGCCGTCAATTATCTTTTGTAATTTCTCCTCGCTCTCCCGTATTCGCGTTTCGGCATACTTGCGCTCTGTGATGTCCATCTCGACCCCGTCCCATAGTATGCGGCCGTCCGCCAGACGGCGAGGCGAAGAGGAAAGATGCATCCACCGAACCTGGCCGTCAGGACGACGCAAACGCGCTTCGACATTGAACACACTCATGTCCTTTGCAGACAGTCCCTCGGCGGCGGCGACCCCCGAAAGGTCCTCTTCCATTATCTGTCCATATAAAGCAGAAGGGTCACGCAACACCTCGTCAGCGGAGATGCCGTTCAGGCGCTCGACACCGGCGCTGACAAAGAGAAAGCGCATGCTGCCGTCGTGTTCTTGCACGACCTGATAAACCATGCCGTTCGGGAGATTGTCTCCCAAAGCGCGCAGACGGGCCTGGCCCTCTTGAGCGGATTGTTCGGCGGATATGGATTCCGCGTGACTGGCGGCGAGCAACATCCCGGTAGCAGCGGCAAACCCCAAATATAATTGTGATAGCAGTAAGCGTTCTTCATGGTTTTGGCCGCCCCAGAGTAGTGGTCCTGCACTCACAGCAGTGCTCGTGAGCAGGATGGCCGCCAGCATGACAACTGCAAGCGTCACACTACGCTGACCAAAGCGCAAGGCAGGCCAGGCGAGCAAGGCAATGGGCATGTATGGATAAAAGCCGATGTGTTGGCAATTCCAGCTGACTTGAAACGATAACCACGAAACCGCACACCATACAGCTATGAATGCTCCATACTCAACCACCCGCCCCCATTGAATGCCGCCCAGGGGTTTAAACCACGTTACAATTAACGGTGTGATAAGCAATATTCCAAGACCATCGGAAACCCACCAGATCAGCCAGAAATGCCAAAACTGTGCTTTGCCGGTTAAGGCGGCGGTTCCCGCACCGATGAACGACGTCAAGGCATTCACAAAGATCGCAGCGGCGATTAGCGCCAATACTTCTTTAACACGAACAAACTTTACGTCATCCCCGCACCAGCGGGAAATCAGCCAGGCGCATGCCGCCGATTCGAGGACATTCGCAGTCATAAACCCCGCGCTAAGAATGAGCGGCCTGCCGGATATGAGATTGGCCGAGTTGCCTGCTATGAAAAGAGTCGTAAGTATTGCGGGCCAAAGGCGACGAGGGGCCAGCAGGAGCGCAGCCAGCCCAATGCCGCCGGGCGGCCAAACCGCAGCGAGAACTTTCTCGGCGTCAGGAAACAGAAGGGCTATAAAATGGGCTGCAAAATAGGCCAGTGCGATAGGTGCAAGCATAAGAAAATCGCGGCCCAGGGATAAATGGGCGGAGGGAAGCCGTCCGTTAAGGCGTGTCGCTTTAAACGCCATTTGCTTTGCCGAGTTCGATAGTGAACTTGGCCCCCCCTTCGACATTGGCAACCGACAGTTTGCCGCCCATGTTCTTTTCGATAATGTTCTTCGTTATATACAGCCCTATGCCCGTACCGCCCTCCTTCATCGTAAAGTGGGAATCGAATATCCTTTCCAGATTCTCTTCGGGGATGCCGCCTCCGTTGTCGGTCAGCTCAACAATGATTTTTTTATCCTCCCTATGAAAATCAATATTGATGTTTCCTGCGTCACCGCCCTTCATCAGGCCCTTCTTTCTTCTGTCTAATATGGCGTCTTTGGCGTTGGTGACAAGGTTGAGTATTACCTGTTTGAATTCGTTCTTGTAAGACGTTATTTCACATTCACCGCATCCTATTATTTCGGTAAAATTGTTAAATGTCTTGTTATGTATATGGCAGGTCAGGGAGTATGAAATATAATTGCTCTTCATCTGGGCCGACAAAAGCGAAAATACTTCTCCAGTAACCACTTTTAGGTCGAAAGTTTCTTTCTTTTTCGAGGGATTCATGAAGTTCCTGAAGTCGTCTATTGTTTTCGACATGAAGTAGACTTGCTTCATGGTTTCATCCACTGTCCTGTCAATCAGGGCCTGGTCAAGCTCTCCGTATTCATAGGCGTCTTTCAGCGACTGGACAAGCAGGCCTATCACATTAAGCGGCTGACGCCACTGATGGCCTATGGCCCCGATCATTTCTCCCATGGCGGCCATTTTTGATTGCTGGAGCAGCAGCTCTTCTTTTTCAAGGCGGTGTCTGTATTCTCCCAGTGCTACGTTTTGCAGGTCTTCGTTCAGTTGCTCAAGAAGCAGGTTTTTGCCCTTTAATTCTTCTTCGACCCTCCGGCGGTTAATATCGGCGTCATGTTTGTACAGGGCCATCTCTATTGCCGAGTTCACAGCGAGCACGTTGAAGGGCTTTATCAGAAAGCCTGAAGGCTCCGTCAGTTTGGCCTGTGCAACAGTTTTCTCATCCGCATAGGCTGTAAGGTAAATGATCGGTATGTCGAGGGCATCCCTGATAAGCTTTGCCGCTTTTATGCCGGTCATCTCCCCTTCCAGCCGTATGTCCATAAGGATTAAATCGGGTATCGTTTCGACGGCCTTTTTTACGGCCTCTTCACCCTTTGCAGCGACCGCTGCTATCTCATAGCCGAGATCCAGCAGGAGGCTCTTTATCTGCATCGCGACTATACCCTCGTCCTCCACTATCATGATTCTCTCTTTATTCATCTTGTTATGCTCCTTTCATCGGCGGACCCGGAAAGGTGATCTTGAACACCGTCCCCTGTGCCGTCGAAAGCCCGCCCGTGAACAGCTCTATTGTCCCGTTAAGCTGCGTTGCTAATGTAGTTACAAGCTGCAAGCCCAGAGAAGAGGTGTCGCGGAAATCCAGGTCCGCCGGGAAACCTATGCCGTCATCCTCAACAGTCAGGACATATCTCCCTTCGTGGTCCTCGCAGAGGCCGACAATGATCGTTCCCTTCCCGTCTTCCGTAAACGCATGTTTTAAACTGTTCGATACGAGTTCGTTGATTATCAGGCCGCAGGGTATGCCTGTATTGATGTCAAGGGGAATGCCGGGCATGTTTACGGAGAAAGCGATATCGGGTCTGTTATACATGCCGCCGAGTTCCTTGACCAGGACGCCGGCATATTCGCTGAAATCAATATGGGCCAGGTCAGCGGAGCCATACAGCTTTTCGTGAATAAGGGACATGGAATGGATCCTGTTCCTGCTTTCATTGAATATGGCGCGCACTGTATCGTCCCTGATGTACTTTGACTGGAGCATCAGCAGGCTTGAAACCACCTGCATGTTGTTTTTAACACGGTGGTGGATCTCCTTTAAAAGCACTTCCTTTTCACTAAGTGACCGGCGGATCAGTTCTTCGACCTGTTTGCGCTCGGTGATGTCCTGTAGCATCCAGATCGAACCTTCAGCGAGATTGCCGGGATTTATCGCACGACCGATCAGACTGCACCAGAAGCGAGTGCCGTCTTTGCGTTTCATTTCCATTTCCGTAGTATATGCTTCGCCTTTTGCAAGCTGCGCATAGCCTTCGGTCCCGACACGCTTATAACCATCTTCATCCGCATATAACGTTGACGTTTCAAGGTCCATGGTCTCTTCAAGGCCACCCCCGAAGATCGTGCTGTTGGCTGCATTGGCCCATTGCACCCTGCGGTCCTTGATGAAGGACACTCCGACCGTGAGTGTGTCGAGGATCGTTTTCAACTCCTGCGCGAGCTTTTTGATCCGCTCTTCCGACCGCCGCTCGTAGTTTCTGATTCCCCGTAATATAAGTATAATGATGCCGCTCACAAACAAGGCAACAATAAAAGCGTCCACCGTGCCTATAAGGATCAGATCGCGATCGATCCTTCCCCACCATATCAACCCCATGACGGTGTTCATTACAGCGGTGAAAAACTCAGCCAAAACCAGTGAAATCCAGAGCAGATGCCAGAGGCTGATTGTTTTAAGCCTGTCGATCATGTTTGTAAGCATAGCGGTCCTTAGGGACTGTTTTTTCACATCCATGCCGGTCATCCTGCGCGGCCCGGTGTCCGCGTCCCCGCAGCAGCGGACATCATATAGTGTTCAATAAAACGTTTATGTCCCTTTCGGAGCATATCGATTATGAATACTTTGTCCGACGGGGCCGCCACTGTAAATACAGGAGTTGAGATCATCTCTTCCTGAATGGACGTCAAAAGCCCTCTGGCGGACATGTCGGGCGAGCCGACATCCAGAAAGACCAGGTCGAACCGCTGAGGCCCCGTTAACAGTAATAGCGCATCCTGCGTGTTGCCCGCCATGCTTGTGCGGTAGCCGGCGCGAAGTATGGCCGAGACGAGTTCTCCGCAATAATAGGGGTCGTCGTCCACTACCAGGATGTTTTTGGGGATATTCCCTGACATTGCGGCAATAGATATTGCAAATGCCGTGCCAAATCCACTACAGATTGAAATGTAAAGAAATATTCAGGAAGAGAAACGGCCAAGTTGTAGATACTACAATTTGGATATTGTAATATCTACAACCCGAAGGCTTTTTATGAAATACCGTAGTCGGTCATCTTCTTGACGAGGGTCTTATAGGTTATGCCGAGGAGGGATGCCGCTTTCAGCTTTTGTCCCCCGGTATGCTCAAGCGCTCTCCTGATCATCTCTTTCTCCGACTCCTTGAGAGAAAAACCCGGGGAGGGTTCAAGGCCCGGGGCCGCGCCTTGACGGTATGGTCGTGAGGGGCCGGAACTGTCCTGACCTATCAGAAAGGGTATATTATCGGCCTCTATAATACTACCGGGGCTGAGCAGCACCGCCCTGCGTATCACATTTTTCAACTGACGCAAATTGCCGGGCCAGGGGTAGGAAAGGAGTTCCCTCAGGGCCTCCTCGTGCAGCTCGCATGCCGGTTTGTTCAGCTCGGAACAGGTTTCGGCGATGAATTTTTCGGCGAAAAAAACTATATCGTCTTTCCGTTCCCGCAGCGGAGGGAGCTGTACAACAAACTCACCAAGCCTGTAAAAGAGGTCTTCCCTGAACCTGCCGTTTTTTATCGCCCCGGAGATGTCCATATTCGTGGCCCCGAGGATGCGTATGTCGAGGTTGATCGGAACAGTGTCTCCTATACGGAATATCTTCTTTTCTTCAAGGCAGCTTAGTAGTTTTCCCTGTACGGGGGGAGGTATATTGTCCATATCGTCAATGAAAAGGGTTCCTCCCTGCGCCGTTTCGAAGTGGCCTTTTTTATTTTTGTCCGCCCCGGTAAAGGCCCCTTTTTCGTAGCCGAACAACTCGCTTTCCACGAGGGTCTGGGCCATGCTTCCTATGGAAACTTTTACGAACGGTTTTTCGGCCCTCTTGCTCAGGCCGTGGAGGGTCTTTGCGAGAAAGGTCTTGCCTGTCCCTGTCTCGCCTAAAATAACGACGGAGTAATCCGTTGAGGCTATACGGCACAAGCTGTCGACGATTTTCCTGAGCGGCCCGCTCTTCCCCATAATGGACTCAAGTGATAAGTGCAGGGTGTTGTCCAGTTCGATGACCCTTTTTTCGAGGGTCGTTTTTTCGATGGCCCGGTTGACGGTCACCAGGAGCTTTTCAAGGTCAAGCGGTTTGCTCAGGAAGTCATAGGCGCCGTGTTTTATAGCATTTACCGCCGACTTGATATCGCCGTATGCGGTAACTATGATGACCGGTATATCCCGGTCCCTTTTCCTTATTTCCGCAAGGACCTCCATCCCGCTCATGTCCGGCATGTTGAGGTCAAGAAGCACCAGCGCGGGTTTTCTCCTGCTGAACTCCTCAAGCGCCGATACGCCGTCCGGCGCCTCACAGGTGTCAAAACCGTTTGATGCGAGATGAGCGCAGAAGCTTTTCCTTATCAGGGCTTCATCATCAACAACAAGTATCAGTGACATATAGTGCGGTCCTTCATGCTGCTGCCGTCCTTTTTCAGTATACCCCTCAGGATTATAACAGAATCTTACGCACATGCATCAAGGAGTTTGGAAGACATCGGAGGCGGCAAGCAGGCGCCGTGCTTTGACTGTCAGGCCGCACATGAGTAACTCCCGCAGACGTTGATACTCCTTATAACCCTAAATATAAGCAAATATGTGCATACTATTTTATCCTACTTGACAATATTCTTATTTTATCTTATTGTAGTATCAACATAGACGAAGGAGGTTTTTATGGGACTTGTAAAAACATCAATTACCATCCCAGACGAGATTTTCAGGCAGGCAAAGGCAATGTCTGAAAACTTCAGCCAGGTGGTTGCAGAGGCTTTAAAGGAATACCTTCAGAAGAGAAAGGTCCAGAAAGCAAAAGGAAGTTTTGGCAGTTGGGGCATGCGTGATAAGGACAGCGTTGATATTGTCAATGAATTACGTAAAGAGGGTGAACGGAACTATGCGGACCGTAATCATTGATACGGATATAGCCATTGATTATCTGCGAGGGATCGAATATGCGAAAGCTTTTATTGACCCCTTGCTGGATGCCGATAACGCTTTTCTAAGCGTCCTCAGTGTGTACGAACTCGCTGCCGGGATGCGCAAGGAAGAGCGGGCAAAAACGGAAGATTTCATGAATGCGTGTTCTATCGAACCTGTCAACCCGGATATCGCAGTTAAGGGTGGGGATCTTTACAGGCATTACAGAGAGAAGGGAATAACCCTCGCGCCGATAGACTGCCTCATTGCTGCAACGGCTCTTATTGGAGGACATAAGATAGCTACAAGAAACACCGGACATTATCCGGAAAAAGGACTGCTTGTTCATCTTGGCAAAATCTCTCCATTCACTCCGGGTCCCCCGTGAGTATAAAAGCGCCCCAGAAGAAGGGGTGGCGGTATTGCGCCATCAGTTTGAGCTGGGCAGCCCGCAGGGCATCCGCCTTGCCCATGGTCCTCAGGTTGTGGTAGAAATCCTGCATCAGCATGAAGGTGGCCCTGTCGTTTACACGCCAGAGGGTCGTGATAATAGAGGGGGCCCCTGCATAAATAAATGCCCGGGTGAACCCGATGACTTCATCGCCGCGATTGATCTTGCCCAGCGCTGTCTCGCAAGCGCTTAAGACCACCAGCGACGCATTAATATTCATGGTGAAGATGTCCCCGGTGGAGAGTTTGCCGTCATCCTCCCGGGTCCGCGTGAGCCGGAGGGCTGATTTCAGAGGGTCCTTCTCATTAAATTCTCCATGGGTCGCGAAGTGGAGGATGCTGGAGCCGCCCGACAATTCACGGGCCTTTATTTTCGTGGCATCTTTTCTGATAAATACATCCGCTTTCTGATAAAGCTTTGCGATCTCTTTTACTTCGCTCTCAGCATAGGCTAGGTCGTAGGCGGGGTCGCCGAGGTCGGGATTGCCGAAGGCGAGGAACTCTTCTCCCGCTTTTTTTTTCTTCTCTGTGGTAAAACGCAGAAGGCTCGCGCTGGAGAGGTAGGAAATGCGATGGGCTTCGAGAAGGTACTTCCCGTCCGGAGCGATTAGCGCCTGAAATGGGAGGTAATGCAGGATATCATGAGGTACGATGATGAGAGGACTTCCCTCCCTTACGCCGCTGTCATGCAATAAAAGAGCGTAAAGCCTTTGAGAGGCTGATTCGTAAGATGTAGCCGCGACCGTGTCCTCTGTGCGGCGCACATGCACTGACCTGTCTTCTGAGGCGATGGCTTCGATAGAGGTGCGGAATGAGCGTATGATCTCCACGAGCTCTTTTTTGCCGTACGGTATGGACGAGGCGTGGACGCTTTTAGTGGTAACTGTCCAGGCAATAGTGCGGTTCCGCAGGATATGAAACTCAAGGAGAGTCTGTCCCGCTTTCAGAAGCGCCTGAACATCTTTTAACGTCAGGGGGTCAACGCTGAGAAGCGAAGCGTGCTCCCTGTCTTTTCCCCGTAGCGCTGCAAGAAAATGCCTGTATTGCTCCTCAGCCTTTTCAAGCTCCTTTTTCAGTTCGGGGTTATTTTCTTCTTCAAGATTAATCTGAAGGGCGCTTATCCTCCGCTTGAGTTCCCTTTCTTCGGCTGCCAATTCCACTGCCTTCCCGCGCGAGAGGTCCACCCTGCTTCCCAGCAGGTCCAGGAAAGTCCTTGACCGCACCCTTTCGCTGATATTGAAAGCCTCCTCCACTTTGCCGAGCTCCATAAGGCTTACTATCATGCCGTCATAGGCCTGCGTCATTTGCTCGAAGAAGGAGCTTCGCATCTCTTCGGACTGCAGGAGAGAGCGCTGGCTCTCAACGGATTCCAGCGCTTTCCTGTAATACTCCACCGCCTCGTCGAACCTGCGGAGCGAGAGCAGGTCCCTTCCGGCCCTTGCATTGGAGACCATTGTCAGCCTGGGGATGTCGACGCTCTCTGCAAGCCCGGCCGCCTTTTTGTGGAGCTCGAGGGCTTTCCCGAAAGCTCCTTTTTTGTAGAAGAGGTCTCCAAGGCTATTATTGGTTTTCATGACTTTGTCTTTCATGTCCGTTGAGTAGAAAAGGGCCTTCTCAAAATAGGCGAGGGCGGTAACGTCGTCGTTCAGTTCGAGATGTGTTTCCCCGATGCCGAGCGCCACATCGATAAAGTTCCTTACAAAACCGGTATCGCTGAATTTCTTAACGGCTTTTTTTCTTGTCCGTGTGGCGGAAGCTGAGGGCCCTTCCAGGGCTGCCAGGAAGCTCTCGTAAAAACCGAAGGCTTTTTGCTGATATGCCAGGGACTGCTGCAGGTCCCCTCTTTTTCTGTAGATAGTGCCAAGGCTTTCCTGGGCTTTTGCTTCGAGTCCCCGCATATGCTGATCGCTTGCGAGGGCAGCGCCTTTTTCAAAGAGAGGTATCGCTCTGTCAAAATCGGCGATTAACATATACGACCATGCCGTTTGAACAAGGGCCCTTGCCAGGACTTCATCATCGCGTGTCTTTACGCTCAAATCGACGGCCTTTAAGCCGTACAGGACACCTTTCTGGTAATGGCCCGCTGTCCTTGCGAGACGCGAAGCCTCGAAATAGGCCTCTGCAGCGCCTTTCAGGTCTCCCCGTTCCTCGCGCTGCTTCGCGTCTTCTTCGTACTTCAGCAGGTATTCTTTTGTCTTCCCCTTCCGGATAACATCGTTGTACTCCAGGCAATGGGCCGGGACGGCAAATAGAAGGGCAAGCAGGAGCATAAGAAGACGGGCCATCATGGAGGTTCCGTGGCAGATGTAGTCCGTCTCCGGAAGAGCGGTATGGATAGTGTATGCAGGCATCCGTATATCCATAAGATTGGTTCCAGCCTATAATAGCAGAAACACTGATTGAAGTGGACATGGAGCCAATCAATCCATGATATAATTGTGGAAAAGGCACAAATGGGGATTCTCAAACTCACAGGATAAGTAAAGGGAGGGCAAAATGTTAAGGATTCAATCCATAACAAAGAAATACTTTATTTTAAGCATATTTATAATCTGCCTTTTTTCTATATTCCTCTACGGAGCATACAAACTCACCTACAATATCAGGAGTGATTCGAAGATCATCAACATGGCCGGCAGTTTGCGGTTTCGCTCATATGAACTCGCGCTTGTCGCTTCACAACTTGCACACACCACTGATATGACGGAAAAGGCCCGGCTGTCCGGCAGGTTTCACAAAAACATTGAAACTTTTGGGCGGATAATGTCCTTTGTTAAGGAAGGAGATGCCCGTAATGATATTGACCCGCTTCATGACAAACACGCATTAAGCTTAATTATGACGGCTGAGAAAGAATGGAAACAGGACTTGACCCCGATGCTTCTTGCAATCGATAAATTACCTGCCAAAGAAGCAATAAAACTATCCGAACAATTCAATGACAAGGTAAATAATTACGTTTATAATGTCCTCGATAAATTTGTAAGCGCCTTGCAACAGCATAATGAGCAAGAGGTGGAGAGGTTTAACAGAATCAGGTTTTATGCCCTTATGATCGCCATTCTGTCTTCCCTTGCAGTTTACTATTACGTAAAGAAAACATTTATCAGGCCGGTGTTACAGTTAAGGGATGCTTCGCAGAAAGTAGAGAAGGGAGACTTTGATGTGGAAGTAAAAATACAAAGCAACGACGAGATAGGCGAATTCTCCCGGATATTCAACCGGATGATTGCATCGATGAAACAAAATTTCGACGCTTTGGATAAATACAATAAAGAACTCCTTGACTTAAGCGATGCCTCCAGTGCCCTTATAAGCATAGAGTCCAGTGAGGGCATTTACAATGAAATCTGTGCAAACGCATTGAAGCTGTTTGATTTGAAAATAGCATGGATCGGCCTGATTCAGGAGGGAAGCTATTATGTAAAACCCGTGGCCCATGCAGGCATGGAAGAAGAGTATCTTTCAAGCATAAATATTACATGGGATGACAGTCCGACAGGCAGAGGCCCGGTCGGAACGGCAATAAGGACCCAAACCCCGTTCTGTATGAATAAAGACAATGCTTTATTTGAGCTGTGGAGGTCGAAAGCGGAAAAATACGGCTACAGTTCGATACTGGGAGTGCCCCTTCTTATCGGAAACCAATGCATGGGCGCTTTGGCATTATACAGCTCAATAGACAATTTTTTTGACAACAACAAAATAAAGCAGCTTCAGATATATGCCAATAGTGCGGCAGTTATTATCGAAAATATGAGGCTCATTGAATATATGATCCATGCTCTCGCAAGGGCGGCAGAAGCCAACGATGATGACACAGGCAGCCATATCCACAGGGTCGGCGAATATTGCAGTGTAATTGCAAGAAAACTTGGACTGGAAGAATCATTCGTTAGCAGGATACGCATACAGGCCACTCTGCATGATATTGGCAAAGTGCATACTCCACCTCATATCCTAAAGAAACCGGGCAAGCTTTCTGAGGAGGAGTTTGAAACAATGAAAAGACATACAGTCCTGGGCGCCGAAGTTATAGGCGAACATGCAATGTTTTCGATGGCAAAGAATATCGCCCTCTCTCATCACGAGAGATGGGACGGCTCAGGGTATCCATATAAGCTCAAGGGAGAAAAAATACCCCTGGAAAGCAGGATAATGAACCTTGCCGACCAGTATGATGCCTTGCGGAGCAGGCGTCCTTACAAGCCGGCCTTTAACCATGAGACGACTTGCAGAATCATCCTGGAAGGGGACGGGCGCACCATGCCGCGCCATTTTGACCCGCAAGTGCTTAATGTGTTCAGGGAAACAGCTCCGCTCTTTGATGAAATACATCAGAAATATATTGATTCCTCTATTGGAAGCTCTAAAGCGGCAGGTGTGGTTGTTTTCGAATGGACTGATGCATTATCTGCGGGTTTTGAGGAGATAGACAATCAACATAAAGAGTTGATAGCATTGATCCAGAAGCTGTTTGTTACAGTGAACGGGAGGGAAAGCCTGAAGCAAGTCGGAATTGCGACGGACTTTTTAAGGGAATATATTGTTCAACACTTCCAAATGGAAGAACGTTATATGGAGGCATATGGATATGCCGGCAGAGATAATCACAAAGCGCAACATCAGAAATTCATAGAAGACTTTGAGGCGCACCAAGAAAAATTTTATCTGAACATAGCAGACTACCATATGGCGCTCGAAATAAAGGGGTGGCTTTATAACTGGCTTGTTAATCACATTACAAAAACGGACAAAGCCCTGGGAGAGTTTTTAAGACAACAAATAAATAGTTCTATTGTTTTTTGAGACCGGAGCAAAACCCACCCTTCCTTGGCCTGCGTTCATTCTGCGGGAGCGTGCAGTTATGGTAAAATGCTATGGCAGTGTATGCAGACTGAATTCGTTTCGGAACCGGGCGTATACTCCCTGGGCATATAAGCAATCAAGGAGAAAAGAATGCCGCTGAAAGAGCTTTCCCATATGTACCGTACCCCTGCTCTCTCCCCTTACATGAAAAGGGTGCTCCTGGGGGCCATAAGGGAAAGGCTAGGCCCCGGCATAGAAGATATTGAGACCGAATATTGTTTTAATATAGAGACCTCGTCCCCTCTTTCAGGTGAGGAACATGCCATGCTGCGGTGGCTTCTTGCAGAGACTTTTGAGCCGGAGGCCTTTTCCTCTGATAGCTTCCTGCTGAAGAGTGCCGGGCAAAAAGGACGGCATGCCGTCTTTGAAGTCGGACCGCGGATGACCTTTACCACGGCGTGGTCCGCCAATGCGGTTTCCATATGCCATGCGTGCGGCCTTTCAAAAATAATACGCATTGAGCGCTCACGGCGCTACAAACTGTTTTTCGGGCGGGGCGCCGCACTTAAAAGCCGGTGGGAAAAGGAGTTCCTCCGGCTCATCCACGACCGCATGACGGAATGCCCGTACCCGGCGCCCCTTGCCACTTTTGAGACCGGCATCAGGCCGGAGCAGGTCAGGGTGGTGCCGTTCCTGCAAGAGGGGAAGTCCGCGCTCGTGCGGATCAACCAGGAGATGGGCCTCGGACTTGACGAGTGGGACATCGAGTATTATTACAACCTTTTTGCGCGCGACCTCAAAAGGGACCCCACCAATGCGGAATGTTTTGACCTGAGCCAGTCCAACAGCGAGCATTCGCGCCACTGGTTCTTCCGGGGGAAGCTCGTCATCGACGGCAGGGAAATCCCGGAGAGCCTGATGCAGATTGTGAAGGAGCCGTACCGGAGGAATCCCAACAACAGTATTATCGCTTTCAGCGACAACTCCAGCGCCATCAGGGGATTCACTATTACGACACTTCTGCCCGGGGAACCCGGCGCCCCCGCTCCGTTTACGGAGAAGGAGGTGCTTTACCACATCATACTTACCGCGGAAACCCACAATTTCCCTTCGGGTGTGGCCCCGTTCCCCGGCGCTGAGACCGGCTCGGGAGGCCGCCTGCGCGATGTGCATGCCACCGGCCGGGGTAGCCTCTTTGTGGCGGGCACGGCCGCTTACTGCGTGGGGAACCTCCAGATACCGGGCTATCCGCTTCCGTGGGAACTCGGCTCCTTTGCGTATCCCGGCAATCTCGCGTCCGCTCTCCGGATAGAGATAGAGGCGAGCAACGGCGCTTCCGATTACGGGAACAAGTTCGGGGAGCCCCTGATCCAGGGCTTCACCAGGTCCTTCGGGCTGCGGCTCCCGGACGGCGAGCGGAGAGAATGGCTCAAGCCCATTATGTTCACGGCCGGTGTCGGCCAGATCGATGCCCGGCATACGGACAAGGGCGCGCCTGAAAAGGGCATGCTTGTGGTCAAGGTCGGCGGTCCGGCATATCGCATCGGCATGGGGGGCGGCGCAGCGTCGAGCATGATCCAGGGAGAGAACGCGGAGGAACTTGACTTCAACGCGGTCCAGCGCGGTGATGCGGAGATGGAGCAGAAGCTGAACCGGGTGATCCGGGCCTGTGTGGAACTGGGGGATGATAATCCAATCGTGAGTATTCACGACCAGGGCGCGGGAGGCAATTGCAATGTGGTGAAGGAAATAATCCATCCTGCCGGAGCAAAGATAGATATCAGGAAAATAATCATAGGGGACAATACGCTTTCGGTGCTCGAAATATGGGGCGCCGAGTATCAGGAGCAGGACGCCCTCCTTATCAGTCCCGGCAAAGCGGACCTCTTCAGCCGGTTATGCGGGAGGGAAAAAGTCCCGGTGGCTTACATCGGAGAGGTGAGTGGTGACGGGCGCATAGTGGTGTTCGACAGCGCGGATGGTTCGGTGGCCGAGGACCTGCAACTCGACAAGGTCCTCGGGGACATGCCCCGGAAGACCTTCCTGCTGGAACGTATCCCCATTCATGTGCAGCCTCTCCACCTGCCCGACGGCACAACGGTTATGGATGCGCTGGAAAACGTGCTCCGGCTTTTGTCCGTGGGTTCCAAAAGATTTCTCACCAACAAGGTAGACCGGTCGGTCACCGGGCTTGTGGCGCGGCAGCAGTGCGCCGGGCCGCTGCAGCTCACGGTTTCCGATGTGGCGGTGATAGCCCAGAGCCATGCCGGTGTGAGCGGGGCCGCCATGTCCATTGGCGAGCAGCCAATCAAGGGGCTCATCAATCCGTCGGCAATGGCGCGGATGAGCGTCGGTGAGGCCCTTACCAACATCATGTGGGCCGGAATAAGCGCGCTTAAAGACATACGGTGCTCGGCCAACTGGATGTGGGCGCCCAAACTCCCGGGAGAGGGCGCCAGGCTTTACGATGCGGCCATCGCCATGCGCGACATAATGCTGGAACTGGGCATTGCGGTGGACGGCGGGAAGGACAGTCTTTCCATGGCGGCGAAGGTCTCCAGTGTGGATGGGGAGGCTGAACTGGTGAAATCGCCGGGGACACTGGTTATTTCGGCATATGCGCCATGTCCAGACGTTACCCAGGTGATCACCCCGGACATCAAGCTGGCCGGAGAAAGCAAGCTCCTCTTCATCGACCTGGGCTGCGGGAAGAACAGGCTGGGCGGTTCAGCCCTTGCCCATTGCTACAAACAGGTGGGAGATGAATCTCCTGATGTGGACAACACGCAAATGCTCAAGGACGCTTTTGCCGCGGTGCAGCATCTTATCGGCAAGGGGAAAATAACGGCGGGGCACGACAGGAGCGACGGCGGGCTTGTGACGACCCTCCTGGAGATGGCCTTTGCGGGAAACTGCGGCCTGACGGTCAGGCTCAGGGACGGCGGCGACAACCCTCTGCCGGTCCTCTTCTGCGAAGAACTTGGTTTTGTGGTGGAGTATCTCCCCGGCGACGAAAAGGAGATATTGACGGTACTGCAGCAGCGCGAACTCCCCTATCAGGTCATCGGGAACACTCTCCCGGAAAAAAGAGTGAGGATATTTGTAAACGAAGAGTTGGCGCTCGATGAGGACATGTTGGTCCTGCGGGATGTGTGGGAGGAGACCGGCCACAAACTCGAACTGCTGCAGGCAAACCCCGACTGCGTGCTGCAGGAACGGGCCGCTGTTTACGACAGGCCGGGCCCGTCCTATAGAGTCCCCTTTGCCCCTGCCGTGACCCCGGTGAGTATCATGAAAAGAAAGGCAAAGCCCGGGGTGGCCATTATCCGCGAGGAAGGGAGCAACGGCGACAGGGAGATGGCTTCGGCTTTTTTCCACGCGGGCTTTGCGCCCTGGGATGTGACCATGACCGACCTGAGGGCCGGAAGGGTGGAGCTTTCGCGCTTCAGGGGGGTGGTTTTTGTCGGGGGCTTCAGCTACGCGGACGTCCTTGATTCGGCCAAGGGATGGGCCGGGACCATACGGTTCAACAGGGAGTTGTACGAGCAATTCGGGAATTTCTACCGCAGGCCCGATACCTTCAGCCTCAGCGTCTGTAACGGCTGTCAGCTTGCGGCCCTGCTCGGATGGGTGCCGTGGGAAGGGATTGATGACGAGTTGCAGCCCCGGTTTATCCATAACAAATCCGGGCGGTTCGAATCGCGCTTTTCCACGGTGAGGATTGACAAGAGCCCTGCTGTGATGCTCAAAGGCATGGAGGGTTCCGCTCTCGGCATCTGGGTGGCCCATGGAGAGGGACAGGCATATTTCCCCGCCCCTAAGGTCCTCGATGAAGTGCTGGACAAAGGGCTTGCGCCTATCCGTTACGTGGACGACAACGGAGAGATTACCGAAGCCTATCCCTTTAATCCAAACGGCTCTCCCCTTGGTATTGCCGCCCTCTGCAGTCCTGACGGGCGGCATCTCGCCATGATGCCCCATCCGGAGAGGGTATTCCTCACCTGGCAATGGGCGTGGATGCCGGAGGAGATGAAAAAAAATCTGAAGGCATCACCGTGGCTGAGGATGTTCCAGAACGCGCGGCAGTGGTGCGACCACAAGCAGGTGTCTTAAAGAAAGGGAGCGTGTGAATAAGACATTTACAGGGGTCTTTTCAATGACCTATAATATATTTTATTACCTTTGAGGCAAAAATTAAAAGTTGCATGTCTGCATGCTCTCTGCGCTGCATAGATATGATGAAACTCAATGGAGGCTGAAATGATTACCAAGACTCATGTCAAGTCGTTTTATAACGGACTGCTCGTTACGTGCTATGAATGCAATGGCATAAAGTATGTGGCGAACCAGCACGGCAACTGGGATGTGTTTGAGGGGGAGTATGCCCGGGACAAAAGGGCGAGGACAGTGCCCAAGGATTCGGAGGAGATTAAAAAAATTACCAGTGAATACACCAGGCAGGGGAAAAGCTGATAATCCGTTCACTCAGGATACAACAATAACCCCCCTCCTGTTTTAGCAGTGAAAAAAAGGATGACAATAATCAAGGGCGGAAAAAAGCAGGAAATGCAGAAGGGGTCTCCCCCGGAGCATGCCTCCATTTGCGCCAACAGGGATTGCAAGCTGAGGAAGGCGGGATGCAAAGGGTATGAAGCATGCCCTGGGTACAAGGGAAGATGACGCCTCCCGCTGAAAGGGCCCGGGCGCCGCTACAGCGCGTAGTTATTTCCGCTGTTTTTTTCGCAATGCTCGTCCTGTCCTGTCCTTTTTCCGCGTATGCGCAATCAGTTGCCCGTTTCTGCCAGGCGGTGCTCTCGGGCAACGATGACGTGGTGCGGGAGCTTATTGAAAAAGATGTCCCCCTCGACACAAGAGAATGTTTCGGGAAAATGACACCGCTGGCGGTAACGGCGAAATACGGCCACGCCGGTATTGCCGCACTCCTGCTGGAGCATGGCGCGGACCTCAACGCCACGGGGGGAGGGGACGAAAGGACGGCCCTTATGGAGGCCGCGGACAGCGGTCAGCTGATAATGGTCCGTCTGTTGCTGGACAGGGGCGCGGACATGAGGGCGGTGGACAGTACCGGACGGACAGCGCTTGTCAGGGCCCTTGATATGCCAATCGGCTCTCTGGTCCGGATATCCGATAAAATAAGGACCGCGACCATGATAAACGGCCGTGTGAGTATCGCAAAACTGCTTATGGAGAAGGGGGCCGATGTGAACACTTCTGACGATAAGGAGCGTACAGCCCTTTTGCTGGCGGTGAACAATGGCCTTGCAGGCATCACAAAGATGCTGCTGGAGCATGGCGCTGACGTCAACGTGGTGGATGATGCCGGCAGGACGGCCCTGCTTGCTGTCGCCGGCACTGAACAACCCGCAGGGGCAATGGCGCTTCTTGACGGTGATGTGGATGTTCCCGTGGTGATGAAGAAACTCCAGACATCGATGGCCAGGCTGCTTGTCGGGAAGGGCGCTGCCCTTGATGCGGCTGACGCTGAGGGCCGGACGCCTCTTATCCTCGCGGTGAAAAACTCAAACAGCGACCTGGTCAAACTTTTTCTGGACAAGGGGGCCCTCACGAATGCCGCGGACAATGAAGGCGTCACCGCTCTTCATGCCGCAATAATCGGCAACCAGTTCGACACGGCGAAACTGCTTATAGGGAAAGGCGCTGATCCGAACATTTCCGACAACGACGGCAGGAACGCACTCCACACGGCCATCGTCACGAACCAGCCCGCCATGGTGAAGCTGCTGTTAAAGGTGGGCGCGCGGGTCAATGAGGCCGATTACGACGGCCGGACACCCCTTATCCTTGCGGTGAACAGCGGCATGGAGGATGCGGTGAAACTGCTGCTTGACAGGGGGGCTGATGTCAACGCAGAGAGCGACTACGGTGAAACAGCTTTTGCCCTCGCCACCATAAAGAAACAGAAGAATATCCTTAAAATGATTTTTGCTGCGGCAGAGAAAAAACACATTTATAATGGTAATTAAGCATGCTTTATGGTATGAATATAGTGTCATGAAATACAGAGTATAAAGGAGGCGGTCATGAAGAGAATTCCGGTGGTGCTTTTGGCAATGGTCCTGGCATTGGTTCTGGTTGGGAGCTATGTCTTTGCCGGGGAGAGACAGGGCAAGGATGAGGTAAAGAGCAATATACTTTATGTCTGCAATTGCGGACCTGAGTGCAAGTGCAATACGGTCTCCACAAAACCGGGCAAATGCGGCTGCGGGGTGGAGCTTGTGCCTATGCGCATTCTCAGAATTGAAGGCGACGAGGCTGTCCTTTGCACCTGTGGCAAAGGGTGCATGTGCAAGTCCGATCCGAATGACCCGGCAAAATGCGGCTGCGGCAAGCCAGTCAAAAGGGTGAGTCTCAAGGGGTTATATGTCTGCGCCTGCGGCGCCGGCTGTGACTGCAACACCGTCTCGGACAAGCCCGGCAAATGCAGGTGCAACAAGGATTTGAGAAAAGTGGAATAGTTCTAAAACCAGCGGGACTAAAGGCTGGCAGGGTGAATATCCTGCCAGCCTTTTTTATCAGCCCCCCCGCTACAGATCAGGGTTTAAAACATTACCTGGACGCCGGCATTGAGAAACCAGGTGGTTTTCATCTGCAGGCCGTTCAGGTATTGGTATAGGGGCACTCCACCTTCGATGCCGATACTGAAGGGGCCTTTTGTGAAGCTTACACCGAGCATGGCATCGAGCCGCTGACCGCCGTAGTTGGCGGGATCGGCATCAGGCGTCGGCGCTCCCATCCCGGTCAAGGGATGGTTGAGTTTGTCGATCTCCGGGTCCTTTCCATTGATACGGCCCGCGTCGCTGTATGCCAGGCGCAGCCACGAGGTCGCGGGGCCGAAGGCGCGCTGGAGCCAGCTGGTCACCTTGAGGCTGTCGCCGAGACTGTAGTCGTTGTCGTTTTTCCCCATGTGATAGGTATACCCGGCCTGCGCGCCCCAGTTCCATTTCGCGTCGGCGCTGAGGTCGGTGTAGGTCAACGCGGGCTTGAGGTCGTAAGTGCCCGAACCGAGCTGCATGTCATAGGGCGCCCGGTATTCCTTGCGCATCATTACTGTCGTCTGGTTTATATCGCCGGTGGGGAGGCCGAGGCCGAGGCTGCCGACCAGGGTTTTGCCGATCTTGTATATTCCCCTCAGTTCCGTGTCCCCGAAGCCGCTTGTGCGCATGGGCGCCTCGTTCGATATCATCTTTCCCGGTCCCATGTCCATCACCATGTCCATCTTGTTTTCCAGGTAATCAGCCATGGCCATCACCGTCAGTTTATTGGTGATCCCGTACATCACCATCATCATGTGCATGTCCATGGTCATGCCGGTGGGGATCATCATATAATTGTAGGGCTTGCCCCTTTTGTAGCCGACATTGCTTTGATCTATGTCCGACGAGCCGGCGCGCAGACCGCTCATGTTCATATGCATGAACTTGTAATTGACCATCCACATGCCGGCGGGGTGGGCCTGGTATATATCGTCTCCAAACCCGGGATTGAACAACATGTTGGCGCCCGCTCCCATATTGTGGCCTGCGTGGCCGCTGTGCGCATTATGATCGTGCGGCTTCTCCCCGTCCCCGGTCAGCTCCTGAGCGGCGGCTGTCATCGCCTCGTCGAAGGTCGTCACTTTCCCGCCGTTTTCCTTCACGAAATTCCGAGCATCTTCATCCCTTGCAAAGGCCCATTTAGCAACAGAGGTCATGACCCCCTCTTTTTTCCCGCCGACAACCCAGATTGCGCTTCTGGCATCTATCAATGCGAGAGTCGTGTAATCAGCTGCCTTGAGCGACGTGACCTGCTTGTCCTTGTTCTGTTTCATCTCCTCAACCGCACAGTGCAGACTGCAGACACCCACGGTGGTCCCGTCAGCATAGACAATGAGCATCCGGCTTTGGGCAAAAACGGTCCGGTCCATCCCGCATACCTTACAGGCTTTTGGGTTCTCCACCGGGTCGGCAGCGAAGGCCACGGCGGCAACGCAGACAAGCAGCATGCATGCTGCAAAAAACATCGTAAATTTTTTCATGCAAAATTCTCCTTTATTGTTTAATAGTGTCATGTGAAGAAAATGACATCCCCTGCGCAGGGGGAAAGCCTGCGCATTCCTGGAAAAACCGACTCTCAGCTCTGGGACCGGGGGTTAAACTCTTGGAGGGTGTTCCTGTTGAAAGGTTGTGAGAAGCGGATTAAAAACGTGGGGTGCAGTTGTATAAACAAAGGCGCTCTCAGAAAGCGGCAGGGTGCACGGACATTCCGTTATGCAAGGGATTTCCTCTGCAGAAAGAACGGCGCCAGCTGCATGACAGACATCGAGCGTCAACAGCGATACGGTTTTATTGTCGGGGTTTGAATGGACGGTGATCTGAAATGGCGCACAGAGGGTCATGACAAAGGCAATGAGCGCTATGAGAGTCCTGATCTTCATTACCTATACAATAATGCAAAAATCCGGTGGTGTCAACTCCAAGATTTTTAACAATGTGCTTTAATTCCTTCAAAGTGAAGCCGAAACTCAGCATCCTTAAGAATTTACTGTTATTCCCCTGGTAACTTCAAAAGACGCTCACTTCTCCAAACACGGACAACCCTTACTTTGCTTTTCTCCCTAACATATATAATCCGAAATGGCGGGTCTATCATCTCCCTCAGTCTTTCTAATCCGAACTCAGGTACAACACGCCCCATAGCAGGATGGTTGATGAGTCCTTCTGACTTTGTCAGTATGCGAGCAACAATACGTTTCCCCGCATCAGGCACTCCCTGTTCATTATAGTATTCCAGCAGAGCTCCAAGGTCAGAGATCGCAGATTCCGAAAAGGTAAGGGATAGCTTAGCCGCCATCGTCTACTGAATACTGAGACGTTTTTTCACTTCTTCGAGATTGACTTCACGCCCCTTTTCCAAGTCAACAAGCCCCTGAGCAACGGCCTTCATAAATTCACGTTCCTCCGCAGCCTCCTCGAAGTCATGAATACCTTGTACTACAGCAATGCCCCTGCCTCTACTGGTAAGCAAGATGGGACGGTGCGTATCGGATGCCTGTTTTACCACCTTGCCAGGATTGATTTTCAAATCAGTAACCGGAACAATATCCTTGGAAAATTTAACACTCATTAGCTTACCTCCAAATGGACATCTAATGGTCTTATTATAGCACTCATTGGTTGGTTTCTTGAAGGTCCTTACTGGGATGTTTTTTTATCGCTATTGACGACTGCCGATATATATTGCCTTGGCTTCTGAGTTCTTTGCACCAAGTGCCGCAAACACCACCATCTGAGCAGCAATATCATTGCAGGCGTAGTTTTACAGCCAAAATATCGCTGGAGACACATTGGAGACAGTATTTTGGGGCTGTTTTTAAGGCTAACTGACTGATAATTAAAGCGGAGAAAAAACGGAGGGGGTGAGATTCGAACTCACGGTAGAGTTGCCCCTACAACAATTTTCAAGACTGTCGCCTTAAACCGCTCGGCCACCCCTCCATCAGGAGATGAATGTTTATCTTATCAAATATACAAATGTATTTTCTACTTCAGACCTTGAGCAGCACCATGCCCGATACGGGATCAAGCTCCCTCACCGCGTTCACGCCCTTTATCTCCATGATAATGGCTTCGAGCACTAAAAAGGCCTCCGCCTTCTCGCGCATGCACCCCGCCTTCACGCTGTCGTGTTTCGCGTACGCGCCGTGGAAGTGAAGTTTCGGCTCATCGCCCTGCCAAAAAATGGTCCCTATGCCCACAACCTCGTGGCTTTCGTTTAATTCGCGCCATACCGGAACAGGCGGCATTTCCTCTTTCTCCGGCCCAACCACAAACCTGCCTCCCTTCATGCCGCCCACCAGGTAAAACACACCGGCCCTGATGTTCTCTTTTTTCGCGATATCGGCAAGTCCCTGTAAAATACTGTCTCCATCCTCAAACCGCGCTACAACAATTCTGCCTGTTTCACCTGCCTGGTATTTCATCGGCGTCTCCTCTTCATTTCTTCTTTCTCGTCAGCCCGCTGCGCACAGCCTGAAGCACACTCTCCACGCTTATGGCTTCCATGCAGCGCATGCTCCTGCATGCCTTCTTGTAACAGGGAGCGCACGAGACCTCAGCGGCAAGCACCACGTGATTGTCCCCGTACGGGCCTGTCCTCACCGGGTTGGTGGGACCAAAAAGAGCCACAACAGGCACGCCCGCCGCGGCAGCGATATGCATGGGCCCTGAATCGTTGGTGATAACATACCGGGCGTCCCTTACCAGGGAGATGAGTTCTCCCAAGCCGGTCTTCCCGGCCATGGAAATAGCTTTGCCTCCGGAGAGCGCGGCAATCTCTTCAGCGTCCTCAGCATCCGCGGTGCTCCCCACCACTATACTTCTTTCTTGCAGCCGGGAGGCAACGTGACCAAACTTTATCGCCGGCCACTTCTTCGTTGTCCAGCGCGCTCCCGCTGCAATGACCGCATAGTTTCCCATCTCAGCTTTGACTGTCCGCACCTGCCCGGACTCCTTTATGAGGGGCAGGGGGAACAGTATCTCTCCTGTTTCGCAGCCCAGCGCCGCCGCTATTTTCAGATACCTCTCCACTGCATGAGTTTCCCTGCCTCCGCTAATGCGGTGCGTGTAGAAAAGAGTGCTACCCTCCCGCGCTTCCCTGAATCCCACCCGCACGGGAGCGCGGCTCGCCCTGGTGAGCAGACCGCTTCGCAGGAGCCCCTGGAGGTCCACGGCAATATCGTATCCTTCCGCGCGCAAAGCCGAAGAAAGAGAAGATATTTCCGCTACCGTGCGGTCCAACTTTTTAAGGTCTTTCCATTTGTCCTTGTCAATGACCCAGAGTTTCTTCACCATGGGATGGTTTTCGAGCAGGCCTTCTAGGCCCTTTGCAACTACCCAGTGGATCTCGGCAGATGGGAAGGTCTCTTTCATGGCGGCGAGGAAAGGAAAGCTGTGGACAATATCGCCCAGGGAACTCGGTTTTACCACCACTATTTTTTTCGGGATCTTCTTCAGTCGTATCTTATCCATGGGTGATAATATACTCCACAACATCCTTCAGATTATCAGAGGTGTGGCAAGCATGGATGGATCCCATTTTTTTGCCGGTCTTCACCAGTATCCCCTTTGCGCCAACCGCCTTTGCCAGTAGCATATCGTCATCCTTGTCTCCCACTACATAAGAGGCCCTGAGATCGATGCCGTGTTTTGCCCGCGCTGACAGGAGCATGCCCGGCTCCGGTTTCCGGCAGCAGCAATGGTCCTCAGGGCAGTGAGGGCAATAATAAAAATCATCGAACCCGTATTTATCAAGGAAGGTGTCGTTCACCTGCTTCACAAATGGTTCGTCCACAATTCCCCGGCATATCCCGGACTGGTTACTCACCCCGAAAAGGGAAAAACCCGCGGCTTTCAGTTTCAGCACCTCTCCGATGTCGGGGAAGAGTTCGAAGTTCTCCCACGCATTGAGGTAATCGGCATCTTTGCAGAGGGTGCCGTCACGGTCGAAGAATACGGCTTTCCTTTGAGGTAGAATTTTCCTGATGCTTTCATAGACCTCATCCGCGGTAATGGCATACATGCAGCGCAGGTCCTTTCGGGCGCAGGTGCGTTTGAAACAGGGGCCGCAATCGAAAGCTTTCCTGATAATAGCATTCCCTTCCCCCACCGGTCCGGTGAGAAGGGGGTCGGTAGATCCGAATAGGGCCGCAAGTGGCGTTCCCACCGCATAAGCGATATGCATGGGGCCTGAATCATTTGTGAGGAAGACATCGCACTCCGAGATAAGGCCGATAAGTTCCCTCAGGGATGTCTTGCCGGCAAGGTCCAGCATATCTGCCGACTCCCGGCCGGCAACTATCTCCTTCGCGATATCCGTTTCCCCGCCGCCGCCGAAAATCACAACGCTTCCGCCGGTGTCCCTGATAAAGAGGGAGGCGACCCCGGCAAACCTCCCTGGCAGCCATCTCTTTGCGGAACCGAAGGCCGCGCCGGGATTGATCCCGAGCACAGGCCGCCTCAGGCGCGACAGGCTTTCGCGCGCCTTTTCACGTTCTTCCGGCAAGAGGTGTATCCGGGGATGAGTATACTCTGCCCGTATTCCCGCTGCTGCCAGGAGATTGAGATAATATTGTATATGATGGACCTTCCTGTCAGCCCCGTCGCATGCAACGGGCCTGGTAAGGAGTAAGCCCCTGCCGTCCCTGTTGTACCCTGTTCTTTCGGGGATACCCGCAAGAAAGGCCAGCAATGCGGCATCAAAAGCATTCTGCAGAAGTATGGCACGGGAAAATTTCCTCTTCCTCAGAAAAGCGGCAAGACTGATTTTCCCCCGTATGCCCCTGAACCTGTCATCATAGTCTATTATTTCGTCCACCGCGGGTTCGGCCTCAAACACGGGCCGCACCGAAGGCTTGACCAGAAGGCTTATATGCGCACCGGGACAGGCCTTACGCAAGGCCCGGATGGCCGGTATAGTCATCACCGCGTCCCCTACCCAGTTCACTCCACGCACAAGAATGGAGGTATCATGATTGTCAGGCATAAGCATTAGTTTAACATTTCATCTCACATCGCCGTTCTGACGGCTGCATACAATTTCAAGCAATATCCTGCAAAATTGTATTATAATATATTCGCTTAAAAAGGCAGGATCAGTCTGGTTTTAACTGTTTGTTACGCAAAAGTAATAACCGACTATTCACGTCATACATCCCGCTATGCGGGATGAGATTTTCTTTTAATGGGAGATATGAATCATGAAAATCAGTACCGGACTTAAAATTTTCATATCGGCATTGCTGCTGTTTTCCCTGATGAGCACATTGTCCATCTTTATTCTCCTCGGCAGGATGGACGATGACGGCAATGTGGTGAACTACTCGGGCAGGCAGAGGGCGATATCTCAAAGGCTCTCAAAGATGGTATACGCAAAGCAGCACGGCACTGATACCGGTGACAATATAGGGCAATTGACAGGGAAGCTTGACAGGATAGTGAAAGGCCTTATTAATGGCGATGAGGAGTGGAAACTGCCCAGGGCCGGCGATGAGAAATTCATAGCAAAGATGAAAGAAGTTGAACCCGGATGGCAGAAATACAGGGAGAGCATCGACAAGGTCCAGAAGAGTCCCGAGGCTCTGGGTGAGCTTTACACGGAGAGCGAGGCGTTCCTTAAGCTTGCCGACGAGGCAACCACCCTTGCAGCCGCCCTGTCAGAGGGGAAAGTAAAGGTGTTGAAGCTGTTGTCGTTACTTTTCTTTTTCCTTAATGTCCTTATCCTCTCCTTTATATGGGTGTCGAGCAAAAAACAGATAGTAAACCCGCTGACTACATTAAAAAACAACGTAAATGACGTGGCCAATGGAGACCTCCGTATAAGCATAAACTGCGAGAGCAAAAACGAGGTTGGTGAATTATCACAGGACATGAACAAGATGATACTGTCCTTCGGCACTGCCATAAACAGCATAATCACCTCTGCCGGCAATGTTGTTTCAACCGTAGACATTCTAAGGGTGCGGGCCGAAAAAACAGCTGATGGTGCAAGGACCCAGTCCGGGCAGGCGCAGCAGATAGCAGCGGCAGCCGAAGAGATGAGCCAGACAATAACCGATATAGCGAGGAACGCGTCGGTGGCGTCGGAAACCTCCGCGGAAGCCATGCAGACCGCTGAAATCGGCAAAGAGGTGGCTGATGGGGCAGTCACCACCGTGAACAAGGTATACACCTCGACAGTGGAACTCTCGACAATGGTAGAGAAGCTGAATGCCCGGGTCGGCGAGATCGGAGGCATCGTAACGGTCATTAAAGACATAGCCGACCAAACCAACCTCCTGGCGCTCAATGCAGCCATAGAAGCGGCACGGGCCGGAGAACAGGGAAGAGGTTTCGCGGTTGTTGCCGATGAGGTGCGGAAACTTGCGGAAAAGACGATCAAGGCGACCACGGAAATATCGGGGAAAATAGGAGCGGTGCAGGAGGAATCACGCCAGACTGCAAGCTCCATGAATGAGGCCGCGAGTGAGGTAACAAGCGCGACGGAATACATCAGGCAGGTTGGGGAATCCCTGACACACATTGTGGATTCCGTGCAAAAAGTCCGTGACCAGGTGACCCAGATAGCCACAGCGGTAGAGGAGCAGTCGGCGGCCTCCGAGGAAGTTGCCAGCAATATTGAAAAGACGTCGGGCATATCGAAGGACATGGAAGTCATGTCCAACGATGTCATGCACGAGGTCAACGGACTGATAAAGATAGCGGAAGAGCTGCGCAATGCAACCTCGACCTTCAAGACAAAAGGCAGTGAGTTGATGATCCTCGACATTGCGAAAACAGACCATCGGGTTTTCATGGGCAAAATAGGCTCCTGTCTGAAAGGAGATACAACGATTGATCCCTCCCAGCTGCCGGACCATAACACCTGCAGGTTCGGCAAATGGTACAACAGCGAGGGGAAGCAGCGGTGCGGGTCCCTGCCGAGTTATAAGTCTATTGTGGCCCCGCATGAGAGGATACATGCCCTGGCAAAGGATGCTGTCAAGGCATGTAATGGAGGAGACAAAGCAAAAGCAGGCCAAATCTTCCATGAAATGGAGGATTTGTCGGACCAGATAGGAAGTCTTCTTGACGGCATCAAGAGGGAATGCAGGTAAGCGGCCTATAGTATAGTAGAGGCAAAAAACCTCGCGGGAAGGGACATCCCGTTGCCAATACAGCCAGGTAAAAGGGAGAAGCAGGTGACAAGGGACGAACTTACGCAGAACAACGGGAAAGAGGGCAGACCGGCCCATATCCTGTACAAGGGCAAGATATACGATGTGAGCGGCAGCAGGCTTTGGAAAGGCGGAGTGCACATGGCGCGCCACAAAGCAGGGGAAGACATTACCGCTTTTCTTCCCGTTGCCCCGCATGGAGAAGAGGTGCTGGCAAGAGTAACACTCGTTGGTGAAATGCAGGAGAGCAGTTCTCCTGAACCAGTCGATATCCACCAGATATTGCGCGACCTTTACCGGAGATACCATCCCCATCCTGTTATGATACATTTCCCCATGGGACTATTTTTTTTCGCGGCCCTCATGCAGTTTCTCTTCCTGCTGACGAAGAGCACGTCCTTTGAACATGCCGCCTTTTACGCGCTTGTCACGGCAACCGCAGGGGCCTTTCCCGCTGCGGCATCAGGCCTCTTCAGCTGGTGGATAAACTACGATCTTACGATAACAACCATCTTCAGGAACAAGCTGACCTTTACGGGCATCCTTTTGTGCATGGGGGTCGCTCTTGTGACCATTCGTTTTTTCATGCCTGATATATCATTCAGGTCGGATGCCGCGGCCTACATTTATCACGGCTTTGTGTTCAGCACGGTGCCGGTGGTTTCGTTAATAGGATATAACGGCGGCAAGATCACCTGGCCGTCATAACCGCCATACTACAATCAGGGGGACCCATGAAGGAAGAAGTAAAAGTCAGAGTGAATGCCATCGAGGAGATGATACAAGTGGTCCTCCTTGCGATACCAAGGGAAATAAATGCCTATGAATTTTACATTAGCGCTGCACGGAAGGCTACCAGCGACTCTTCCCGGGACCTGTTCGTAACACTTGCGCAGCAGGAAAAGGGCCATGAGGCTGAACTCAGGAAAATTCTTGGCGACCTGAAAACCGAACTGAGCGATCTGAAGACGTTATAGTTTCACGGAACCCCTGCATGGCATTCCGTGCTGAGCACAACGCCTTAGTGCGGTATCCGCCGCATTTTCAGCCAGACGGCACGTATTTACAATTACATCAGGAGGTCACATGAAAGCAGTCGAGATTAAAGACGGCGTATATTGGGTGGGCGCCATTGACTGGGCGGTGCGTGACTTTCACGGCTATGAGACCCCGCGCGGCACAACCTATAACAACTACCTTATCCTGGACGACGAGATAACCCTTGTGGACACGGTCAAGTACGATTTTTCCATCTCCACCCTAAAAAATATACAGAGCGTTGTGGACCCCTCAAAGATAAAAAATGTGGTCATCAATCATATCGAGGATGACCATGTGACCTGCATCGACAAGATCATGGCCCTTGCGCCTGAGGCCACCATCTATATAACCGACAAAGGCAGGAAGGGGCTCGCACGCTTCTATGATATATCCCGGTGGAACATGAAGGTGGTAAAAACCGGCGACACCCTGACCATCGGGAAAAGGACCCTGCTCTTTATCGAAACCCCCATGCTCCACTGGCCCGACTCGATGATGACCTACATCAGGGAAGACAAGGTGCTCTTCAGCCAGGACGGTTTCGGCCAGCACATCGCCTCGGCGGTGCGCTTCGATGATGAATTCGTCACCTGCCAGTCCATGGCCGAACTGGAGGACGCGGTGGTGGACTACTATGCAAATATCCTCATGCCCTTCGGGCAACTGGTAAAGACCAAAATCGCGGAGATTAAGAAACTGGGCCTGGAAGTCGATATGATTGCGCCGGACCACGGCATCATCTGGAGAAGCAACCCCGGCAAGGTCCTGCAGATGTACCTCGACATGGCCAACGGCACGTCGCACCTGAGAATCTCCATTATCTACGATACCATGTGGCACAGCACGGAACTTATGACCTCTCCCATGATGCAGGGTGTAACGGACGAAGGAGTGGAGTGCAAGGTCATCAAGCTAAGGGCAACACCCATGAGCGTTGCCATAAAGGAGTTCTGGAACTCTCGCGGCTGCCTCATCGGGACGCCGACCCTCAACAATATCATGTATCCCACCGTTGCCCACTTTCTTACCCATCTGAGGGGCTTGCGGCCAAAGAACCGTATGGTCGGGGCCTTCGGAAGCTACGGCTGGGGCGGCGGCGCGGTCAAGGAAGCATACGAGGAGTTCAAGAAAATGGGCCTGGAAACGTATGAGCCGGGGCTGCAGATACTCTATAAGCCGTCGCTTGAGGATGAAACCAAATGTTACGATTTCGGCAGGGAATTTGCGCAAAGAGTAAAAGAATACCACCAGAAATTTTAAAAGGAGGAAGTCATGAGTAAGAGCGGGAAGGACCTTCAGGAAGCTTTTGCAGGAGAATCACAGGCGAACAGGAAGTACCTGGCCTTTGCGAAAAAGGCCGAGGAGGAAGGGTTTACACGGGTAGCAAAGCTTTTCAGGGCCGCTGCCGCTGCCGAGACAGTGCATGCCCACAACCATCTGTACGAGATGGCGGGCGTCAAAACGACAAAGGACAACCTTGAGGCCGCCTTCAACGGCGAGGTATTCGAGTTTAAAGAAATGTATCCCCGGATGATCGCCGATGCACGGGAAGAGAACAACAAGGGCGCATTGAGGACTTTCACCTTTGCCAACGAGGTGGAGAAAGTCCATGCTGATCTTTTCAAAAAAGCGCTGGAAAGCCTGGACAAGTCTGTTGCTGCGACGGATTATTACGTATGTCAGGTCTGTGGAAACACGGTAGAGGGAGAGCCGCCTGACACATGTCCTGTCTGCGGCGCAAAGAAACAGATGTTCGGCAAAGTAGATTAACGCTGTCCGCGAGGAATTCATGAAGGTTGTCGCATTCCAGGCAAGCCCAAGATTGCAAGGGAACACGGACCTGCTATTAAGGGAAACTTTGAAGGCCCTGGATGAAGAGAAACATGAACTGCAGATGTTCAGACTCAATCTCATGAAGATTACGCCCTGCCAGGATTGCGGCGGGTGCGAGAAAACCGGCGACTGCATTATAAAAGATGATATGGGCGAGATATACCAGGCCATCAGGGAGGCCGACAGAATAATAGTCGCCTCCCCTATTTTTTTCTTCGGACTCAGCGCGCAGGCAAAAGCCATGGTTGACAGGTGCCAGGCCTTCTGGTGCGAGAAATACCTGCTGAAAAAAACCATTCCCGAGGGTTCTTACGGTCGCAAGGGGCTTTTAATGGTGGTCGGCGGAATGAAAAAAAAGGTTGGGATCCAATGCTCAGAGGCAACGGGGAAGGCTTTCTTCAGGACCATCAGCGTGCCCGACCATGAGACCCTCGCCTTCCTCGACGTGGACGCAAAAGGCGCCATCCTCGACCATCCCACCGCCCTGCGCGATGCTTATGAAGCGGGCAAAAGGCTGGTCTCCTGTGAATAACCCTGCGGCCGGTTAGCTCCGAGTTATTTTTTCCCGTACTCTTTTGCCAGGTAGTCCCTTATTATGGCTGCTTCGGCATCCGTAATCTGGCAGCCGTTGGACCTCATCCTCGCCACGATATCTGTCCATCCATCCTTCGTAAGCCGTTCCCCACGCGGCACATCAAGGGAATGGCACTGGCTGCAGGTTGCTTCGAAAAGCTCTTTCGGGCTTTTCCCATTCTGCGCCTCCGCCCCGAATGAGGACAAGAGGACCACGGAGAGAGTGAGAAGTGCGCTTGCCCCAATTGTCTTCCTTGTCACGCTTTTTCTCATGTGTTGCCTCCTAAGGATTAATGCCGGCGCCTGCCAGGCTTTTCTTTTGCGCTACCGGCATTCGAGCCCGGTCTTTAGATTATCAAGATCGCGCCTAAGGATGTCAAAGTAAGAGATGCCCTTATTCAACTCATCTCTGCCCAGGTTATGGGCCGCGTTTAAAAGCAGCATTTTGGCATTGGTTTCTCCGGCTATGGTTTCGGCGATCTTCGGACTGGTCAGTTCCTCGTAAAAAACGTATTTGATCTTGTCCTTCCTGATCTGTTTCACCAGCTTGATCAGATCATTGGCAGTCGGCTCTGCATCTGGGGAGATGCCTTGTGCGGCTAAATACTTCAGTCCGTAGCGGTTGGCCAGGTACCCGAAAGCGTAATGGCCGCCATAGATGATTTCCTTACCCTTGCAAGAGGCGAGAGTTGTTTTATAAGTCGAATCTAATTCAGCAAGCTTGTTACTGTAGTCTCCAACCTTATGCTCATAATAGTCGTTGTTGGCGCTGTCTTTGGTCTGGAATGCACGGGCGATGTTTCCAGCCATTATTTTGGCGTTATCAAAGTCCAGCCAGATGTGCGGATCTGGCGAACCAGCCGGTTCGTCGGCATCATGAAACACCGCCGGTATCATTTTTATGCCTTTGCCGGCATCTACAATAAGCAGGTTTTTATTGGTAACGCTTTGAATTATCTTTTCAGCCCAGGGTTCCATATATTTTCCGGTATAGATAAAAATGTCCGCCTGGTTGATCTTTACCATATCGCCTGGTTTTGGCTCAAAGGAATGGGCTTCCACGCCAGGGGGCAGAAGTAGGGATACGTCCGCCTTGTCTCCCCCTATATTTTTGGCCATATCGTACAGAGGGAAAAGCGTGGCAAGCACTTTGATTTTATGCGGACCGGCCGATTTATTGGCCGGTTTGCAGGAAGTGGATGCAGCCAGAAAAGCAATAGCACAGATAACAACAACCCCGGCATTCACAAGTAGTTTATTTTTCATAACTGCTTTTTTTTGGGTATGCTACTTCGGTCTTAACGCGACCCGGATTTTCTGTGACAGAATCTCGCAGTTTAGCGGCTTAACCACATAGTCCGTGACCCTCAGTGAGATTACTTTCATGATGCTCTCCTTTTCGTCGTTGGCTGTTACCATGATAAAGGGCACATCTTTTGCCCCGGACTCCTCCCTGACCCACCTGAGTATTTCGTCCCCTTTTATATCCGGCAATTCCCAGTCGCACAGGACAAGGCTGAAGGATTTGGTCCGCAGCTTTTCTATCGCCGAATTTCCATCGGCCGCATCATAGCAGACGCAGCTCGGGAAGCTTATTTTCACGCAGTTCTTAATAAAACTTCGCATGAAGGGCATATCGTCCACTATAAGAATACGAAGTCCTTTCAGGAAATCTTCTTCAACAATCGGCGCTTTCATGGTTCTCCCCTTATTTTTTTGTGGTAAAATGCTTTTTCAAAGCTGCCTTCAGCCGGGCAAACTGCATATCCAGTTCCGGCAGGCGGGCCATGACTGCTTCCAGATGGCCGGCCTTTGCGTTTTTTTCCATCTCGAAGGCTGCCTCGCGCAGGGCTTCGCCGCCGACGTTGGCCGATGCGCCCTTGATGGAGTGGGCCTGGCGCGCAGCTCCCGAAGCGTCTCCGGCTTTCAAATAATCTCTCAGTGCCTTGATCTCCCCGGGGAGGTTTTTCAGAAAAGACCTGGCCGTTGTGCGCATAAAGTCTTCATCGCCCATGAGGAGGACCATCATGCCGGCAATGTCAAACACCGGCGTCTCCGATAAATCCAATTTCTCTCCGGGTCCTGTGGCGGCATCCTTTGGGTTGAGGAGGGCTTGTTCTGTTTTTTCCGCAGTCTCCTTCGGCAGCCATTTCTCCAGCGCTTCGACCAGCGCCTGGGGAGAAACCGGCTTGCATACGTAGTCGTTCATTCCTGCTTCCATGCACTTTTCCCGGTCGCCCTTCATGGCGTTGGCGGTCATGGCGATGATGGGGACCCGGTGATTGCGGATTGCCGATTGCGGATTGCGGATTTGGCGCGTGGCCTCGTAGCCGTCCATCTCGGGCATCTCCACGTCCATAAGCACCAGGTCATAAGGAAGGTCTTTGAGGGCACTGACGGCTTCCGCGCCGTTGGCAACCGCGTTCGCGCTCAGTCCCAGTTTCTTCAGGATGCCCAAAGCCACCTGCTGGTTGGTAATGTTGTCTTCAGCCAGCAGGATACGAAACGCGCCACGGCGCATCTCGCGGATTGTGTGGCGTATGATAATGGGTTGCGTCGATTGGGCTACCTTCCCGGCTAAGACTGCGGACAAGCTGTCGAAAAGGTCCGACTGCCGCACCGGTTTGGTCAGGTAGGCGGCAAACCCGATCTCTTGCATGCGCCTGGCATCGCCCTGTTGGTCGCCCAGAGAGGCCATGAGCACCAGGCGGGTATCTTTCAGTGTTTCGTCGGACTTGATGGCCCGGGCTAAGGCGGCGCCATCCATCCCCGGCATCTGCATGTCGACAATAGCCGCCAGAAAGGGGTCTCCAGCGTCTCTGGCCTGATAAAGCGCTGCAAGTGCGGTGGGCCCCTCCGGAGTTTCTTCCGCCCGTATACCCCAGGCCTTGAACTGGATCATCAAAATCTCTCGACTGGTGGCGTTGTCGTCCACCACCAGGATGTGTGCCCCGAGAATCTCAGCCGGGGGCACAATGTTGCGTTCCCTCCCGGCCTGCTTGGCAAAACGCGCCGTGAACCAGAACTCCGAGCCGTGGCCTTCGTCGCTATTGATACCGATTTCTCCGCCCATCATCTCGGCCAACTGCTTGGAAATAGCCAGCCCCAGTCCGGTGCCGCCGTATTTGCGCGTGGTTGAGGCGTCTGCCTGGGTGAACATCTGGAACATATTGGCCTGCTTATCCGCCGGCACACCGATGCCGGTGTCCTTTACCGAAAAGCGTACCACGGCGTCGGCGTCGGTTTCCGATACCAGGCTTGCGCGCACGGAGACCTCGCCCTTGGAAGTAAACTTGACCGCGTTGCCCGCCAGGTTAATGAGGGCCTGACGCAGGCGACCGGGGTCGCCGCAAAGATAGGCCGGCACGTCCGGCGCAGCGGAGCAGATGAATTCGAGCCCCTTTTCGTGGGCACGCAGGGCCAGCATGGCGGCGAAGTCGTCCAGCAGGGCGCGCAGGTCGAAGTCCAGTGTCTCCGGTTCGAGCTTGCCTGCCTCAATCTTGGAAAAGTCCAGGATGTCGTTGATAAGCGCCAGCAGGGATTCGCCGCTGCTGCGTATAGTCTCGGCATAATGCCGTTGGTCTTCGTCGAGTTCGGTGTCCAACAGCAGGCCGGTCATGCCGATTACCCCGTTCATGGGCGTGCGGATTTCATGGCTCATAGTAGATAGAAAACGGGACTTGGCAACGGTTGCGGCTTCCGCTCTCTTTCGTTCTTTTACTAATTCCTCAGTCCTTTCCATGACCTCATTTTCCAGATTGACGGCTTTTTCATGAAGGATTTGATAAAGCATATCATTTTCCAGCGCATAGGAGATGTTCTGGAGCGTTATGGACAGCATCGTAACTGACGGGTCGTTGATTGGAAGGCTCCCATCTTTAATGGTGCCGACAAACATTCCACGGGTTCGGGTGTGGGTTGCCAGGACATGCAGGATAAGCTTTAGTCCGGAGCTTTTTGATGGGACAACCACGGGGTGGTTCTGTCTTAAAGCCCAGGCAAAGGTGCCGTCTTCTATGCATTGATTCACCTCATCCTGTAACTTTTCACTTTTTGCTTCAGGATCGCAGCGCGCTATGTAAAAGCTTGCGTCTTTTTCTTCTATAAGATAAAACGCCACCTCTTCAAATGGAAGCAGTCGTTTGATATACGACAGGCCGACATCCAGAATATTGGAGGGGTCTCTACTGACAGTCACATTCTTATTGAACTCTCTGCTGGATGCAAGTGTGCTTATATAGTCGAGCAGTTTTATATACGCACTTTCCATGTGGTCTACACGTTCCTGCAGAGCTTGGATTTGGATGTCTTTCTTTGCAGGTTTCTTCATTTCTTAGATGGCAAGATAATCTGCATAGTAATGTCTACTTGCTGTAGCGCCTGTTTAAACAGAAACGGCAATGCTCCGGTCTGCAATGACAGTTCTGACCAAGCTTTCTCAGAAAGGCGGGGAATGTATTTCTCCCCGCTGCTTCCTAATTGCATGGCGTGGGCCAATATATCGGCAATATGGATGGAAGCAGCTTCAACCAGATACTGCGGTGCCTTTTCCGGATTATGGTGGTATGCTACCGCTTCGGTAAGATTCTGTGGAAGTTTCCACTCCTTTAGAAGTAGTCCGCCGACATCCGTATGGTTGAATCCAAGCGACTCCCTTTCCGCTTTAAAGAGGAGTTGAGGTTGTTTCCCTATCTTAGACAGAATATTACTGCATTCAACCGGCATCTTTGTATACATGATGAGACGTCCTATGTCATGTAGTATCCCGGCTGTGAAAAATGTTTCCACATTTGGCTCTCTTCTGTGCCCGGCTATGATTCTTGCAATGACACCGCAGGCTATTGAATGTCGCCAGAAAGTTTCCATGGTGATAATGTCTTCAGGTATGCCTTCAAACAGCCGGATTACTGAAGTCGCAAGGATAAGGTCTCTTAATTGCTTAGTGCCTATGATTAATACGGCTTGAGATATTGTTTCTATCTTTGAAGGAAAACCGTATAAAGGGCTGTTTGCCATCTTGAGAAGACGTACGGTAATCCCTTGGTCATCACTTATTATATTGCCTATGTCCATTACCGAACTGCGCGGGTTATTTACCGCATCGTTAAGGCGTAGAAATACTGTCGGAGGTGAGAATATCTTTGTGTTGTCTCTTATAAGCGAGGCTAATTTGATTGCCATCAAACACCTTTTAGTATGCCTGTTTTATGTTGAACACTCAGGCGGAATATCTCTTTAGTAACCGGGGAATTGTTCAGGTCGGTAAAGGTGAATAGTTCCTGCAGCTCTTTCTCCGACTTGTAAAGAGTTTCCTCATCAACCTGAATCACTACGTCTTCCACAGCATCGCCTTTGACATCTCCCTCTATATCAACTTCAGTAATTCCCCAGGTTTTTAAAATGGTTATATGTTTCCCGCATATTTCGATCCCTTCGCCTAACAGCAGCAGGCCCGTTATATCTTTAACGGCATTTTTTAAGACCATGCCGTGCGTTAACTTTGATGTAGGAATAATTGCCATTTTTATTTATTTTATTCTCATTATTGCATCCTACATCTGCCTTATCTCAGCTTCAGCAACTCCGACGCCCTTTCCGCAACGTGCGACCGCGCGCTCCTCTGGAGATTGAGGTAGCAGAAATCGGGCTCGTTGATGTACCTGCTGATGAGGAAAGAGAGCCCGTTGCTGCCCGCATCGAGATAGGGCGAGTCGATCTGCGTGAGGTCCCCGGTGAAGACGAGCTTCGTCCCTTCTCCCGCCCGCGTGACGATGGTAAGTGTGTCGATGGGCCGCAGGTTCTGCGCTTCGTCGATAATAATGAAGCGGCGCGGCAGGCTCCTCCCCCTGATGTAGGTGAGCGGCTCAATATGCACGACGCCGGACTCGATGAGGTATTTCACATTGTTATAGCGCACCTTCCTGCTGTCCTTCTCTTCGCGCGGCGTATAGACCAGCACCTCCAGGTTGTCGAAGATGGGCTGCATCCAGGGATGGAGTTTTTCCTCTATGTCACCGGGCAAATAGCCGAGGTCCTTGCCCATGGGGATAATGGGCCGCGCCACGATGACCTGTTCGTATTTCTTTTTTTCATGCATATGGAGCCCTGCGGCGAGGGCGAGGAGCGTTTTGCCCGCTCCCGCGGTGCCGGTGAGCGCAACTATGGAGATAGTGTCGGAAATAAGGGCGTCGGTGGCGCATTCCTGTTCAATGTTCTTGAAAGAGAGGCCGTAGATCTTCTCCCTTCTGACGACCGGCACAGCGGTGTCATGGCCGTGGATGCGTGTGAGGGAGTCGCCCTCCAGGCGGTAGCGCACGGATTCGATGCCGTTCTTGCAGTCCCCCTCGCATTGCAGGACTTTACCGTAATTCTGGAAGAGCAGGGTCTTGTCGTTCTTGTAGTCCTGCGCCTTGACCTTCTGCGCCTCCGCTTTTATCCTCACGGAGGTGTCTTTGGAAACGATAATCACCTGGACGCCGGGTTCCGTTTCCCCTTTTATTTTGATGGCGGTTTCTATGATGCGGTCATCCGCGGAGAGCCTGTTGGAGGGAGTGTCCTTATGCCTGATGTCAATGCGGATGGCGCCTCCGCCCGGCAGGGGAACTCCCTTGTGGATGTCCCCCTGCTCGCAAAAGGCGTCTATCTGGCGGAGGGTCTCGCGCGCGGTGTAATTTTCTTTTTTCAATTTATCGAGCTCTTCGATGACCGCGATGGGAATGACCAGGTAGTTGTCCTGGAATTTCTCCATGGCGTGCGGGTCGTGGATAAAAACGCTGGTGTCAAAGACGAATATTTTCTGCTGCGATGGTGTCATGTGCGGTGTAGCGCCGCTCCGCCGCCTGCGCGGACTCCCGGAGGGCGTTCCTCCTTATTTAGAATTTTGCGCCTGGGCTTTAGAGTTTGATCTCACACTCCCGTCACCCTGATTATCTCGTCAACCGTGGTCAGGCCTTTCAGCAATATATCTATGGCGCACTCGCGCAGTGTGGTGAGCCCCTCGGTGCGCGCAATGCGCCTGAGGGTGTCCGGCGCGGACTTCTCTTCCACGGCCGCTTTTATCTTGTCCGTAAATTCCATGATCTCGAATATGCCTGTCCGTCCCAGGTAGCCGGTCCCCCGGCATTGGGCACAGCCGTTGCCCATGGATACCACTTTGTTCTTTATGGTCCCGTAATCGAGGCCGAGCATCCTGCATTCGCCCTCCGTAAGGAAGTATTGCTCCGCGCAGTAACTGCAGACTTTCCGCACAAGCCGCTGGGCCACCACCCCGATGAGGGTGGAGTTGATGAGGAAGGGCGGTACGCCGAGGTTGAGCAGGCGGGTGACGCTGCTCGGCGCGTCATTGGTATGCAGGGTGGAAAGGACGAGGTGTCCGGTGAGAGACGCCTGGATACAGTTTTCAGCAGTCTCATAATCCCTTATCTCACCCACCATAATGATATCGGGGTCCTGCCTGAGAATGGTCCTGAGGACGCTCGAGAAGGTTACTCCGACCTGGGGCTGGATGGAGGTCTGGTTGAATTCCTCGTAGACCATTTCCACCGGGTCCTCGATGGTGGTAATGTTCACCTCGGGCGTTGATAGTATCTTCAGCGCCGAGTAGAGGGTTGTGGTCTTGCCGCTCCCGGTTGGCCCGGTGACGAGGATGAGGCCGTAGGGGGCTTCTATAAAGGATTTGAAGAGGCCCTGTTCCCTTTCAAGAAAACCGAGCTGGTCTATGGTCTGGATGAGTATGGTGGGGTCGAATATACGTATCACCACCTTTTCCCCGAAGGCCACCGGGAGGGTGGAGACGCGCAGCTCAACTTCCCTGCCGTCCTTGTCTGTCTTGATCCTGCCGTCCTGCGGCCTCCTCTTTTCGGCAATGTCCATGCGCGACAGCGTTTTGATGCGGGAGACGAAGGCCAGATGCACCTGCTTGGGCACTTTATGAATATCGTGGAGCACGCCGTCTATCCTGAACCGTATCAGGCTGTGGTCCCTCTTTGGTTCGATATGTATGTCCGATGCCCGCTGGGAGTATGCGTAATGCAGGAGGTATTCCACGGCATTGATGATGTGCTGGTCCGAGGAACTCAGTTCGGAAATTGACTTGAGCTTCACATATTGTTCGAGGTTGCCCAAGTCCATGGACGCGGAGAGTTCCTTGTTTGCGGCTGCCACGGAGGATTTGAAGCCGAAGAATTCAGTGATGAGCTTCTGTATGTCCGACGGGGTGGAAATGACCACCTCGATATCGTACCCCGTGGTATGCCGGATGCCTTCTATCCCCTCGCGCTCGAAGGGGTCCGCGGTGGCTATGGTCAGGGTATTGCCGGAGAGGGCCACAGGGACGATCTGGTGTCTCATGGCGTACATGCGGGGGACCGGCTTGGTCACCACATCGGAGTCGAGGCTCAGGGGATCTATTTTCAGGAAGGGAATATCCAGGCTCTTGGCCACCTCTTCCATGATGATTTCTTCGGTAAGAAACCTGTTCCCGTTGCCGGGCAGTCTGAGCTTCAGAGAGTCGATGACTTCGATCAGGGAGATATCGGGCTGAAGGGGTTTGCCCCGCTTTGTCCCCCCCGGTTTTATTGTGCGGAGCCTGTTGCGGTAGACATCCTCTTTTGCGGCAATGGTGTCCGCCTGCTCCTGTGAAAGGAGACCTGCCGCCTGCAGTATGGTGAGAACCGTTTTTTTAGCCTTCCCGTCCATGATCATTTCACCGTTTTCTAATGATACCACAGTCCCGCTGTTCTGTTATAATGTATCCTGAACTTCCATTGACACACGGACATTTGCTGTTATGTTTGAACCAAGTTCAGGACGGGGGAATGTTCCATGCGCTTTATTGGTCTTGACGCCGGTTCGGTGACGGTAAAAATGGTTGTCCTCGACGAAGAGGGCGTCCTTGGTGAAAAACAGTATGTGCGGCATTACGGCCATCCGGCGCAGACGGCGCTGGCCCTCCTGAAGGAGGCTGCAGCGCGTTGTCCCGGAAGCGGCCTTTCTCTCACCGGTTCGGCAGCGCGCGTCATCTCTTTGGCGCTGGCGATCCGGTCCGTCAACGAAGTCGTTTCCCAGGCTTACGCCATAAAGAAACTCCATCCCGGCATCAGGACTGTTTTTGAACTGGGGGGGGAGGACTCCAAACTCATCATTCTCGACGAAGGAAATATCAGGGACTTCTCCATGAATTCGGTCTGCGCCGCGGGCACCGGGTCTTTCCTTGAACAGCAGGCTGAGCGGCTGCGGTTGAGCATCGAAGAATTCAGCGAACTGGCGGCACGGTCGAAAAGGCCTGCGAAGATCGCGGGCAGGTGCAGTGTTTTTGCGAAGTCGGACATGATACATCTCCAGCAGATCGCAACTCCGATGGAAGACATCGTGGCCGGGCTCTGCTTTGCCGTAGCGCGGAACTTCAAGGGCACTATTGCAAAAGGCAGGGAACTCAAACTCCCGGTGGCTTTCCAGGGAGGGGTCGCGGCAAACAGCGGCATGGTCAGGGCCTTCAGCGAAGTCTTCGAACTGGAGGAGTTGTTCATACCCCCCGATTTTGCGCTCATGGGAGCGCTGGGCGCTGCGCTGAAGGACAGGGACGAGGGCAGGGTGAACGCCTTTGACCCCGCTGTGCTGGAAGATTATCTCGCAACCGCGCGGCCCGACGAAGACGGGTACGCGCCGCTGATAGCCGCTCAGGACGACTTTTACGCCAGACACCTGCGTCCGCACATGCCGCAATCACCAAAACGCGGGGCCGGGAGCAGCGGCGACATGTCTTCAGCGGCGATAACCGCCTATCTCGGCATCGACATCGGTTCCATCAGCACAAATCTTGCAGTAACGGACGCAGATGGGAAATTACTGGCAAAGCGTTACCTCATGACCTCAGGCAGGCCCATCGACGCGGTGAAGCAGGGGCTGCAGGAGATTTATGCCGAACTGGGAGAAAGCGTGACCATTGCCGGGGTGGGCACCACCGGGTCCGGCAGATACATGATCGCCGATTATGTGGGCGCGGACATCGTGAAGAACGAGATTACCGCGCAGGCCACGGCGGCAACGTTTATAGACGCTTCCGTCGATACCATTCTGGAGATAGGGGGCCAGGACTCGAAATATATCTCCCTGCGGGACGGCGTTATCGTTGATTTCGAGATGAACAAGGCGTGCGCGGCAGGCACCGGTTCCTTCATAGAAGAACAGGCTGAAAAACTGGAGATATCGGTGAAGGGCGAATTTGCTGAAAAGGCTTTTTGTTCAAGGAACCCCTGCAAACTGGGCGAGCGCTGCACGGTCTTTATGGAAAACTCCCTTATGGCGAGCTTACAGAGGGGCACGGAGAAGCACAACCTGCTCGCGGGCCTCGCCTATTCTATTGTCCAGAACTACATTAACAGGGTGGTTGCCGGGAAGCCCATCGGCTCCAACATTTTTTTCCAGGGCGGCGTGGCTTTCAACAAGGCGGTTGTGGCCGCTTTCGAAAAATACCTCGGCAGGCAAATAACCGTCCCGCCCAACCATGATGTCACCGGCGCCATCGGTATGGCCCTTATAGTCATGAAGCATATGAAGGCCCGCGCCGGGCTTTCCCTGAGTGCGGGCGGCGCCACGGTCCCTGCAACGGACTTCAAGGGCTTTGAGCTGGCGCGGCGTCCGTACGAGATAAGCTCCTTTGCGTGCAAGGGCTGCCCTAATGTATGCGAAATAAACAGGATAAAAGTGCAGGGCGAAGAGGGCTTCCTCTTTTACGGAGGCAGGTGCGAGAAGTACGATATGCGGCGCGCCCGGAAAACGGCGCTGCCCGACCCCTTCGCCTTCAGGGAGGAGATGCTCTGGAAGGAGCATGAGGCCAGGCTTTCCCTGGCGGACAGCCCTCGCCAAAAGAAAGAGCGGGGCGCTATCGGCGTCCCCTACATTTTTTTCTTCCACGATTACCTGCCTTTCTGGACAACGCTCCTCTGGGAACTCGGCTTCTCCGTGGTCGTCTCCCCGAAGACTAACAGGCATATCATTACTCTCGGCGTGGAGAATGTTCTTTCCGAAGCCTGCTTTCCGGTGAAGGTGGCCCACGGCCATATTAAGTATCTCAAGGATGCTGGTGTGGACGCCGTATTCGTTCCGAGCTTCATTAACACGGATGAAGGAACGGACCGGGAGAGCTGCCGGCAAGGGCTCGCCTGTCCCCATACGCAGACTATCCCCTATGTTTCGCGGGCCGCCATCAGGGGCGTAAAGACCATTGCGCCCACTATCGATCTGGGCCGGGGCCAGGCGCATCTGACAAAAGAACTGGCCGGGGCTTTCGGAGCATATGGCGTGGGCAGGGCTGAGTTGGGCAAGGCCATGGTCCATGCCAAAAGAGCGCAGGACGAGTTTAAGCGCGCAGTCAGCCAAAAGGGCAAGGAGGTTCTGGAAGCCATAAAGGAAAGCGGCGCCCGCGCGGTGGTGGTCTTGGGCAGGGCTTACAACGCCTTTGATTCCAGTATGAACCTCGACATCCCGAAGAAGCTCTCCACCATCGACGTGCTCTCCCTCCCCATGGACATGCTGCCGCTTGAAGAGATGCGGGTGCATGACACCTGGCCCAACATGTACTGGAGGTCCGGCCAGAAGATATTGAAGGCCGCGCGGCTCATCATGGCATGTCCGGACCTCTACGCGATTTATATCGGGAATTTTTCATGCGGACCGGACTCCTTTATCCTGAAATATCTGGACGAAGAGATGACGGGGAAACCTTTCCTGCATATCGAGATAGACGAGCACAGCGCCGATGCCGGCGCCATCACCCGGTGCGAGGCGTTCCTCGACAGCATAGACCAACAGCGGGAAAGCGCCGGGACACGCGGGCGCCGGTACAAGGACAAACAGGGTCGTCCGGCCGACATCCCTGTCCCCCCGCCCCACCTGCCTGTTTCCCTTAAAGGGCGCACGGTTTTCATTCCCCGTATGGCCGACCATGCCTTTGCCCTGCAGGCGGCTTTCGAGTATTGCGGCATACACGCCGAGGTGCTGCCGGAGTCCGACCGGGCATCCGTGGACATCGGCAGGAGGCATGTTTCCGGTAAGGAATGTTATCCCTACCTGGTCACAACGGGAGATATGCTGAAGAAGGCCCTTTCCCCGGATTTCAGGCCGGAAGAGTCGGCCTTCTTCATGCCCTCCGGCACGGGGCCGTGCCGGTTCGGGCAGTACAACGTTGCGCACCGCCTCGTCCTCAAAAAGGTGGGTCTGGGTGATGTTCCCGTGTTCGCTCCCAACCAGGACGTGGAGTTCTACCGTGACCTGGGCATTGCGGGCAGGGACTTCTCCATGACCGCATGGAAAGGCATCATAGCGTATGAATTGCTGACCAAGTGTCTTCACGAGACCCGGCCGCATGAGATCAATACCGGCGACGCCGAGGAACTGTACCGGGCCTATAGAACGAGGATAGCCGCGGGCCTCATGAGCCGTAACGGTACTATGGAAGTTTTATTGAAAGAGATGGAAGAGGCCTTCCGGGCCGTGCCCCGCGGGAAGGGGAAACGTCCCCTTGTCGGTGTTGTGGGCGAGATATTCGTAAGGACCCACAAATTCTCCAACGAAGACCTGGTGCGGAAGGTGGAGGCCCTGGGCGGCGAGGTCTGGCTTGCGCCCATCGAAGAATGGGTATATTATGTTAATGAGATGTCCATGAGGCGGGCCTTGATAAATAAGCGCAGGTCTGATATTATGAATATCTTTCTGAAAAGGCTTATGCAGAGAAGGGTAGAACACCGGTATGGCCGTTATTTCAGGGACTTTCTCAGGACGCTGCAGGAACCTTCAACAAAGGAAATACTGGAAAAGGCCGCGCCCTATGTGCATGATTCCTTTGAGGGCGAGACAGTCCTGAGCATCGGCAAGGCCATTGATCTGATACAAAAGGGAGCAGCGGGCATCATTACCGCGATGCCCTTCGGATGCATGCCTGGTACCATTGTCACCGCGCTGATGAAGACCATCAGCAGGGAATACGGCGTACCTTGTATCAGCATCCCCTATGACGGGACAGAATCACCCGCCCTTGTGCTGCAGCTCGAAGCCTTCATGGAAGCGGTGACGCATAAGTAAGCAGTAAGTCAGACAGTTCAAATCTGGAAAAGGAGGTGATGGTGTGGGTAATGTCGTAAAATGGCGGAAGAAAAAGATGCGCAAGCATAAACACAAGAAACTTCGCAGGAAGACAAGGTCACAGCGGAGGAAGTAAGGGGCGGGTTGAACGCTTAAGGGAAACGGGTTATCCTGGCGCCTATGAAGGGCATTCTTCCGATGTAGTCCTTCAGGCGGACCTTCTTTACCATCCCGCCTTTGCCTTTTGTTCCGCTTGCGTGGATTAAGTAAACGGCGCCATGAGGGACGGCTTCCGCCCTCACGATACCGATATGTCCCACAAGCTCCCCCTCCACTTTTTTTGCGGGGTCCTTGATGAAGAAAACAATGTCCCCGTTTCTGAGTTTCTCAATACCTTTTAGCAGCTCACGGGAGGTTAGGACAGCAGGGAAAGCCTTTCCCCTTGTTCCCTCCACCCGCACGGTTTTTCCAAGGGTCGCCGTAATCTCCCCTCCCCACTTGCCGCTCTCTATCATGTCCTCTCCATAGCGGTACCGGTTGTCGTAATTCACCACTTTACCGTTATGGAGGACCCCCCGGGAATGAAACCGCATCTGAAGCGCCATGGTTACCGCTTCCTCAGGGGTAGAGGTCAGCGCTATCTCAACGGCCCTGAAGACAAGGTACATGCAGTCTACCTCCCCGTCGGCCACAACCGCCGCCTTGGTGACATATGCTCCGAGAGGATCGGGGTCATAGGGAGTGCCGATGAATTTTTCCGCTGTGGCCGCGATGCGTTCGCCGACGGGCCTGTCTTTCAGCGCTGACTGGAGGCTGAGGATTTCCCCGCCGGTAAAGGCGAAGCATATCCCCGTCATAAACAGGATGGCCGGCAGTGCCGACCGGACGATAATTTTTGTCATAGTATTTACCCGCTGCGCCCTTCTCCCGGCAGTTAACGTGCCGTTATTTTACATTTTTGGTTTTGCCATTTGCTATAATAAACTATGTCCCGACTTTTCACTCCCTTTTCCATTACAGGCATAGGAAGTCTTCCGCACCACAGCGCCTCCGATGCGTGCGAACTCGTGCTCAAGACCATGGATATTCCTTTCTGGCCGCAGTTGCCCCAGGTGTCCTTCAGGGAATCCATGATCCCCCAGTATGCCGAGGGCATGCCTTTCCTCAGAATAAACGCAGAGGACGAGACGGTATGGGTGGCCAGGGACGACAGCGACCAGCTTGAGAGGTTTTACGAAGCCTGCTCCGACACTGCGAGAATAGCCATGTCCGGGGATTATGCCGCCGGTCTCCACACTTTCCTTAAGATGATAAAGGGAAGGCGCTTCCCGGTCATTAAGGGCCATGTCACGGGTCCGCTGACCTTTACGCTCGGACTCAAGGACTCGGACGGGCGGTATATATATTTCGATGAGGAATTCCGCGAGATAGCATCCATGCTGCTCGGCGCCAAGGTGCGCTGGCAGGTTGATATGCTGAAGCAGCATGCCGAGAGGGTCGTTGTTTTTATTGATGAGCCCATTCTCTCCGCCCTGGGCAGTTCCACCTATCTGGGCGTGGATTCAGGGGAGGCGCTGAGATTGCTCAGGAACACGGTGGCCGCTGTGGAAAGCGCCGGGGCTGTGCCGGGCATTCATTGTTGCGGGCGGGCGGACTGGCCCCTGGTCCTGGAGAGCGGGGTAAAGATACTCAATTTCGATGCCTTCGCCTATTTCGATTCCCTGCTGCTTTACCACGAGGAGGTAAAGAGTTTTCTGGAGGGAGGAGGCTATCTTGCATGGGGCATAGTGCCCACCTCCGACGCCATCGCTTCCGTGGACGACGGGATGCTTGCGGCGCTGATGCGCGGCAAGCTTGAAAAAATGTGCGCGCATATACCTTCCGGACTGGTCATGTCGCAGATACTCCTTACTCCTTCGTGCGGCACGGGGTCGAGGAGCGTTGAGGAGACGACCAGGATATTCCAGCTGCTCATACGGCTGAAAGAGGCCATGGCATAACTGTCTCATCCCCTGGTAAGTAGTGATGAAAAACCGAAAAGGCGCTTTTATTTCATTCGAAGGCATTGAGGGCACCGGTAAATCCACGCAGGCACGGCTTCTTGCGGAGCGGTTGACCTCGGAGGGCTATGACGTGTTGCTCACACGCGAGCCGGGCGGCACGGTCATCGGCAACAGGATACGGGAGATACTCCTTCTTCCGGAGCATAAAGAGATGTCGCCGCTGACGGAACTGCTTTTGTATAATGCGGCCCGGGCGCAGCATCTGGCGCAAATGATAGTGCCCGCGGTGCTGGAAGGGCAGATCGTTGTCACCGACAGGTTCACCGATTCGACCGTGGCGTATCAGGGCTACGCAAGAGGATTAGATATGTCCCTCGTCAGCTCACTCGATGCCATTGCGACATGCGGCGCCAGGCCTGATCTGACCCTGCTCCTCGATCTCGATGTGGAAACGGGGCTCAGGCGGAACCGGGGCGTCCATAAGGTCGACAGGTTCGAACTGGAAGATGTGGCTTTCCATGAGAAGGTCAGGGAGGGGTTCCTCCGCATTGCGGAAAACGAACCCGGGAGGATAAAGCTCGTGAATGCGTCGGTCCCCGCCGGCGATGTGTCCGCACGGGTGTGGGATGTGGTAAAAAGGTTCCTGGCAATGACAAGAGAGAAAAATGGCGCTTAAGGACATCATAGGACAGGAGAGGGCATTAAGAATACTCCGGGGCACCCTGAAGAGGACGAGGGTCCCTTCGGCCATGCTGTTTTCCGGCGATACGGGAATCGGCAAGAGATACGCCGCGCTCAGTTACGCCAAAGCGGTCAATTGCCTGCAGCCCTCCGGTGTCGATTGCTGCGACGTATGCTCTTCATGCCGCAAGATAGACGCCGGAATTCATCCCGACGTTACAGTGCTCATCCCCGAAGGAGAGGGAATAAAGATAGAGGCGGTCAGGAAACTTGAGGAACTCCTCTTCCTGAGTCCTTACGAGGGCAAGAAGAAGGTTGTGATAATGGACGACGCCGATGCCATGAATATCAACGCGGCCAACGCTTTTCTCAAGACCCTCGAAGAGCCGCCGCAGGACAGCCTCATCCTGCTGTTATCGTCCAATCCCGACGGGCTTCCCGACACGATACGCTCCCGGTGCACCCAGGTGCGTTTCTATCCCCTTTCCCTTGAGGGCTGCAGGAAGATAATCGGCGGACGTGTTGCGGAGAAAGACCTGGACACGGTCCTCGGCCTGGCCATGGGAAGGCCGGGCCTGGCGCTGTCGCGGGACCTCATGGCGGAGAAAGAATGGTTTTCAGGTCTGCTCGAGGCCATGGTCCGCGGGGAAGCACGGGACGTGTGGGAAGACAAGAACGCCACAAGGGCGTGGATCGATACGGCGCTCGTTTTCATGAGGGACCTGGCGGTCCATGCCGTTACCGGCAGCGACTACGGCCTGCTGTACGGCGGGGCGAAACAGTGGACCGCAGCCGGCAGGAAGAAAAACGAGGACGCTCTTCTGCGCGCCGTGTTTGACGCCTACCAATGTTTGCTGACTATCAGGGGACTGCTTGATTTCAACCTTAACAAGTCCATATCATGGAATTATGTGTCCGCCGTCATGCGGCAGGTGCAGGCGGTGTGCAATGCATAGAAGAAGGTCTTTGCCGTCGCCGGCGTGGTCCGGAAGGCGGATAATGTGGAGGGAATAAATGCCTGAAGTTGTTGGAATACGCTTCAAACAGTGCGGGAAGATATATGATTTCGAGACCAACGGGGTCGAGGTGAAGGTAGGTGACGCCGTTATTGTGGAGTCTGATTTCGGCCTGAGTATCGGGACGATAATACGGAAACGGCAGTATGACGGCCCGCCGGAGAGGGAACTGAAAAAGGTCCTGAGACAGGTCACCGAGGAGGACAAGCGGACACGCCAGGAGAACCAGAGGCTGGAAAAGGATGCGCGTGATTTCTGCCTCGAACGCATCATGGCCCGCGGCCTGCCCATGAAACTGGTGGGCGCGGAATCCACCCTGGACAGGAAACGCATCATCTTTTATTTTACCGCTGACGGCAGGATAGATTTCAGGGAACTGGTCAAGGACCTTGCCGCAAGATTCAAGACAAGGATCGAGATGAGGCAGATAGGCGTGAGGGACGAGGCGAAGCTCCTCGGCGGGTTCGGTATCTGCGGCAGGGAACTCTGCTGCAGCACCTTCCTCTCCTCTTTTGATCCCGTATCCATAAAGATGGCAAAAAAGCAGGAACTGGTCCTCAATGTGGGGAAGCTCTCCGGTCTCTGCAGCAGGCTCATGTGCTGTTTGCGTTATGAATACGACGGCGACATGGAGAGTATCGCCACGGATGATGTTATACCCGTAGGGGCTGAAGATGCGTCCCTCGAGGTCGTAGCGGAAAAGATTTCCTCCAGCCGTCCGAAACCCGGCGTGTCCAGGCCCCAGCGCCGTCATAGAAAGCCCTCTCCTGCGGCCCCTCAGCCAAGCCAGCAGCCAAGCCAGCAAACGGTGAGGGAGAATGCGGGAGAAGCGCCCCCCAAGCCCCAGCAACAGCAGCAAAACCAGCCGCCGCCGCAACAGTCTCCGCCGCCGCCGCCGCCGCCGCAGCAGCAGCAGCAGCAGCAGCAGGAAAAGAAGCCCACTCATAGCAGGCACAAGCGGAGACGTTTCAGGAAATGAGCGTCGATAAATTCTATGTGACCACTCCCATCTATTATGTGAACGATATCCCCCATATCGGTCACGCCTATACCACCGTCGCCGCGGACATCATAGCCCGTTACCACCGCCTGAGGGGAGAGAGGGTTTTCTTTCTGACCGGCACTGACGAGCACGGGCAGAAGGTGGAAAAGGCCGCCAAGGAAAGGGGCAGGACTCCCAAGGAACACTGTGACACAATGGTAGACAACTTCCGCAACCTGTGGAAGAGGCTGAACATATCCAACGACGCCTTTATCCGCACAACGGACACGGAGCATGTAAAGACCGTGCAGGAGTTGCTTAAACAGCTATTGAAGGATAGGCTTATCGAGAAGAGGAGTTATTCGGGATGGTACTGTGTGCCGGACGAGCGTTTCTGGACAGAGAAGGATCTTGTGGAGGGCAACTGTCCTGACTGCGGAAGAGCTGTGGAGCAGATACATGAGGAGAACTACTTTTTCCTCATGTCTCAATACCAGGATGCATTGATTCGTTATATCGACGAACACCCGGGATATATCCTTCCCGAGACAAGGAAAAATGAGGTGCTGGGGTTTCTGAGGAACAATACCCTCGGCGATCTCTGCATATCGAGACCCAAGAACAGGCTTTCCTGGGGCATACCGTTGCCCTTCGATGATAATTTCGTCACCTATGTCTGGTTCGATGCTCTGGTCAACTATTTTTCAGCGACATGCTACCTAGTTCCTGAAGCTGACAGGGCACGTCTCGGGGATTTCTGGTGGCCCGCAAATCACCATCTCATTGGCAAGGACATCCTCACGACCCATGCGGTTTACTGGTCCACAATGCTGATGGCGCTTGGCAGGCCCCTTCCTGAAAACATCTTTGCCCACGGCTGGTGGACGGTGGACGGTAAGAAGATGTCCAAATCCGTGGGTAACGTGGTGGACCCCAATGCCATGGCTGACACTTACGGCGTCGATGCCTTCAGGTATTTCCTGTTCAGGGAAGTGCCCTTCGGACATGACGGCGATTTTTCTGAAGATGCCCTTATCCGTCGCATCAACACCGATCTGGCCAACGACCTCGGCAATCTCCTGAGCAGAACATTGAAAATGGTTGAAAAATACAGGGGCGGTATCATTCCCGATCCTGAATACTCTTACACGGCGGGAGCATCTGACAGAGCACGACTCGAAGGGTTTATCCAGATTCTATTCGATCCCAATCATGAACCTTTGAGTCACTTCGAAGGATATATGGTGCGGCTCGACTTTCATGCCGCTCTCTCTCATCTGTGGAGTAATGTAATTCATAAGGCTAATGAGTATATTGCTGTATCTGAACCCTGGAAAGTTCAAGATCAAAGAGAACTTTCTAACATACTTTTTCACCTCGCAGAAATTCTAAGACTTGTCGCAGTGTACCTATATCCCTTTATGCCTTCAACTGCTAATAGGATATGGAGTCAACTAGGCATGAATTCAGAGATAGAAATAACCGTTCGCGAGAATCCAAACTTGAGATTCTGGGGCGGCGATGCTGGATTTTCTGGAAGACGTATTGAGACTGGGAATCAGCTCTTTCCCCGCATCGAAAAGAAGGAGGTCCCGAAGATGACTGAGCAGGGCGTTGTGGAGTTGATCGGCATAGAGGATTTTGCGAAGGTCCAGTTGAAGGTGGGACTGGTCCTCAGCGCCGAACGGGTCGAGAAGTCCGGGAAGCTTATAAAGATGAAGGTTGATACCGGCGAGGAACGGCAGATTGTGGCGGGCATCGGCAAAGTCTATGATCCCGAATACCTTGCGGGAAGAAAAATTGTCGTTGTGGCCAATCTCAAACCGGCCAAACTCATGGGCGTTGAGTCCCAGGGGATGCTCCTGGCCGCCACGGATGAAGACGGCAACCTTTCCATCCTTGGGCTTGACAGGGACGTTAAACCGGGCGCTCGGGTCAAATAGTTTCAGGAAGGGGAAGCGTATGGCTGAGCAGAAGGTCAAGGATTGGCCTGAAAACGAGCGACCGCGCGAAAGGCTCCTCAAGTATGGGGCAGAGGGTTTGTCGGATGCGCAGCTCCTCGCCATCACACTCAGGACCGGCGGCGGGGGGAAAGGTGTTATAAGCCTTGCCATGTCTCTTCTGGATTCATTCAAAACCCTGCAAAGCATAGATACCGCATCCCCTGCCGAACTGAAGGCCATAAAGGGGCTGGGGACTGCTAAAACAGCGCAGATAAAGGCGGCTTTCGAGTTGGGCAAGCGGCTGATGAGCGGGTCATCGGACAACAAACCCGTTTTTTCATCGAGCCATGCGGTTTTCTCATACTTTGCTCCCCGTTTCAAAAGCGTGAAGAAGGAGTTCTTTATCTGCATGCTGCTTGATGCGAAGAACAGGCTGATACGTGAGTGCAGGATATCCGAGGGCACCCTTACCAATTCCCTCATCCACCCCCGGGAGGCCTTCAAGGAGGCCATCAGGGAATCTGCCGCAGCGGTCATCTTCGTGCATAACCACCCCAGCGGCGACCCCGCGCCGAGCCGTGAGGATGTTGCCATTACCGAGCGGCTGAAGAGCGCAGGGGAGATTGTGGGGATACCGGTGCTCGACCATATCGTCATCGGCGACGGGGAATACGTGAGCCTTAAAGAGAAGGGAATAGTGTGATACAATATGGCCCTGTGACTTCAGGTCATGGGCCGATAAACAGGAGGTCTGTACGATGATTAAAAGGGCGCTGATGAGTGTCTCCGACAAGAAGGGGATTGTTGAATTCGCGCGGGAACTGGCTGCCATGGGCATTGAGATCCTGTCCACGGGCGGGACGGCGAAAACCCTCCGCGAGGCGGGTGTCCCGGTGATGGAAGTGTCCGACTATACCGGGTCCCCCGAAATGATGGACGGAAGGGTCAAGACGCTGCATCCGAAGATACACGGGGGGCTGCTGGCACGGAGGGACAATCCGAAGGACGCAGAGGACATCAAAAAACACGGCATCAACTTGATCGATATGGTGGTGGTGAATCTCTACCCCTTCGAGCAGACCATCGCGAAACCGGGCGTCACCTTCGACGATGCCATCGAGAATATCGATATCGGAGGGCCTGCCATGCTCAGGGCCGCAGCCAAGAACTTCCGGGATGTGGCGGTTGTCGTGGACCCGTCCGATTATGGGAAGATACTGGCCGAGATGAAGGCGTCGAAAGGCGAAGTGAGCAGGGAGACGAAGCTGGGCCTCGCCAACAAGGTATTCTCGCATACGTCGAGGTACGACGGTCTCATTACCGAATACCTGAGCAAAGTCATCAACCGGTCCGGCCCCGCAGCCTAGTGAATGCAGGGGAGTTATTTTGAGAGAATGAACATAAATGGTATAATATGTACATGGAGGTGAACAGTGAGCACAGCGGTCATCAAAGATAAACATCTCAGGCTGGACCAGAAGAAGATTGACAGGGTGCGTGAAATCCTCGGAACAAAGACCGAAACAGAGGCCATAGAAAAAGCCCTTGATATGCTCATACAGAGGAACGGCATCCCTCAGTTCAAGTGGGCAGGGGCTTTAAAGAAGCTTTCAAAGAAATACTCGTCCGTACAGTTGCAGCATGAAATAAATGACCTGCGGGTGAAAGGACGATGAGGCTTTTCTTTGATGCGAATATTTTTCTTGAGGTACTGCTTGACCAAACCAGAGCAGAGGAGGTAACGAACCTCTTAAGCGCCGGTAATCAGCACCATTTTTTTCTGTCCGATTTCACGCTGCACTCTATAGGTGTTTTGCTCTTTAGACATAAACTGCACGAGACGTATCAGCAATTCATAAAGGACATAATTTTTACTTCCGGGTTTGCCATAGTCTCGCTTTCACCGGGGGAAATGTTTTTGGTAGCTCAAGCCTCCAAGAATTTTAATATTGATTTCGACGATGCCTATCAATACGCCGCTGCCTCAAAGCAAAATCTTGTGATGGTGAGCTTTGACAAAGATTTTGATAAAACCGATCTTAAACGAAAAGAACCTGCCGACATACTCAACGAGGCGTAATTTCTTTTAATGTATAAGATAGAATGGGATAAGAAAACCGGCGGAGTGCTTTTAACATCAAAGGCTCTGGGTGTTGACACCACCTTATTGCCCCGCCCTGTTTTCTTTGAAGAATTAGACTAAGAGCGTCTAAGGGTTGAGAAGGAGAAAAACTTATGAAAGTACTTGTTATCGGCGGCGGGGGCAGGGAGCACGCCATTGTATCGAAACTGGCGCAGTCCGGGCATGTGGACAATATTTACTGCACGCCGGGGAATGCCGGAATATCCGGGATGGCCGAATGCCTGGATATCGGGACCGCCCGCTTCGATGAATTGATAGATCTGGTGCGCTATGAATGGATAGATCTCACCATCGTGGGCCCGGAAGAGCCCCTCTCCCGCGGTATCGTGGACGCTTTTGAAAGGGACGGGCGGCGTATCGTGGGGCCTACGAAGGCAGCGGCCCAGCTCGAATCGAGCAAAGTCTTTTCAAAGGAGTTCATGCGGAAATACCGCATCCCCACCGCGGAGTACAAGGTGTTTGCCTCGTATCTACAGGCTGAGGATTATGTGCGGATGAAGGGCGCTCCCATTGTTATAAAAGCTGATGGACTCGCCGCGGGCAAGGGCGTGATTGTGGCGTCCACCGTGGATGAGGCCATCGATGCCTTGAAGCGCATCATGAAGGACAAGGAATTCGGCGATGCGGGTAACCATGTGATCGTGGAGGAATGTTTGCAGGGTGAAGAGGCCTCCTTCATGGCTTTCACCGACGGGACGACCATTGTGCCCATGGTCAGCTCCCAGGACCACAAGAGGGTCTTGGACGGCGACAAAGGCCCGAACACCGGGGGCATGGGCGCTTACAGCCCCGCGCCTGTTGTCACCGACGAACTTGCGGCAGCGGTCATCGAAAAGGTGATGAGACCCACTGTCAACGGCATGAGGTCGGAGGGGATCAAATACAAGGGTATCTTATATGCGGGGCTCATGATAAAGGATGGCGTGCCTTCCGTGCTTGAGTTCAACTGCAGGCTGGGCGACCCTGAAACACAGCCGGTGCTTGCGCGGCTCGATACGGACTTTATGGACATTTGTATGGCAATGGCCGAAGAACGGCTTGCCGACATTGAAATCGCATGGAAGAAAGAGGCTTCGGTCTGCGTGGTGCTCTCTGCGAAGGGGTACCCGGGTCCCTATGAAAAGGGACAGGTCATCACCGGGCTGGATGAAGCTAAGAGCATGGAGAACGTGATGGTCTTTCATGCGGGCACCGCTTTTAACAATGACGAGATTGTCACCAGCGGCGGAAGGGTCCTCGGCGTCACGGCCATTGGAGAGGACATACGCGCTGCAAAGAAAAGGGCGTACGAAGCGGTCGGCAAGATCCGTTTCGACGGCATGCACTACAGGAAAGACATTGCGGACAGGGCGCTGAACGGATAGTCCGGGGTTTTTATGAAAGTACATCTGGATTGTTTCCCCTGTTTTTTTAAGCAGACACTCATCGCGGTACGGCTTGGCACAAAGGATGAGGCCCTACAGGCGGCAGTGCTGAAAGGCGTCATGGATGAAATAAAGGCCACGGACATGTCCAAGCCGCCGGCGCACTCCACCACGTTCCTGCACCGCAAGATCCGGCAGCTGCTCGGCAAGGACCCATTTGAGGAGATCAAGTCCGAATATAACCAACTGGCCCTGGGATTGTATCCCGAGCTGAAAGAGCGGGTGCAAATGAGCGCCGATCCTTTGTGGACCGCGGCACGGCTTGCCATCGCGGGCAACGTTATCGACTTCGGGATTTTCACCTCTGTGGACATTGTCGGCGCCATAGAGAGAGCGTTGAACAATCCGCTGGCCGTGGACGGATATGCGGAGTTCAGGGAGGCGGTGGCGAAGGGGCCGGATATACTCTACCTGCTGGACAACGCTGGTGAGATTGTGTTCGACAGGCTCCTCATCGAAGTCCTGAAAGGCATGGGTAAGAAAGTGAAGGCGGTGGTGAAGGGCTCACCCGTGCTGAACGATGCCACGGGGAAAGATGCCGCCGAGGCCGGACTCGACGCTGTCTGCGCCGTCATCGACAACGGCTCCGACTGTATCGGCACCATACTTGAACTCACCTCTGCGGAGTTCAACCGGGAGTTTGAAGAGGCCGGACTCGTTATAAGCAAGGGACAGGGCAATTTCGAGACCCTCAGCGGCCCCGATGACAAGCAGTGCGAAGGGAAACAGATATTTTACCTGCTGCAGGCCAAGTGCGATGTCTTGTCGGCTGAACTGGGACTTTTAAATGGTTCCATGCTTCTGGGAACTCAGGAAGGTTTCCGAAAAAGGCTTTAGAAATACGGAGATGCAGGGATTATAAAAGCTTATGAATGGATAAAAAAACATACATTGACATTTAAAATGGATAAAAATTAATATAGCAGTCAGTCTTCTAAATGCGGACAGGAAAGGGGGGAAAGCCCCGATGTCCGATTCCCGATTACCGGATGACCGGTCATTTGCTGCAAGGAGGTTCACCGTGGAAGCACCGACGTTTTTGCATATGCTGATGCCGAATATACCGCCGTACGTCTCCTATTCATGGCTTGCCATGCTTCTTCTCATCGTACCCGCGCTCCTCATCAGGAACAAACTGGCCCTTGTCCCCTCGGGGCTCCAGAATGTGATGGAGACTTTTGCCGAGTTTTTCCTGAACATGGCCAATACGAGCATAGGGCACCACTGGGGAGAGACCTTCTATCCTCTTTTAGGCACTCTGGGCCTTTATATCCTGGTTTCCAACCTTTTCGGCCTGGTTCCAGGCTTTGAATCACCCACCAGCAATATAAACGCCACGGCTTCCATGGCTATCCCCGTATTTTTAGCGACCCATTACTACGGCATAAAGGTCCATGGTTTTAAGTACCTGAACCACTTTGTGGGACCCATCAGAAATATCTATGCGTTGCCCCTCATGATCATGATGTTCTTCATCGAGTTGATCGGTCACCTGGTGCGGCCTGTTACACTTTCGGTCAGGCTTTTCGGCAACATGGTCGCAAAACACATTATCCTTGTGGTGCTCGCTGTTCTGGCCCCGTTGCTTGTGCCTACACTCATACTGGCCCTTGGTACCCTGGTAAGTCTTATACAGGCTTATGTTTTCGTCCTCCTCACTACGCTGTACCTTGCGGGTGCGGTTGAGGAAGGACATTAAAATTCTAAACGAAAGGAGGAAAAAGTAATGAAAAAGTATCTCTCTATGATAGTACTCGCGCTTACCCTTGTCTGCCTGCTCGCACCGCTTGCCTTTGCTGAAGAAGCAGCGGCGCCGGCAGCAGCTTCGGGCTCCAATGTCAAGGCTTTCGCAGCACTGGGCGCAGCACTGGCTATCGGTATTGCCGCTTTTGGAGCGGGTATCGGTCAGGGCATAGGTCTCGGCAAGGCATGTGAAGGCGTGGCCAGGAACCCGGGCGCATCCGGCAAAGTGACCACCACCCTGATTATCGGTCTCGCCATGATCGAGTCTCTTGCTATTTACGCGTTGCTCGTTTCGCTGGGTCTTCTTATCAACCAGAAAATTTTCTTCTAACTCTTAATTCACTTTTTCTCACATTTCATATTCAGGGGAGGGCAGGTCATCTGCCCTCCTTTTTTAATGTCTTTATGCATATCAGGGACAATGAAGGCGTAGGTGTGAGGCTGGGCGGGGAGACTACCGGGAGCGGTAGAAGGAGGACTTGTATTTTTCCGGCTTGTATGGCGTGAGCCGTACGACCGAGCAGCCCGGGAACCTTTTCAGTACTTCCTCCTCCGAAACGCGCTGGTCATATCCAAGGGCGATTACATCGGGGCGCAGTTCCTGCAGTATCTGGAAGAGGTCGGCATCAAGATTGCCCAGGACAACGAGGTCGGGAATGCCGGTGTCCGCAACATTATTCAGCCGCTCCTTCTCGGTATGGGTCGGCAGGAAGCCCTTGATCCTGAGCACCGTTTCATCGCGCGCCACGATTACCGTCAGCTCGTCGCCCATAGCTTTCGCCTGCCTGAGGAACTCGATGTGCCCAGGATGGAAGTGGTCGAAGGTGCCGGCGCAGACTACTTTTCTAACCATGGATACAATGATAGCAGAACTCTCGGGCCCCTGACAATTAGGCGCTGGAAGCGCTTCGGGAACGGCTTAAATCTTGACAATCCGGGGCTGGAGATGATATTCTCTTAATTCAGTATGGGGCTGTAGCTCAGTTGGGAGAGCGCTTGAATGGCATTCAAGAGGTCGACGGTTCGATCCCGTTCAGCTCCACTTTAAAATTCAGGAACTTACAAGGACCCGCTCCCCCCTCTCTCTCCCTACCGTGAAAGAATCGTGAAAGTTTCCAGATAATGCCTTGTCCAGAACATCGACGGCCTTCACCTTGTGAGATGGTGCAAGATGAGCATACCTGAGGGTCATAGTTAAGGTCTTATGCCCTAACAGTTCCTTGACCGTGGTAATGTCGATACCCGCCATAACAAGATGACTTGCAAAGGTGTGTCTCAGATCATGGAAGTGAAAGTCTCGTATCTTTGCATTCGTCAGAGCCGATTTGAAGCTCTTCTTCACATCTCCATACGGTTTTCCACTGGAAGGGTCATGGAACACATAAGGCACGTCTAAACGTCTTGTGATTCCCTGTAGTAAGGCTTTCAGAGTGCCATTAATGGGTATCTCTCTACGCTCGCCGTTCTTTGTCATCAAGCAGTCAAGCTTGATAAACCCGTGCTTCAGGTCCACGTTATCCCATTTGAGATTCAGGATTTCCCCTTTAAGCATGCCGGTATTCAGGGCTGATACAACTATCGGCTTGAGATGAGGATCACAAGAATCAATCAGGGCATGACACTCTTCATTTGATAGATAGCGCAGGCGTCGGTTATGCTCAGGTAGCAGCTTCACCTTTGAGGCGTTGGCGGTTTCCTTGCTCATCATTTCCCAGTCAACGGCCTTTGTAAACATATGGCCCAGGACAGCTACCAACCGATTCGCTGTTGAGGGCTTACGTCCCATCGCAAGATAATCACTTTGCAACTGCTCCGCCACGCTCATATTGAAACCGCTGATGTACATATCGCCGTACCTTGATACAAGAGTTTTAATTACGTACTGCTTCCAAGTTTTAAAGGCTCGCTGCCGCCCTCTAGCCCATTCCTCATACTTTGTGGCAAGCTCTCGAAAAGTATATTCCGGTAGTGCCACTGTTTCGGGAAACCATTTCTTTTCGGCAATCTGCCCTTGAAGCTTTCCCCATATGCGTTTTGCTAATCTGTCATCACTGGTTTCTGTGCTTCTGCGATATGACTTTCCGTTAACGGAAAACGTCATCCACCAAGTACCAGAATCGCTGCGCTTGTATAAACCCACTCTTTATATCCTCCTTTCCGTGGGACTACACAAGCACCTGAATAATACCCGTGATAAGATTAGCACATTCATTAGTTTTTATGAACCTCTCGTTTTGCACTGTTCACCAATCGATCTATGAAGTCACTGCCTATTGCAGTGCCTTTCCGCCGTCTTGTTCTGGTCGGCGGCGGTGTCGTTGGCTGTCCATCAATCCATCGCATGATTTCGCTCTCTTTGAACCGAAGTGTTTTCCCGGTCAGTTTCCGGTATGGGATACGCCCCTGGCTTACCCAGTTGTACGCTGTCTGTTTTTTTATGTTCAGCAAGGCGCATAATTGATCTACACTTAATAATTTTTCCATAAAATAATCTCCCTTCTTCGCAATCTGCTTACCTGGGTATCAGTTTGTTTTCAACATCCTTTGCAATACGTGAACATGTCGTAAAGCTTTTCGCGAAAATCTTTCCTAACTCTTCGACCTTCAGGCCGAAATAAAATCTTGCGATAAAAATTAATGCACGTTCAGGGTCGATCTTGCCCTTGAGTTCAAGCAGTGCCCGCCCGAGACAGTTGTAACGATCCGGGCAATATCGAGCATGCCGCGTCTCGGGGTCAGGTTCGTGCAAATATTTAATGGGTGAACAATCCATCGATTGCCGATGATGCCCGATAAGTCCCGGCCCGTCTTCATCTCTATTTGGGTTCATTCTGCACCTCCGGGTTGAGAGAGGCTTCCTATGTAATCCCATTCTGAATGTGAATCAAGGGAAGCAGGGTCTTTGTCCTTATCCTTATAGGTGTCTTTATCCTTGTCCTTGTCCTTCACTGTTGGGCTACTGTACTCTAAGTGTTCGATAACCCTTACCGAACCGTCTTCTAACCGTTCAGTAACTATTCCGCCCCTCTTTATAAAATCTTCAAGCAGGCCTTCGTAAATTAGGATTTCATAGACTGACTGCTGTGCCCTAACACCTTTTTTTCCGATCCGTAACTCGCCTTTACATTGGAGCATTACAAAATCGGGGAGCCACCACCTGCCGGGCTTGAATTCCCATATTTATCTTTGAAAGTGGTTCTTATGTGCCCCTCATCAAGCTCCTGGCCGACATAAAAGGCAGCTAGTTCAAAATCTACTTCCCATATACCGGCGTGATTGCAATGGTCGTAAAGATAGATTTCAAACAATTTTTCTGCCGTGTTTAGCTTCCTGAAAGTTGGTTTTTTCCAGCGGTCTGTTTCTGTCAAACGTTTAGTCATTTCACCCACCCCCTTACTTCCGTTCTTGCTTGGCCAACCATGCCTCAAGGTCGGACTTCCTGACTCGCAAATGGCGTCCGACGCGGATAGCTGGTATGTCGCCACGGCGTACCATACTGTATGCGGTCATCAGGTGAACCCTAAGTGTTGCGGCTAAGTCTTCGATTTTCAAAAGTGTTTCCATCTCGATTGCCTCCGTGAGCCAAAAAAAAGGCAAGTATGGCCGTAAAGCCACACCTGCCTTTTTAGTTTGACAAGGGTTAGTTGTTTATACGATCTGCTCTGCCCTCTTAAGTTACACTCTTCTCCCAAAAAAAAACATGGCGGCGACTCCTTTATGGAATCACCGCCTTGTTGAGGTGGGTGAGTTTTAGTTTATAATCCGCCGCTCTTTTTGAGTAGGCTTATCAAAATATAATTTAGTTTATCCAACTTATAATGGACAAGTCAAGAGATTAACAGCAGGAGTTCCCCCAAAATTTTCATGCGCTGGAAGGGAACAACATTATCTGAGAGGAATCCCGCAGCAAACGTACGATACGCCCTGGATACCGCGCAA
>Ga0315281_10000233_pt1 | contig 73220 bp, 61 predicted proteins | sample YL17G07_0_MG_FD_204540 | JGI IMG/M metagenome (GOLD analysis project Ga0315281, IMG submission 204540) | Sediment microbial communities from Yellowstone Lake, YNP, Wyoming, USA - YL17G07_0 | ecosystem: Environmental > Aquatic > Freshwater > Lake > Sediment | place: USA: Wyoming | collected... | reverse complement strand
CCAAAGCGTCAAGGGCTTTCTCAATGGCATCCCCGATGAGCGCAAACGCCGCGATGCCTTCGCGATACTGGCTCTCATGCAAGAGGTGACCAAGGCCAAGCCCCAAATGTGGGGCAGCAGCATAGTGGGCTTCGGATCCTACCATTACAGGTATGCCAGTGGCCACGAGGGGGATATGCCCATCATCGGCTTTTCGCCGCGCAAACAGAACCTGACGCTTTACATCATGCGCAGTTTCGAGGGCTCCGGCGAACTACTCGGGAAACTAGGTAAGCATAAGGCCAGCAAGGCCTGTTTGTACATCAACCGCCTTGAGGATGTTCACTTGCCAACGTTGAAGGCATTGATCAGACAATCGGTCAAGCACATGGCTAAGAAGGTGAAGTAGCTGGGCGCCGCCCAACAAGCGCGGGCAGCCGACCCGCCTCGCTGCGCTCAGCGTCGGAGTCTCTAGACTCTTCCAGATGCCAGCCCGCGCATTGACGACACGTTTGGCCCGATGCCCCTCCCCGGCGGCTAACCACTTGTAGCTGCCAACGCAGCTCGCGCTGCAGGGGTGACACTCACTTGCCAGCCATATGGTTTCTCCTACAATGGTTCTCGCGCCCTCTACGGCGTGCGGCCCCCTCCAGCCTGCCGAGGAACATTGGGACTATGCGCGTCAGGGGCAGGCAGTTCGAGGCCGTTTGGCTCTGCAGCCGCGCACCTTGGTAGGGATCCTCTGTACAAAGGGCTCTTGGGCGATTCCTCAGGCTACGGATGGCCTGGCCAGCGGAAGCTAGAATTCGAAGGGGCAAGATCCCATGCACCCAGTCAAAAAAGGCCTCACCAGACCCGCCACTCTTGGTCTTGCAGCCGTACTGGCGATCGTTCTTGCCGGGTCTATCTTCATTACTGCCCGGGCTCTGGATTACAGGGGTGTCATCGATACCTACTGGCGAGTCCACGACGAGGTCTTGCTCCCCACGGAAGCAGGGCGCCGATACATCGACATCTTTTGGAAGTACAGTCCAGAGCTGTGCGTACTGGGTTCGACTTACCCCGAGGTTATGGAAGAAGGTAAGGTCCTCATCCTCCAATTCGATCCACTCCTGCGCGCCCTAGTCGACGGCGAGGGCGACCAGGTTGTCATCACCAAGGAATTGGTGGACCGTTTAGAGGCGTACTTGGATCTCCTCGGGCAAGTCGGAAGCCCTGATCTGCGGGCAGCGATCCAATCCGAACGTGCCCGTACGCCTTTGCGCGAGCTGATCGGGATGACCTTCGAGGAGGCCAGGGGCAAGCTTGTCGGTACGCCACATGCAACAGACCGAACGCCCGTCGGCACCAATCTGCCATAGGCGTCGGGTGCCTTGTCTCCATTCCGATCAAACCCGGCCCCCCGCGCCCAACATCTATGAAAGCGCTGCTGTCAAGGGGCGCCAACCCGTAGGCTCCCCCGTACCGGGCTCGAAGCGGGCTTTTCCCGAAACATCTATTCGCCGTCTGTGCGGCATGAGCAAGTTCAGCAGGTGCTAGGCAATCAACTCACGTACCTCTGAGGGTACAAGTTGGGCGCGCCCTTGCACCTGCTTGGGAGAGGCCTGCCGGATGGCAGGTGGCCGGTAGGGTTGTTGTCTCTTTAGGATCCAGAACGCGGCTTCGGCCAGATGGCGAGCCACAGCGCCGACGGCGACGGCGTGGCCCTTGCGCTGACAGACCTGATCGTAGACCCGGCAGACGTACTTGGTTTTCCAGGCGGGGTGGTGCCGATGGCGGACGACGACATTGGCCGCCTCGATGAAGGCCCACTTGAGGTACTGGTTGGAGGACTTGCGCATGTGGCCGAAGCGAGTTTTGCCGCCGCTGGCGTGGACGGTGGGGACGACGCCGGCGTAGCTAGTCAGTCGGCCTGAAGTGTCGAAGCGATCGATGGACCCGATCTCGCGCTCGATCACGATGGCTAGGATGTCGCCAATTCCGGGAAGGGTCTTCAACAGCTGGACGGAGGGGGTCAGGGCAATCCGGTCCCGGATGCGCTGTTCGAGCTGAGCGATCTGGCCTTGGAGGCTGTCGAGAGCTTCGAGCTCCTGGGCGACGCAGCGCCCCGTCTCTGGGGGAAGCCGAGAAAGAGCCGTCTCGAGCCAAACCTTGCCGGCGCCGACGAAGATGTCGCTGTGCTCAGCAGTGGTGATGCCGTACTTGGCGAGGGTGGCGTGGATGCGGTTCTTCAGGGCGGTCCGGAGCTTGGAGAGCGCCATCCGGGTGCGGTGGAGCTCCCTCTCGTCGCGGATCTCCCCTGGAGGCAGCCAGACGGTGGGGAGACTGTCGAGGTGCAGGAGCTTGGCCAGGCCTTTGGCGTCGAGCTTATCGGTCTTGTTCACGTTGCCCATCATGACCTTGGCCTTGGCGGCATGCGTCAGGAGAGCCACGCAACCGGCAGCTTCGATCTCGTCGGCGATCCAATACCAATTCCCGACGGTCTCCAGGGCGACAGGAGTGCCTTCGGGGAGGTTCTCCAGGAAGGCATGGATGGCGCCCGGTTCGTGGTCGACCCGGGCCTGGTGCTGGAGCTGGCCGTCCTGATCCAGGATGGCGAACTGAGAATAGCGACGATGGGCGTCGCAACCCACTCTATAATGAGACATGGCTGCACCTCCTTCGCTTGTGTGCCGTCCCGCCACGAGTGTAGCGGGAGGTGCAGCACTTTCATATGATCAACTCGCAGGCGACCTTGGCCCGAGGCCCTAAGGCGCTCTTCCCAAAGCTGCAGGTGGCTATTCACCGCGAGGATCACCTAACCAGAAATACGCTAGACTCGTTCTTGACGTGATGCCGTGACAAAGTCACCCGGATCAAAAGGAGACAAGACCCATGTTACCGATCGGTGATGATGATTCCTCTCGCAGAACCTTTCCGGTGGTCACCTATGTGTTGATCGCTCTGAACGTGCTGTTCTTCTTTGTAGAGATGAGTGGTGGGGACGCGTTTATAGGAGAATGGGCCTTCGTTCCCAGCCGCTTCCTCGCCAATCCCGTCGGTGATTCTCTAACGCTCCTTACTTCGCTCTTTATGCATGCCGGGTGGCTTCACCTGGGTGGCAACATGCTGTACCTGTGGATCTTCGGCGACAATGTGGAGGACCGTTTCGGGCACGTCAAGTTCACGATCTTCTACCTACTCTGTGGGCTTGGGGCGACTTTCGCTCAATTGGCGTTCAGTGTCGGATCAAACGTGCCGAATCTGGGCGCATCGGGAGCGATTGCGGGGGTGCTCGGCGCTTACATCTTGCTGTTCCCACAGGGAAGGGTCAGAGTCTTGCAGGGGCAGCAGGTGATTCAAGTCCCCGCGTTGATTGTCATTGGGCTGTGGATCGTTTTGCAGCTCTTCAGCGGCATCGGGTCCATTGCCGCCACAGCGGATACGGGTGGGGTCGCTTACATGGCGCACATCGGCGGATTCGTGGTGGGGATTGTGTTGACCTTCTTGTTTCGTGGGAGTCGGGGGGCGCAGGCGACAGGCTGACTCGTTATATTCATAGATCCTCATTGGCATATTCGGAATACTTGCGGGGAGTGGGCCGACGCCGTCTGCGTAACGGACATATCTGGCGTCATTGCAATAGTAGCTTTGCTTTGAGTTTAAGAGTGTCTCGCCCATGAGGAGAACGCAATGAGGCTCTCCCCCAACCTCAAGTTACTCGTGGCCCTCGCCACGATTGCGCCGCTCGTTGGGATCTTCTCTTCTGGAGCCTTCATGGCCACAGTGGCCGTTAGTCTTTGGGACCATTGGGCCAAGTATCTTCCCATGCGAACGGTGGAGTCGATCGGGTGGTCTGGCGTGTTTGTACTGGGCGCGGTGTTTGCTGCGCTTCACTTCATCCTGGTCGTCTTCTATATCTCCCACATCATCACCAACCATGCCGCGCCAGGCCTAGGACGCATCCTCTTCGCCGTCGGCCTTTTCCTTCTGCCCGGAGTCGTCATGGCTGTGTACTTCTTGCTCTACATCCTCCCCGAGGAGCCTCACCCTTGGGCGTTGAAGGCATCCCGTCTTGAACGGGAAGCGACTTGACCTCCGCCTCATGACAACCGGAGGCTGAACGCTGAGCGCGTTGGCGACCGGGCCCGGGGCGACTCCTGGCCTGCGGAGATCCGCACATCGTAGCGGCGCTCCTCAGGAGGCCGCGCTGGCCGTTGCGCGGGACGGACTGGCGAGCATGAAGGAGCAGAAGTGACAGTTATCCAATTGCGCGTTGTGGGCGCCGGGCTATTCGCTCTCTTCATCTTTCTTTCCGGCTTCTGGCTGAGCCGTTCTGGCAAGCCGCACAACGGGATCATCTTCAACATCCACAAGCTCATTGCGCTGGCGGCGGTGGCCCTTTTCGTCATATCCCTGTACCGGACAAATCGAGTGGCTGGCCTGAGCCCTGTTGAATTACTCGCCAGCGTCGTCACCGGCTTGTTTCTTGTCGGCTTATTTGTTACGGGCGCCCTCGTGAGCATCGACAAGCCAATGCCGGTGATCGTCTTGAAGCTCCATCACATCATGCCGTATCTGGCCGTGCCTTCCACCGCCGCAACGCTGTCCCTTCTGCTAAGTCGCGCATCGTAGAATGTCAAGAGCCCGAGTCGGCCCAAAATGGCATGGGCCGACATGCTCTGTTCCACTCCGCAAACGGCGGAACCGCAACGTAATGCAGCTTTAGGTCGGACTCCGAAGAGATAGAGCGTCTCTCATGTAGAAAACATCGATAGGCGGTCTACGCGTGATTTGCCAGGCCGACGACACTGAGGCGGCCGGGATCGTGGAGGCCGCTTGTCTGCGCAGCATCCAGCTCATCTCTGACACTTGGGGCTTGCCAGTGCCCGCGGATTGCAGAGTCTATGTCATGACTTCCTGGATGCGGTTCATGTTCGATGCCGCACCCTGGCACTGGCGCCTCCTCATGGTGGTCACCTTGCCGCTCTGGTTCTCCCGAACTCGGAGTTTGTGGCGCTATGCAGGCGGTTGGACGCAGCGATTCAGGGGGCGTACAGCTGTTGGGGTCAAGCCCCCGCGCCTCATGTCGACGGCGGACAAGAGCATCGGCGAGCGCATCTTCATCCGCGAGGACGACGTCGTGCAGAAAGTCCGGCACGTGACGTGCCACGAATTGACGCATGCGTTCATGGCGCATCTCAGCCTTCCCTCGTGGCTGAATGAGGGCCTGGCCATGGTTACGGTGGATCCGTTCTTCGGCAGACCGACGGTGCGGCAAGAGACCCTGGCGACGCTTGGGCCGCAATCCCGCTCGGGCAGACCCCAGGACTCCGCCCGCGTGAACCTGGCCGACAAAGACACGATCATTCGCCACTACGTGCGGGGCTATTGGATTTCACGCCTTCTTGCGGAAACCGACTTGGCGTTCCTAAGGGACTTGCTCCGTGAGCGCACAAGCCGCAGGCAATTGGAAAGCAGGATAGCGGCAAAGCTCGGGGTTAGCCCGAAAGCTCTCTGGACCGAGGTGGAAACATCCATTCATCCCCCTTTCCGCGCCCTTGCCGTTACTCCACCCGCGCCACCACCTCGCCCATGCGGCGCACGTCGTAGCCCGGCAGCGCAGCCACCGCCTCGCGGAAGCGCGCATCCAGGAGCACCGCGCGCAGCGGCGCGAGGCGAGTACCCTCCCACTCCTCTGCCGGGATCACCAGGTCGTAGCGCTCGTCGGCCACGGGGACGAAATCCAAACCCAGCGCCTTCGCCGCAGCGGCAATGCCCAGCCCGCAGTCGGCCACGCCCGAGGCCACGTCCACCGCCACCGCCAGATGCGTCACCACCTCGCGCTCGTAGCCGTGAACGCGTGCCGCCTCGATGCCCAGCCGCTCGAGATGGTAATCGAGCAGCACGCGCGTGCCGGCCCCGCGCTGCCGGTTGACGAAGCGCAGCTCCTCGCGCGCCAGGTCCGCCAGCGCGGCAATCCCCTTCGGATTGCCGCGCGCAACCATCAGGCCTTGCGCGCGCCCGACCAGGCTCACGAGGACCACCGGCTGCCCGGGCAGATACTCGCGCACGTAGCGCAGGTTGTACTCGCCCGTGGCCGGGTCCAAGAGGTGACAGCCCGCCAGGTGAGCTTCGCCGCGGCGCAAGGCCATCAGCCCGCCGATGCTGCCGGCATTGGCCGAGACCAGGCGCACGCCGTGAGCACCCAAATGCTGTGAGAGCAAATCGAGCGTCAGGTCGTGCGAGCCGATGTGTAGTATTGACCGGCGCACCTCGGACAGCGGGCGATACAGCAACACACGCACGGGCTCGCCCGCCTGCACGCCCTGCGTCATGCGCGGGATGCGGACGATGCCGTCGGCGCGCACGAGCGAGGTGAGCACACCTGCTCCACGCGCGAGCGGCGCGGCGACCAGCTTGCCGCGCACATCGCCCACGCTCACCCGCACGTATTCGTCATCGCCGAGCGGCGAGTGCACCTTGCGCGTGAGCACCGCCTCTACTTCCTCGGGCGCGAAGGGAGGCAGCCCCAGCCAGCGATCGAGAAGCGGGCGCACGAAGATCTCGCCGGTGAGCGCGGCCGAGGCCGGGAAGCCGGGCACGCCGATCACCGGAACCTCACGCGCGCGGTCACCTTGGCTGGTGCGGATCATTCCAATGATGACCGGATGACCGGGGCGCACCGCCACACCGTGCACGAGCACGCGCCCCAGGGCCGCGATGGCCTGCGCGCTGAAGTCCTCACTGCCGGCCGAGGAGCCGGCGTTGACCAGCACCAGATCCGCCTCGCGCGCGGCCGCCTCGAGCGCCGCGCGAACCGCCTCCGGATCATCCTTCACGATGGGGAAGCGCTCAGGCGCGCCCCCCCATTCCTCGACCTGGGCGGCGAGCACGAGCGAATTGAACTCGACGATCTGGCCGCGTTGCGGTAGCGTCCCCGGCGGGACGAGCTCATCGCCGGTGGGGATGACGACCACTCGCGGGCGGCGCGCCACGCGCACCTGCGCGTGTCCGGCCGAGGCGATGGCGCCGATATCCACCGGGCGCAAGCGCTGGCCGGCGGCCAGCACCAACTCGCTAGCGACGATGTCTTCGCCCATGGCGCGCACATTGGTCCACGGCGCCAGCGCCGCGCGTATCTCCACCGCTTGCATGCGGCCGTCCACATCGCGCAGCGGCTGGGTGGCTTCGGTCGGCACCACCGCATCGGCCCAGGCTGGCAGCGGATCGCCGGTATCCACATACTCGGCCTGCGAGCCGAGGCGAAGTTCGACCGGTAGATTGGGCGAGGCGTTGGCGCTGCTTTCGGCGCGCAGGGCATAACCGTCCATCGCGGCGGAGTGGAAGTTGGGCGAAGAGAGGCCGGCCCACACCGGCTCGATCGTGACGCGCCCGAGCGCGCTCTCGAGGGGCGCATCCTCTGCCGCGAGCGTGCTCCACAGTCCGGCCGCTTCGAGCGCGGCGCGCAGCCGCGCCTGGGCCTCCTCCAGCGGAATATCGTGCAGGTAGACGCTGCGCTCGCTCATTCGGCCTCAACCGCAGAAGGGCGTGCCTTCGCCGTGCCAGGGAAGCAGGCGCAGGAAATCCGAAAGGGCTTCGTCGCCGCGAATCTCGATGCGGCTCATATAGAAGAGGGAGCCCAGCCCCTGCACCGGCGAGGGCCCGAGCCCGGCGCCACCCAGATAACCCGCCCGGCTGACCATCGTTCCCAGATCGGGCAGGTAGGCGCCGAAGGGGTAGGCAAAGGTATCGATCGGCACGCCCAGCTTCTTTTCGAGGTCCACTTTCGACATGCGGACCTCGCGCCAGGCGTCTTCCTCGCTGACGGAACGCAGGTCGGCGTGCGTTTGCGAGTGCGAACCGATCTCCATGCCGGCCGCGGCCATCTCGGCCAACTGCTCCCACGACACCGTCTCGTCGCCGCCGGGGTACGTGCTGGGGATATAGAACGTGCCGATGAGGGCCTGCCGGCGCAGCAATGGGAAGATGGACTGGTACTGATCGATCCATCCGTCATCGAACGAGATCGCGATCGGCCGCTCGGGCAAAGGTTCTTTGCGTGCGAGCGCGGCGACGATGCGGCTGACCCCGACGGAGTGATAGCCAAGCTCATTCAACAACATGAGTTGGGCTTCGAAGTTGGCTTCGGTCACGTTGTAACGCGAGGTGGAGTCGCCGCCGGATTCAAGCGCCGCCTCGCCAACGTGATGGTAAAGAAGAATGGGCGCGAGCACTGTGCCACGCTCGAGCGTGGGCAGCGCTACCGGTTGGCACAGAACCTCCTGCAGCGCCGGGTCCCGCTCGAGCAGGCCTTGCATGACCGTGCGCGTGGGCTCGGGGGTTGGAGTCTCCGAAGGAGTGGGTGTGAGGGTGGGGCTAGGGGTGGAGGTGGGTTGAGGGGTGACCGTCGCCGTGGACATCGCGCTCGGCGCGCCGAGTGCCCCAAAGGCGGGCAGCGCCCCGCAACCGGTGAGTGCCAGGAGACATGCCGCACTGACTACTCGAATCCACGTCCATCGCACTATGCACCGCCCAGGGAGTGCCGCGCCCGACCCGCTTACGTGAGGGCCAGCCCGGAAAACGGAATGAAGTCCACCCAGTCGGCCTCAGCCACACCGTTGACATCGGCGTTGAGGCGAATCAGCCCGTCGGCGCGGACCAGGGTGAAGATCAGGTTCGATTTGCCGTACACCGGCTCCACCCAGATCTCGCCGGCGCGGTCGATCCATCGCCCGGGGATGTAGTCCTCGCGCCCGGCCAGGGAGGGCAAATTGCGCGTGATGCGCGCACGCAACGCGGCCAGGCGCACGGCCGGCTCGAGCCCGAGCAGCTTTTCGACGACCGGAGCCACGTAGAGCATCGCGATGACCGCTGCGCTGACCGGGTTGCCGGGCAACCCCAGCACCGGTTTGCCTCCGGCCAGCGCCAGAATCGTCGGCTTGCCGGGTTTGGTGGCGATGCCGTGGACGATCACCCCCGGCGGCCCCAGGTCCTGCGCCACGCGCACCGTCATGTCGCGCGTGGAGACCGACGAACCGGCGGTGATGACCAGCGCGTCCGACTCATCCAGGGCCCGCTGCGCCGCCGCGCGCAGCGCACTTTCGTCGTCGCCGACGATACCGTGGCGGCGCGGCACGCCGCCCGCGCGCAGGACGATTGCTTCCACGACGTACGAGTTGACGTCGCGCACTTGCCCCGGGACGGGCGCCGCCTCGGGCGGCACCACCTCATCGCCGGTGGCCAGGATCGCTACACGCGGGCGCCGCACGACCGTGCTGTGCGTCACGCCCAGCCCCATCAGCGCACCAACTTCTTGCGCGCGAAGCCGAACGTGGGCAGCCAAGACGACCTGCCCGACCTTGACGTCCTCGCCAACCTGCAGAACGTTCTCGCCGGGCGCCAGCGCGCGCAATACCTCGATCTCGCCCGGGCGCGAGACTTGCGTATCTTCCACCATCACCACCGCATCCGCGCCATCGGGCACGTGGCCGCCGGTGTGGATGAGGGCCGCCTGGCCCGCGGCCAGCGCCAGGCCCGCGGCCCGGCCCATGAGCACCTCGCCGGACACGCTCAAGTAAGCCGGCAGCGCGGCGCTGGCGGCGTGGGTGTCGCACGAGCGCACCGCGTAGCCATCCACTTCGCTGCGGCGGAAACTGGGCGAATCGGCCGGCGAGGCAATGTCGCGCGAGGTCACGCGCCCGAGCGCCAACCCGGTGGGAATGGTCTCTTCTTCGGTCAGGGCCGCGGTGCCGGCCAACAGCGCGCCGCGCGCCTCATCCACCGAAACGAGTTGCAGGAATTCGGGCATGGGTCAGCCAGTCAGAGAGGACCAGTCAAAGCCGATGGCGCGATCATCGGCGGCGAAGGTCCGGTCGAGCGCAGCCTGTTCCTCCTCGTGGGAAGCCAACTCGAGCAAGCGCGCCGAGCCGCCGGCGATGGCGCGCGGCGCGCAGGCCACGCCGAAGGGGATGAGCAGCAACGCGTGCGGGCGTCCATCCAGACGGACCACCTGAGTGTGGCCGCGCGAGGGCGTGCCCTCGCGGGTATCGTGCATCACCGCCCACAGTTCGCCTTCCATGAGAAGCCAGACGCGGTCGGCCGTCGCGCGCAACGTAAATGGGAAGAGTCGGCCGGGGCCTATCTCGCGCCAGACCGCCTCACCGAAGCGGCCGAGCAGACTGTCGGATTCGCGCAGCAGGACGCGCCGGCCGGTCTCATCGGCCGCAGGCAGCCCGCCCACGTATGCATCGAAGATGCTACCCACGTTTGTCTGCGTGCTCATCCGCCGCACGCCGCCCTCGTTGGATCGTTCAGGGTAATGCTCATCCGCCGGGCCGGCTAGGCTAGCCCGCTTTGAATCCGGGCAACTCGAACGACTGGCCGCCCGCATTCACCTGGTAGTACGGCAGCCAGGCGACGCCGAACACATCCACAAACACATCCTTCTTGAGCGGCGTGAGGGAGGTCTGGCTGATTTCCTGGGCCGCGGCATTCCACTTGGCGGTGAGTGCCTCGACCGCCTGCGCCTTTTCGGCTTCGAGCGCCTCGAGTTGGGACTTCAGCGATCCAATGGCCTGAACCGACTCCTCGACATCGGCCTTAGCCGTCTGCGTCAGGCGGCGTTTGGTCAGCGGCGAGGAAAGGCGGCTCGACCCCAGGGCCCGCGGGATGCCCTTAACCCCGCGGCCCAGGACGCCGATGACGGTGCTCAACCCGGACACGGCTTCCTCGGTCTTGCGCGCGCTCAGGTCTGCCTTATCCTGCTCAAGCTCGAGCTCCTCACGGCCCAATTTGCCTCGAGCAGCATCGATCTTCTTGGCGTAGGTCAATTCGAGTATGCCCAGGTCCTCGCTCCTCGCCCGCTCGGCCGCCTCCTGACAGCGGCGGCGGAACTCCTCTTCGCCGACCTCGGGGCCGGCCGCGAGTTTGAGCGCGGTATTGCTACGCATCCCCACCTTGGTGGCTCGGTACACCCAATCCTCGAAATCCTTCTGCAGCGAGGCCATCATCTTGCCGTTGGCGAGCGGTGCCTCGAGCGCGGCAAAGGCGGTCTGCATGCTAGAACCCTCGAGCGTAGCCGGGTCGAGCGGAGGCGCGGTGAAATCGTCCCAGCGGATCATGCCGCGCGGGTCCGGCTGGACGACCATCACGCTGCGCGGAATCTGCAGGTCGATACCGTTCTTGCGATCGAGGATGCGCGCCTGGGCCTGAGCCACGAGCGCCGGCCGGTAAATCATTCCCGCCGCGACCAGCGAGGCCGCCTGCGGATTGCCGGCCGCGCGGGCAGCCTCGGCCAAGGTCAGGTTGTTCGGAAAGAAGAATTCGCTCACGCCGGAGGGAACAATCGGCCGCCCCGCGCCTGAGGCGGGTATTGCCGCTGCGGCGGGTGCGGCGCTCGGCATGCGCGCGGCCGCCGTGGGTGCAGGCGCCGCAGCCATCGGGGTTGCCTTCGCGCCGACCAGTGCGTTGAGCACGGGGATCTGCTCGCGCGTGAGCGGTCCGGGCAGGTAGTTCATCGCCCAGCGTGTCTGGAAAACGGCCGGCTTCTTGGCGTGCACGTTGTGCAGCAGGAAGACCCGCTTGCCCAGGCCGGAGAGCATCCGGTCGTACTCCCCGCGATCGATCCCGGGCGCCGCGCCTTGCAGCCCATCGAGCAGGCGCTGCTTATCCTGGTCGGTCTGCAGGCGCCCGAGGAACCACGTGCCGGTATTGGCCAGTCCCTTGTAGTCGAGATCGACGGGGTTCTGCGTCGCGAGGAGCAGCCCCACCCCGAAGGCGCGCGCCATCTTGAGCATGCGCAGCATGGGCGGCTTGGAGGAGGGCACGGCCACCGGCGGCAAGAAGCCCTGGATCTCGTCGAAGTAAACGATCGCGCGCAGCGAGGACGAGCCGGCCTGGGTGCGCATCCAGCCCTCGATGGCGTTGAACAGCAGCGTCACGAAGAACATGCGCTCGCTGTCGGAAAGATGGGCAATATAGAAGATCGAGTGGCGCGGGCGGCCGTCGGCTGTGAACAGCATGCGGCCCACATCGAGCGGCTCGCCCTCGGTCCACGATTGAAAAGAGGGCGAGGCCAGTATCGCATTGAGCGACATGGCCAGGCCGAAGCGTTCTTTCTCGGGGAAGAAGGTGTTGACCTCGAACACCCCCAGCTTGGCAAAGGGCGGCGATTGGGTCTGGGTGATCAACTCAGGCAGCGTCAGATCGCGCTTCTGGCTCCAGGCCTGTTCGAAGATGTTGGCTAGAAGGATGTGCTCGCGCGAACGGACCGGATCGATATCTTTCAGGCCCACCAGCCCGAGCAGCGCGGTGACGGTATCGGCAATTCGCTCGCGCAGGACCTCGCGATTCTGATTCCAATCGAGCGCCGGGGCGGCCAACGAGGCCAGGATGCTCACCGGAAGCCCGGCCGACGAGCCGGGCGTGTAGACCGCGAAGTCCGCCGCTTTGGCCAGCGCGGCGATGCGCTCGCGGCCGATGCCCCACTCGGCCAGTCCCTTCTCCCACGAGGCGGCTGCTTCGGCCGCAGCCTGGTCGAGCGATTTCCCGTCGCGCCGCGCCTGTTCCGGGTCCACCCAGGGGCGAAAGTCACTGGGGGCAAGCCCCGGGAAGTGCAGGAGCAGGTTGGTGATGTCGCCCTTGGGGTCAATCATCAGCGCCGGGATGCCCGCCAGTGCTGCTTCCTCCAAGAGATCCACACACAGCCCGGTCTTGCCCGAGCCGGTCATGCCAACCACAAGTGCGTGAGTGGTCAGATCATCGGGATCGTAGTTGACCTGCTCTTCGAGCAGCTTGGCCTTCGCGAGATCGTACGTGCGACCAAGATAGAAGCCGGATGTGGCCATGCGATTCCCCTCCCGAGTGCTGCGGTCGAGGCCGCGCGATGCACGCATCGGCCTGTACGCGGCCGGCGTGGTGAATGCGCTGGGGTCAAATGATGGAGCGAGGGAATTATAGCATCCGAGGTTGGCCGTGCCGCATGCGTCAGTCATCGGCAAGCGCGCGGCCCGTGTGCACTGCCTCACGCATGCGACTTGCGCTTCCGCGCGGCGCCGGGTAGGGCACGCGCACGGAGAGCAGCTTGCGAAAGAGACGTCTCCCGCCTCACCCCCTACCCCCTCTCCGCCCTGCAACTGTCCGACAATGTGGCGCATGGCGGAGAGGGGGTGGAGACACTCAAGGAGGCGGGGGTTTGAAGGCGTCGGTACTTTTATAGCAACCTGTTAGACCTCGCTGGCGCGCGAGGCGTTCTCGGCGTCGCAGGTGTGGTTCATGCGGTGCTCGGCGGCATGGCGGGCAAAGGCCTCCACCGTCAGGAGCTCGCCTTCGGCCGTGCGACCTTGACGATCCAATGCCGCGTCGTCAAGCGCCTCGATGAACTCAACCCATGCGCGATGCGCGCTCTCGATGTCGGCGAGCAGATCGGTTGGGCTCGCGGCCGCACGTTTTTCGACGGCGCGCCGGTTCCAGCGCGCCCGGTCGAAGCCCTCCGGCAGAGCGGGTTCGCCGCGTACGATGCGCTGCGCCTGGCCCAGCATGCCCCGCTCGGCATCGGCCAGGTGGGCCAAGAGCTCGCGCACGGTCCATCCCGGCTGGCCGGAGTAGACGATGACCGTGCCCGCCTGTTCGGCCAGGCGCACGAGGTGGGGCCACGACTGGGCGTGAGCCTCGCGCAGGAAGAGGCTCAGCGCCGACGCGCGTGAGGTGCTGCTCTCCCTCACGCCGGTGACGGGTGCGGTCGGGGTCTGTGTCTCATAGCGGCGGCCCGCCACGGCTCGCCGCATATCGCGCACGTGCATCATCGTGTGGCGATAGGCCAGGCGCAGCGTCTCTTCCACCGTTGTGTCGCCCAACCACGGGTGCCAGCACCGCCGAGTCAGATCGTCTCGCGTGAGTTGGGCCACTCGCGCGGAGAGCGCCGCGCTATCGTGCTCAAACTGAGCGATGAGCTGCGCCGCGGGCAGGCGCCCCAGGCGGGCCACCTCGGCCGCGTTGAATGCGTCCAAGTCCATCGTGCGGTCCAGTCCGGGCCCGCCGGCCAGGACCGAGACCAGCGTGTTTAGCACCGTGGCCTGGGCGGAGGTCAGATGCGCCAGAATCTCGCGCGCCTGCCAGGGTGGCGACTCGCTGTAGATGACCTGCGCCAGGTCGGTTTCGTTCAGCGCGCGCATGAAGGCCGCGGCTTTGCGGCCTTCCGCCTCAATGCGCGAGGCCATGTGCTGCGCGGACTCATGCATGTGCAGCCTCCCGCCCTACACCAAGTGAGCGCCCCCGTCCACAGTGAGGATCGTTCCGGTGACGAACTCGGCCTGCACCAGGTAAAGAACGGCCTGGGCGATATCTTCCGGCGCGCCTTCGCGCTTGAGCGGCATGCGCCGCGTCACCGCCTCCCACCTTTCCGCAGCCAGGCCGGGCGGCTTGGCCACCGGTCCGGGAGCCACCGCGTTGACGCGGATGCGCGGAGCCAGAGCCCGCGCCAGCACCTGGGTCAGCATGACCACCCCGGCCTTGCTGACCGAATGCACCGGATAGCGCGCCCAGGGTTGCAGCCCGGCCACGTCGGCGATGTTGATGATCACCCCGCCCTGCGGCATGAGCCGGGCCGCGTGCTGCGCGCAGAAGAAGGGCGCGCGCAAGTTGAGGTCGAGCGTGCGGTCCCAATCGGCGGAGGTGACCTCCTCCACCGGCTGGGCTTCCATGATGGCGGCCGAGTTGACCACAATCCGCAGTTCGGGGAAAGTGCGGCGCACCTCTTCGAACATCGCTTCGATCTCTTCCACGCGGGAGAGGTCGGCGCGCACGAGCAGGACCCGCCGCCCGAGGGCTTGCGCCTCGCCCTGCGTGGCCAGGGCCTCGGCCTCGGCACGGTGGTAGTGCAACACCACATCCGCACCGGCACGCGCCAGCGCGAGCAGGATGGCGCGCCCCACGCGGTGCGCGCCGCCGGTCACCAGCGCTACTTTACCCTCAAGCTCCATGTGATTCTCTCGACCTCCTTACCACGGAGCACACAGAGACCACGGAGCGGTCATATGGCACACCACGGGCTCAATAGCCGGAATTTGCCCATGCGTGTCAGCTGACATCAACCCCTCAGTGCGCGCTCTTTTTCATGAGCCGGAAACATACCGCAACTCATTGTGGCGCGCTTTGTGCCATCTCAGAATCGCATCAGAAACCGGGCGCCCAAAACCAAGAGCATTGTCGGTTGTCTTTGTGCGCTCTGTGATCTCCGTGGTGAGGCCTTTCCTCACGTCCGGAAGAAATTGGAAACGAAGAACCACAAGTTGGCCGGGCGTTCGGCCAGGCGGCGCATGAAGTACGGATACCATTCGCGGCCATAGGGCACGTACACGCGCACCCCAAAGCCCTGCGCCGCCAATTCCTCCTGCAGATCGCGGCGGATGCCGTGCAGCATCTGGAACTCGTAGAGCGGCCTGGGGATGTGGCGCGCCTCGGCATAAGCCAGCAGCGCCCGTACCAGCTTTTCATCGTGCGTGGCCAGCCCCGGGATGGGCGGCGTAATCCCTCTCGGGTCGGCCGGCAGCTTCAGCGCGCCGGCCGCGTCCAGCATCATCGTGCCCAGCTTGAAGAAGGAGGCGTCAACGTCGCGTTTGGCCGGGTAGGCGACGTTCGCCGGCTCCTTGTAAGCGCCCTTGCACAAGCGGAAACGTGTGTTGGACTTGAGCAGCTGCGCCACATCCTGCTCGGAGCGGTACAGGTACGATTGGATGACCAGGCCGGTGTTGTCGAAGCCCGCAGTGCGCATGCGCCGGTAGATCTCGAGGGTGCGATCCACGCTGGGCGAGTCTTCCATGTCGATGCGGACAAAGAGACCCAGCGAACGGGCGCGCTCGAGCACTTTGCGCAGATTGGCCGCACACAAATCGAGCGAGAGGTTCATCCCGAGCTGCGAAAGCTTGAGCGAGGCATTCGAGCGAACCTTCGCCGCTGCGAGGCGGTCCAGGATATCGAGGTAAGCCTCGGCCGAACGCACGGCCTCGTCACCGTCGGTGACACTTTCCCCCAGATGATCGACCGTGGCGACGATGTCCCGCGCGTTGAGGTCCTTGATGGCGCGGATCGCATCTTCCGGTTGCTCGCCCGCCACGAAGCGGCCCGCCACACGCTTGGCCACCCAAAAGCTGGAAATCTGGCGTTTAGCCCAGGCCGACTTGGAAAGGTTCAACAGGAGCGAGCGGAGCATTGCGCCTCCTCCGTGCCCATCCGCCGCCGGGCCCGGGCGGGCTGCCGGCAACGGATTCCCGATAGGCCGTGCATCAAGGCGCACGGTTTCTCCCCTCACCGCCCGATCGGTTGCGGACTCCCTCTCCCGCTGCGGCTCCCCGCCGCAGCTTCTCTACTCGACGACGATCACCCGCGTCCCGGTGGCATGCGGCGAAAAAGGCATGAGCGGGAAGGCCGGTGCGGTCCAGCGATAGATCCAACGCGCTTCGGCCGGGCGCATGTTGATGCAGCCCACGCTGCGCCGCCGGCCGAAATCGTTGTGCCAGTATGCTCCGTGAAAAGCGATGCCGCTGTAGGTGAAGTAGCTCACCCAGGGCACGCCCGGTTGTTCGTTGGCGAAGAGGTCGGCCGTGAGCCGCGCATCGCCCATATGGCGCGAGGGAACCTTCTGGTTCACATGGAATTCGCCAATGGGTGTGAAGCTGTGCCCCTTCCCCGGCTGCGGGTCGCTGCGCAGCCGCCCGCCCGAAATGAGAGTGGTGAAGACGGCCCGCTCGTTTTCAAACGCGGTGAGTTTCTGGCTCGCCAGGTCCACTTCGACGCGCTTGGCTTCGAGCGGAACGTCCGGGGCAATAGGGCTGAGATCCGTGGCCCGAATTGGACGCAGGTGCTCGGCACGAACATAATAGCGAGTGTACAACCGGTCATCCAGCAGCGCGTACCATGCGCCGCCGCCGGCGTCCTCCACCGCTTCAACCGCCCAGAACGTGGCCCCGTAGTACAGCCGGTAGAGCGGCGCGGCCTCCGCCTCGGGCTTCACGCGCGCCTGGGTGAAGGGTACCGTCACTTCCACCAGCAGCCCCTCGCTCGGGATGGCCGCAGATACCTGGTTCATATCATTGCGCACCGGCTGCATCTCGCCGGCATAGACAAACCCCTGCCGGATGCGGAACCAGTAAGGGTTGCCTTGTGGGCCGGTCGCGCTTTGTATTTCCTCCTCCACCACCACGAGGGTGTCACGCTCCAGCCGGGCCAGCTCGAGTGCGGCCTCATCCGGACGAGCGCGCACGGCGACGGTGCGAGCCGTCACGCGTGCCAGCATCGCCTCCGAGGCAAGAGCCTCCGGGGGCGGCGGCGCGAAGGCCGCGGCGCCCAGGGAGAGCCCGGCGAGTTGCAGAAAACTTCGGCGTGATATCACAGACATCGTCGCTCGGTCCAAGCCGGTGTGCGGCTCACCCGTGCGAGCGAGGCACCGGGAACGAGGCGGGCTTCATTCTCCCGGCGGTGGAACGGGCAGGTCGTCCACGCGTGTCTTCACCCAGCGATCCCCCTCTTCAATCAGCATCACCGGGATATCGTCGCGAATGGGGTACTTCCGCCCGCAATCCGGTTCCTGGCAAACCAGCCAGGTGTCCTTGACCAAGGTGAGCAACCCCTCTTTGGTCTGTACGCACGACGGGCAGCGCAGGATCTCGAGCAAATCGGGAGCGATCATGGCTCCTCCTGGTGGGTGGTGATGGGTGGTGCGGCGCAGGTGGCCGGGGGTCTAAGGCGGGCAGGGCGAGCCATCGCCCACCGGCGTGCTCGGGCTGAACTGGCACATCGCCGCCCAGGCGACGTAGTGTGTGTTGATATTCTCGCTGTTGATGATCTGTCCGCCGCGCGTGACGGTGCGCGTGACGTAGGCGTCGGCCCCTTCGACCGCCCAATCCACCTGCTTCCACTCGTCCGGCGCGAGGTCGGCATTCTCTACCCAGCGCGGCTGCGGCGGATCCACGCGGTTAGTCACGTTGCGCGTCCAATCCACGGTACGCCCGTCGGAAGTTGAATAGAAGCGCCAGGTGATGCGCCCGCTGGCCCGGTCGACGTCGGTCTCCATCAGAATCCAGTAGGGCGAGTCGTTCTGAAAGCGGAAGTCGACCTGCGGGACGAAAACCGTGGCATCGAACCCGGCGCCCAGGTGCACCGGCCCATCGTTGTTCTCATAGTAGCCGACGCGGTAGGCATGCGGGTGACGCTCGACGATCGGGAAGCCCGTCGTGAACACCGTACGGTAGAGGGTGGTGCTCACCTGGCATACGCCGCCGCCGGCGCCCTTGATCGTGCTATTGCCGACGATGATCAGCGCTTCGGCATACCCGGTGTCGAAGCTCACGTCGCCGAGATGTTCGGCCATGGAGAAGATTTCGCCTGGCGCCACGAGCACGCCATTGAATTTCTCCGCCGCCAGAGTGATATTGTGAATGCGCGAGTCGCTCGAGCCCTTGAACGAGGTGTACTGCAATCCGGAGGGCAAGAGCCCGGTAATGCCCAGGCCGGCCGCGCTTTCGTTGTCGCCCGCCAGGGCATTGGTGTACTCGAAGACCAGAGACGCCGCGTGCTCGCCGCGCGCGATGGCCGCCTGGATGGTGGAGGCCGAGGCCTCCACGTTGAGCGCGCGTCCACGCACGGCGCTGCGGTAGAGCACCACCTGACCGCTCGCATCATCGAACAAGTAGCGCGGATTCTCCGGCTTGTGTTCGAACTTGCCCACCAGCGGTGCCAGGAAGGCCGCCAGTTTGTCATCCTGCATGGCAAGTGAGAAGGCCGCTTCGGTGCCGGTGTTCACTTTGCGAAAGGTCAGCATGCGCGCTAACTGCTCGGGCTGGAAGAGGAAGGGCCCGGGATCGCCGGAGGTCATCTTGGGGACGTTCACGGTGAAGGGCTGGCTCAGCATCACTCGCGCCAGGCCGGCCTGCTCGGTGGGGTCAAGCACCTCCGGGACGATCTGCTGCACCACCAGGGGGATTTCACCGTCGGTCATGCCGCCCAGCGGAACGGCAACCAGCGCCAGGTTGGTCACCAGGTCGAGCTGGCGGCCGATCTGTCCTTCGTGGGCAACGACTTCGGTGCCGACCAACTCCACGCTGGCTTCCTGAACCGGCTGGTCGATTTGTGAGGCAATCCCCTGGAGGTAGGCTTGGGCGCGTGCCACATCGTATTGCACGACCAGCGGCGAGGCGCGCCCGGCGAAACGCGTGTAGAGCTGCATGAAGGCATCGATCACCGGATGGTGAACGCGGCCGATGCCGTAGGCAGCGGTCAGGGTTGCGTAGATATTCAACTCCAGCCCGAGTTCAGCCGGCGTCGCGGTCCAGGTTCGATCCCCGTCGCGGAAAACGATGCGGCCGGCATACGGATAGGTGAGCCCGGCTGCGAGCTGGCGCGCGGCATCATCCGTGGTGAGCCCCGAAAGGTTGAGGCCGGCCACCGACACGCCCGGGAACAACCGCCCCTCGTATGCCGCGCGATACACACCGGCGCTGGCGCCCGCCAGGATCGTCAGGGCCAGCAGCGCCATCAGGCCGGTTGCAGCCGCTTGGATGAGCGCCGTGGCCAGCCGAGGCAGAGCGGCGGGCGAAGCGCCGCGCAATGGGACTATCGGTTGGGTAGCCATACCCCGAGGATTATACCCGCTGGGCTTGGGCGGTCGCGCCGGCGCACAGTGCCCGGCGCACGCCGTTGGTGCCGAACGGCACGAGCCTGGGGATCATTGCGCCTGGCGCCACACGCGGTCGAATTCTTCGAGATACAGCCGGGCCAGCTCGCGGTCGTGCAGGATGAGCATGTTCTCGTCATTGACGTTTTCGGCGTTGTAGGAAAAGTTGTACGAGCCGGTGATCACAAACTCATCGTCGACAATGATGACTTTGTGGTGCATGTTGCGAGGATTGCCATCCAGACGGACATCAATACCCGCTGCGCGCAAGAGGTCGTACTTGCCGTTGGCATTCGAGCGCACCTGGCTTTCTTCCATCACCCCGGCCACCTCGACTCCCTGCCGGGCCTGATGAATGAGAGTGTCGGCGATGGCCTCCGAAGTGAGCGAGAAGGCCATGAAGCGAATCGAATGCTGTGCATCCTCGAGCACCTGCAGCAGGCGCTCGGCCGGCGCATCATCCGGCGCGAAATACACTTCCGCCCACGACGCCCCGAATTCGAGCCGAGGGGCGGGCCAGCCGCGCGGCGACTCCGGGCCGAACATGTCGTCAACGAACATCTCATCGAATTCGCGCTGATAAGCCTGGGCCAGTTCGGCGGACTCAATTCGCAGCAGGTTGTTGTTGTTGCGATAGGTGTCGCTCGTGGTCAGGTTCATCGAGCCGGTCCACACCAGCGCTCCGTCGACCACGACGAACTTGTCGTGCATCAACCCCTCGCGCCGATCGCCCAGCACGGGGATCCCCGCCTGCTCGAGGTCGCTCAGCGCGCGAGTCTGGACATAGGTGCTGTCGACCACCACCCGCACCTTTACTCCCCGGTCCGCGGCGCGGATCAGGGCGCGCGAGATGGAATACAGGTTGATCTCCAAACAGGCCACATCGATGGTGAAACGCGCCGCGTCGAACGAGGCCACGATCGGAGTGTCCGCGCCGCCGCGGTAATCGCCGGTGAAATCGTCGGGGGAGGTGAAGAAGACTTGAGCCCAGGTGGAGGCGGGCGGAGGGAACGTCGCGGCCGTGGAGGTGGGCTCACGCGCGCCGAGGCCGGGCGCGCCGGGCGCGGTACACGCGCCCTGTGTCGAGGCCAGCAGGGCAGCCACGAGCAGTAGGGCCGCCCCATGCGCCCCATCCAAGTGCGGGCCGCGCTTCCCGATGTGCGGTTGCAGGTGCATCCCCCTGATCATCTCACCCACGCTCGCTCATCCGCGCCGGGCGACAGCCATGATTTCGATCTCATCCAGTTCTATCGGCCGGCGCCCCCAGCGCCCGGCCGTGCCGCCCCATAGATGCTGCACCTCGAACCCGCACGCCTCCAGCACCAGGCGCAGTTCCGAGGGCAGGTAACCCTTCTCGCGCGCGTGCACCTCGCGGTGGCCACGCGGGTCTTCGACCGTCATGATGTAAGTCTCGACCAATGTCAGCGGGTCGAACTTACCGAACTCGACGTCATCCTGGGTGAAGTGGCGTATCTTCTGCAGGCCGTTCGGCGCGGTGAGAATGAACGGCGCCCCCGGCCCGAGCGCGGCGTGAATCATGCGCAGGATGGCCGTGTCGTGCGCGAGAGGGTCGTCGTTCATGCTCAGCAGGCTGAAGGCCCCCTCGCACACGCAGATGGCCGCCTCGAAAGTGCGCGCGGCCGTGTAGCGTGCGGCATCGGCATGCACCCACTCCACCTCGACGCCGGCGTCGCGCGCCGCGCGTGCCGCCTGCTCGAGCATGCCGTCGGAAATGTCCACACCCGTCAGCCGATAGCCGTGGCGCGCCAGCTCCACCGCGTGCCGCCCGGTGCCGCAGCCGACATCCAGAACAGCGCTGCCTGGCGGCAAATCGAGTTCCTCAACCAGAAAATCCACTTCCGCCAGGGTGTCTTTGGTGAATGCGTTCTCCAAATAGCGCGGCGCGTGATTGTCGAAGAAATCCTGCCAGACATTTCCCATGAAGCTCTCCCTCGTGAGGCAGCTTACAAGCTGCCATCCAACAGTGCACGGGCCTCACGCTCTTCACGCGTGCGCCGCGCCCTATCCCATTTGAGTTCCTTAGCCATGAGTTCGATCGTACGCGGCAGTGCGGCTTGAGCCGCGCGCGTTTCGATGAAAGCCAGCCTCGTTCGGCGGGCGAGGACATCCATCGGGGTGAGGGCCATCTCTTCTCTCACGGCCCAGACGACTTCCGCCTCAATGTGCGGGTGGCCCACGGCCAGGCGGCCCGCCAGCCCGACTGCGGCTAGCTCGGCCACACGCCGCGCGCGCCCGCCGTAAGCCAGATTGAGGTGGCGCGCGGTGTCCTCGGCCAGCCCGAATTGCCCGGCGAGACGCGGCGCCGCCTCAGGGTCGTAGCCCGGAGCGCCCACCATGGGGATGTGGGTCGTCCGGCACGCGTTGCGCGCCGTCAGCCTGCCCCGCGCGATCGCATGATCCACGGCATCCTGGGCCATCTTGCGGTAGGTCGTCCATTTGCCGCCGGTGATGGTAATCAGGCCGGCCGGACTGTCGGCGATCACGTGATCGCGCGAAAGTTTGGCCGTGCCGCCAGCCTTGGGGTTGGAGACGAGCGGGCGCAAACCGGACCAGGCGGCTTTGACGTCCGAGCGCGACACCGGTCGATCGAGGTACAGCCGCACGTGACGCAGGATGTATTCGATCTCCTCTTCCAGCACCGGCACGTGCTCCGCGAGGGGGGCTGGCGTGTCGGTGGTGCCTGCCAGGGTGTGCTCCATCCACGGCAAGGTGAACAACACCCGCCCGTCCTCGGTCTTGGGGATGAGCATGCCCAGATCGGGCGGGGCAAAAGCCGCATCCAGGATGATGTGCACACCCGAGCTCGTGGTGAGCATGGGCTCGCAGGTGGGGTCGTCCATGCGGCGGATGAGGTCGCAGAACGGTCCGGCGGCATTGAGAATGATGCGCGCCTTCGCAGTCAGGGTGTCGCCGGAGAGACCGTCGCGCAACTTCACGCCGGTCAGTCGCCCGGCATCCTTGAGCAGGCCGGTCGCCTCCATGTGATTGACGGCCGCCGCGCCCTGTTCGATAGCGGTCAGCGCCAATTCCACATTCATCCGTGAATCGTCGAACTGTCCGTCGAAGTATGCGACCGAGCCCACCAAACCCTCGGCACGCAGCGCGGGGTAGCGCTCCAGTGTGCGGCGGCGGGTCATGTAGGTGCTGCGTCCGATGCTGGCGCGGCCCGAGAGCAAGTCGTAAAGCATCAGCCCGACCCAATAATAGGGCGCTTCCCACCAGCGCTTGAGTGGTGTGACGAGTTGCAGCGGGCGCGAAAGATGCGGCGCCAGGCGCAAGAGCAGGGCGCGCTCGTGCAGCGCATCGCGCACCAGGTTGAATTGCCCGCGGTCTAAATGCTTCACGGCCTGCTCGAGGTAACGCACGCCGCCGTGGACAAGTTTGGTGCTGCGCGAAGAGGTGCCTTCTGAGAAATCCTGCTTCTCGACCAGCGCAGTGCGCAAGCCCCGCGAGGCGGCATCCAGCGCGATTCCGCAGCCGGTCGCCCCCCCGCCGATCACCAGGACGTCAAAGGTCTCCCGGCGCAGTCGTTGGATGAGGTGCGTTCGATCCATTCAAAACCTCCGGACCCGTCGGCCTGTTTCTGAGATGTGAGCGCCGGCAGGAGGCCGTGCGCAGCGTGCCGGCCAGGGATGCATGTGAGGCGGACCCGCGCGTCCGTCCCCTTAGCATAGCCCACGCCGGCCGCTTCGGCGCGTGAGATTCTTCCTTGACCCGGGCGATTCTCGCCATGCACGGGCCGAGTCAGGCGTGCGGCGGCGCGAGTTTGCGCAACGAGGCGTAGCGCGAAAAGAGGTGCACCCACCACGGCGCGCGCCGCCCGAAGAACGAGGCCCGCCGCAGTGCCTCGCGCAGTTCCTCGGGGGTGGCGAAGGGCGCGAGAACCAGCCCGGCGCGGCCCACCTCCCACGCGGCGTGCGCGTCGGTGCCAGCGGTCATCGGCAACCCGCTGCGGAGGGCGAACGCCTGGGCTCGTGCATTATCTGCGGCGAAAATGCAGCGCGCGTTGAATCCCTCCAGCGCGTCCACGTGCGGCGCGATCGCCTGCAGGTCGTCCAGCGCCCAATGCCCGCCGCGCAACCGGTCGAACGGGTGCGAGACGCTGATCACCGCTCCCTGGGCGCGCAATCGATCGATGGCCGCACGCGGCGTCAACCCCGGCGGAACTTCCTCGTGAATGAAGTAGGCCAAGAGCTCACCACGGGTCGTGAGAATCTCTTCGCCCGGGATCACATAGTCCGGTTCCCGTTCTGCCAGCTCCAACGCTGCGCGGGCGGAATTGTGGTCGGTGACGGCGATGCGCGACATCCCGGCGCGCCGAGCGGCGGCCAGCAGACGATCCGGCGTGAGCAGGCTGTCTTTCGAACGTCGCGTGTGCAGGTGCAGGTCAACCCGCCACATTGCCCGCTCCTGCCCGATCATGGATCTTCCACAAGATGGGTGTGGTGGCCCACACACCGAGCCCCAAAGCCATGCCAAACCAGAGCGTACCCAGGCGAATGAGTATGGTAGCTGCGCCGGCCAGGCTGTGCTCAGGGTGCATTGCCAGCACGAGCAGACCCGTCAGGGTTGCCTCCACAGCGCCCACCCCGCCGGGCAACGCAGACACAGCCCCTACGACGGTGGAGAAGGCCAAGACGAAGATCGCCAGTATTAGCAGATGGGGCGAGGGGTCCAGCCCCAGCCCGACCAAGATGATGAAGAAGCCAACGCCCTCCCCCAGCCAAGAGATCGTTCCCAGCCCAACTGCCACAACGAGGGGCCGCGGCTTGAAAAGACGATAGGATGATTCATAGAAGGCACGCAGCCCGGCCACACGCGGGCCGAGCACGGGGAGGCGCGAAACCCACCCCAAGACGGCCAATGCGAGAGGGCGGATTTGCGACACCACGATCAGGCCCAGCACGCCCAGCACGATGGCAAGGAATCCGGGCCAGAACTGAGGGTAGGTGAACACCCCGAGCGCCGATAGGGCCATGACCGCCAAGCCATCACTGATGCGCTCAGCGATGACAATCGGCAGGCCGCTGGCGAAGGGCAGCCCGCTCCATTCTGCCAGCCACACCGCCTTGAGGGCTTCACCCACCTTGCCCGGGGTGAATGCCAACGGGAAGCCGGCGACGAAAAGGCGCGCACTGCGTGAGGCAGAAAGGGTACGGACACCCAGCAAGCGCACATAATAGTGCCACTTGAAGAACCGCAGCGTGTAGTTGAAGAGGGTGCAGCCAAGGACCAGCGGGAACAGGCGCCAATCAAATCGGCCGAGCGCGTTTCGCAATGAAGGCAGATCGGCCCATAAGGCGAGGCCGACCATGGCCAGCACCCCCAGGCCCAGCCCGATCATCAAGCGATTGCGCAAACCGCTCATGCTATCGATTCTTGTCATTTGCGGGGCGCCAACCGGCGGGCTGGCCGCACGGAGAGTCATTCTTCCGGGCGCTCGCCGTGGGCACGGTCTGGACGGGATTCGCTGAGAATCGAGCGCGCCAGCCCACCGCCTTCAATCACCTTCGCGGCCGAGAGGCCCCCTGCAGACGGTCAGCGAATGAGAACGCGCCACAATGCCAACGCGGCGAGCACGCCCAGCAGGAGCAGCGCTGCACCCGCCTGCAACACAGTCTTGGGTTCCATCCCGGGCATGACCACCTGCCCATCACCATACGACTTGAACAGCCTGCCCCAGGCCGTCTTGAGTGCCTCACGCACGCGCCGCCGGCCGACAAACGGATACCAGTAGACGTTATGGTAGAAGTTGGAGGCGAAGTAGGCCCATGGCACGAGTGGCGTGCGCAAGAGGAGCGGCTCTGCAAAGTGCAGCCAGCCGTGGTAGATCGCCTTCTGCCCGCGCGAGGCAAACGTGTCCTCCTGGCGGAAGTTCCACGGAGTTTCTTGCGCGATGTCGTAACCGATGATTCGGATCTGCCGCGGATCACCCACGCCCAGCTCCATTTCGTGTGCGCGGCGGATGAAGCGTATCGTCATTGGGTCGAACCCCTGCAAGCGGGCCGAGACCGAATCGATGGCCACCTGGTCGGCCGAGGCGAGCAGGATGTTCTTCTCATGCCAGCGCATGGCGCGCGGCCCCGGTCCATCGCCGGCAAACGTCCCGTCCATCACGGCAAAGAGGCCCGGGTGGATTTCCTGCTGGATCATCAAGAGGTCGACCAACGTGTCGTGGATGACCGAGTGGGTCCAGTGTCGCTGGCGGTGGAGCAGCCCGCCGAAGGCGTTCTTCATCGCCCCGGTGATCGTGGTGAAAACGTGGGTCTTCACCGTAGGCAGATGGACGATGTTCATGCCCACGAGCGCCTTGGGTATGTAGACTCCCTCGCGATAGACCTTGTCGAGCACCAGCAGCGGCCGCTTCGGCTCGTAGCGGAACCAGTCGAACTTCTGCTCGTAAAGGTAAACGCACGGGACGCCGTACTTGTCGGTGACGAACTTGTGCTTGTTGTTCGCCTCGCCGACTCGCGTATCGACGACCACCGTGTCGTTGTGGATTCCGACCAGGTCGTTGTAGCCGGCATGCCGCAGCCCAAGGATCGCCCCCTCGATTTGCCACGGCGTCGAGGAGCACGCCGGGTACCACGTCTGCCACGAGATGTTGATCTTCAGCCCGGTCGGCACACCGCGCGGCAGCGCCTCGCGCACGCCGGCCATTTCCATGACTCGCTGGATATCCTCCACCACCGTCGCCGGCGTGGTCTTGAGCACGGCGACCTTGCCTCTGCCTGCGAGATTCCCCATCGACCGTCTCCACTCATTTGACGCGAGATGAATTACAATCGCCTCGCCGTGCACCACGGCATGCATGGCGGCCGGCTTGGCGATTGTACTCCAGTCGTGAGGCCCGGCTCGCGAATACCGCTCCCGGCGACATCGCCGCCGACGATGATTCCCGGGCCAGAGGCCGCCCCGCTCGCGGAGGAGTCGAAGCATGCGCCTGAAGGGGAAGAAGATCGCTTATCTTGTTGGACCCGGGTTTGAGGACCTGGAGTTCTGGGTGCCTCTCATGCGCCTGCAAGAAGAAGGGGCGATCATCACCGCGGTGGGTCTGAACGCCGGCGAGGAGTACATCGGCAAACAGTCGCTGCAGGCCTGCTCCGATGTGGGCTGCGATGAGGTCACCGCCGATGAGTTCGATGCGGTGGTCATCCCCGGCGGCTGGGCGCCCGACAAATTGCGGCGCTACGAGGGCATCAAACGTCTGGTGCGCGAGGCCTATCGCAGCGGCAAAGTCGTCGGCATGATCTGCCATGCCGGGTTGGTCGGCATCAGCGCCGGCATCGTCAAGGGCCACGAGGCCACCGGCAGCCCGGGAATTCGCGACGATCTGGTTAACGCCGGCGCGATCTGGCGCGACGTCCCGGCGCTGCGCTCCAAGAACTTGGTCTGGGGGCGGGTGGTGGCGGACCTGCCGGATTTTTGCCGCGAGCTTGTCAACGCACTCAGCGAAAAGACCTAGACCGCCTGGCGGCCTCGTCTCCGCTTAACAGATTGGCCGGCGTGCCTGCGCACATGCCGGCCGATTGTCTTCCTCAAAGCCATGTAGCGCGAATCGCTGCAACAAGCTATTACCAGACTCCAGGCAGCAGTCGATTGCGGACACGGGCCACTCATTCCGAGTAGCCCGGCAGCTCCGCATTGGCCACTCGATCCTCCAATGCGGTGCGGATGACTAGCAGCGAAGCGCGAACGATTGCGGCCACGAGCCCCCACAGAGAGCCAAGCAGGAACGGGGAGGAGAGGAGAACCCGTATTCCTCCCAAGTAGCCAGGGTGGCGCGCGAAGAGATACGGACCTCGGCTGATGGCTAGCCGTCTACAATTCGCCGCGCGGTAGCCCATGCTTGAGAACCAGGAATAGGCAGCTCGGAATGAGGAGACCCCGCGCGACGCGCCGACAGGGGCCGCCGCGCAAACGACCGTCGATCCACCCCCGTGACCTGAAGCTCATCGGCGATTCTCCCCCTGCTCGCCGGCTTGCAGTCATGGTATGGTGTTCTGCACATGGAGGCGGTACCCACGCCCCGCCGATCCCGGGGGCACTGCGGACTGCTATGGACACACTGCTAATCGCCGTTTTGGCCGGGCTCGCCGTCCTGCTGGTCTTGATTCTCGCGCTGCTCATCGTGCTGCTGTTTCGGCGCTCGGCCGAAGGCGGCGTGGTGGTTGGCCCGCTGCAAAGCCTGACCCAATCCATCGGCGCCCTGCAGAGCGAGGCACGCACGCTGGCTGAACGTCTGGCCGGCATGGAACGCGGTCAGGCCAAGGTGGGCGAAGACGTGGCGGCGGTTTCGACCCGCCTGGTGTATACGGGCGCGCTTGCCCAAGGGCTCACCGACACGACCGCCTCGATTCGCGAGGGGCTGGCTTCGGCCCAGGAAACGCTTAGCGCCTTGCGTTCGCAAGCCTCCGCCCGCCAGGATATCGAACGCCAGACGTCGGAATCGATCCGTCGCCTGGAAGCGGTCATCGCCGGGACGCAATCGCGCGGCGCGGCGGGCGAGAACATCCTCGACCTGGTGCTGGCACAATTGCCGGCCGAATGGCAAGTGCGCAACTTCCAAATCGGCAACAAGACGGTGGAGTTCGGCCTGCGCCTGCCTAACAACCTGATCCTGCCCATCGATAGCAAGTGGACCTCCGCGGGCTTGCTGGAACAATTGGCCGACACTCACGATCCGGATGAGCAACAACGCCTCAAGGCGCAAATCGAGAAGGCGGTGCTGGCCAAGGCGCGCGAGGTGCGCAAGTACATCGACCCGAGCGCTACCGTCAGTTTTGGAATCGCTGCAGTGCCCGACGCGGTGTACGACCTGTGCGCCGCCGTGCGAGTCGAAGTCATGGAGATGGGAGTGGTGCTGCTGAGCTACAGCCTCTTTATCCCTTACCTTCTGCTGGTGTACCAGACCACTCTCAACACTTCCCACGATTTGGATCTGCAGCAAGTCGGTGCTTACATCCAGCGCACGCAGGAGAGCCTGACCGCCCTGCAAGCGGAACTCGAAGGGCGCCTCTCCAAGGGCATCACCATGGTCGAGAACTCGCGCGACGAGCTGCGGCTCCTGGCGAGCCGCGCGGCGCTGGGGCTCACCGGCGTGCAGCTCTCTTCGGGGGCGCAGGCCGACGCGCCGACATCGCGCGTCGAGTGACCCCCGCCGCCCGTACGATCGAATCTATAGACCGTTGACGCTTACCCCCATGAATGGACGCCGGTGCGACGCGTGTCCCGCGGTTCGCCTCGCGTTGCACTCATTCGCCGCGCCCGCGCTGCGTTCCACGACCGCACGCCGTGCTATAGTTGTCCCCTCAATGGCCGACACTCCCGACTCCCTCACAATTCCTGCAACGGTTGCCTCTCATTCTCGTACCCGGGCTATCCTCGAAGCGGTCATCGCCTCGATGATTTGGGCCACCTCGTTCGTTTTCGTCCGGGTGGGCATGGACGAAGTCGGCCCGCTGACCATGGCCGGCTTGCGCTATTTCGGCGCCTTTGTGCTCATGGTGCCGTTCATCCACTGGCGACCCAACGCGCGCGCCTTGCGCTCAAAGGGCGTGTGGCTCAGGTTGATTGGGATTGCGCTGGGCGTTTACACGGTGGGCAACGGAGCACTCTACTGGTCGCTGAAGTACATCTCACCCACCACCGCCTCATTCATCGTCGGGCTGCTCCCGCTTCTGGTGCTGGCGGCCGGGATCGCCTACTTGCGCGAACGGCCCACCCTGCGCCAGGTGGGCGGCGTGGGGATGTGCGTGGCGGGGTGTGCGCTGTTCTTCGCGATGGGGCTCACGCGGGGTCAACCGCTCGGCCTGCTGTTCGCCGTGATCGGGGTGGTGGGCTTCGCCGTGTTTGCCATCCTTAGCCGCGATGTAGCGCGCAAGGGCCAACTCGACACCTTCACCTTGACCGCCCTGCCATTGGGGCTCGGCGGCGCCTCGCTGCTCATCTTGGCCATCTCGGTCGAGGGAGTCACGTTGCCCTCATGGCGAGTGTGGGCCCTTATCGCCTGGCTGGCCTCGATCAATACGGTGCTCGCCTACATTCTCTACAATCGATCGCTCAAAACCCTGACCGCTCTCGAAGCCAATGTAGCCATGAACCTCTCGCCTTTCGCGACGGCGCTGATGTCGTTTATGATCCTCGGCGAACGGTTGACGCCCGTGCAGGTCATCGGCATGGTCATCGGGATTGGGGGTGTCGCGTTGGTGCAGCTGTCTGCTCGCCCGAGCGTCTAGGGCTCCGCCGTACACAAGTGTTGTGCGCGAGCCCGGCGTGTTCTCTCAGGAGCGTCACGTGATGCCCAAGCCCGATGCGGACGTGGCCCCCCTCTCCCCCGCTGTCGACGCGGTCCAGGCACTCGCCTCGTTCCGAAGCACATATCCCCCGCGGTCGCTTACGGTGGAAGGCGTGGGCTGGACTTATCGCGTGGGTGGCGCCGGGGCCAGACCATTGCTGCTCTTGCCCGGGCTGCAGGGCGCGGGCGAGGCCACTTTCGAACTGGCCGAGCACTTCACGCGAACACGGCGGTTTATCGCGCCCTCGTATCCGGCCGAGGCGACGAGCATGCAAGCACTGGTCCACGGTACGACGGCCATCGTGGAAGCCGAGGGTGGCGGCGCTGTGCATGTTCGCGGCGCGTCCTTTGGCGGGTTAATTGCGCAGTGGCTGGTTCGCCAGGCGCCGCACGTGGTTCACTCGCTGATCCTTTCGCATACCGGTGCGCCCAATCCCGAGAGCGCACGGGCCAACCGCCGGGTGCTGACCCTGCTGCGCCTGATGCCCGCGGCCTGGGTAAGTGCGCTCATGCGCGCCACAAGCGAGCGGGCGCTGGCTCCGCTGACCGATGCCCGGCGCGAATTCTGGCGGGCCGCGAACAACGATTAGCTGCGCCAGTTCACCAAGCGCGCCGTCATCGCGCGCTACCGGGCCGCAGTCGATTTCGACCTGCAATCGCGCTTCTCACCCGGCGATCTGACCGGCTGGCCCGGGCGCCTGCTCATTCTCGAAGGCGAGGACGACCCGCTGGTAGAAGCGGACACGCATGCGGCCCTGCGAGCGCTCTACCCGCAGGCGCAGATCCACACTTTCCGCGCAGCGGGGCATGCGGCGGCCATGGCGGACGTGCCCGGCTATGTGTCGGTCATCGAACAATGGCTGGCAGAAGGCGGAGACTAAAATCACCGTCTCGCCTCTTGTCTGACTCGAGTTGGATCGTGGATGCAGATACGGCGAAGCCAAATCGCAAGAAGGCTCGGGGCGAGTGGCGGCTCGTTCACATGCCGTCGCAGTCGGGGTGAGGTAGAACTCTTGCATCCACCCGTCCGAGGGTAGAAGCCATTCAACGCTTTCGATGGCAACTCTTGCCACCGGAAAGTGCCCCATACAGGGCTGACGCAACTTACCCGCAAGATTCACGCAAGAAGAGCGGTGGGTAATCGCCTTACAATGAGCGTGCAAGTTCTGCACCTTACCAAGTCCGACAAAGGCAAAGCCGGCGAAAGCCGGCGACGCAAAGCCATTGGGTCTAAAACCACCAGCGGTGGTCACGACTGCCAGGTTGCCGAAGACGCTCAATGACAGATTTGAACTTGCACCGTGTCTTTCGGGCCTGGCCATGCCAGGCCCGTTCGTTTTCCCGCGCCGTTGGTGATAGCTTCGGACCCTCGTCGGTGCGAGAATGACCGGCACGCGCCGGAGGAGGTGATCCTCATGAGTACCAGCACCCGCTCTGCCCCTTCCAGTCTCACCGCGCGGCACACTTCGCCCCGCCCGCGGCGCGGCCAGGCGGCCGTCGAATTCGCGCTCATCTTGCCAGTGCTGATCATGATCGTCTCATCGGTCTTCGAGTTCGGGCGGCTATTCATCGTTTACAGCAGCCTGTCGAATGCTGCGCAAGAAGCGACCCGCTACGCTCTTGCCTCTGGGACGAATAGTTCGGGCACCCTGCATTTCCTCGACTGCGCGGGCATCCGCGCGGCCGCCAAGCGCTCGGCCAGCCTGCATGCTTTGAAGGATAGCGACATCGATATCTGGTACGACGACGGCGACAGCACCGCTTACGACAACAGCACCTATTTGGCATTGTGCGACGGGCATCCGGCGCCTAGTTTGATACAGACGACCGACCGGATCGTGGTCTCCGTCCGCTCGACCTACCAGCCCATGGTGCTCTTCTTCGATCTTCCGCCGTTGCCGGTCACGTTCCTGTCGGCTCGAACGATTATCAAGGAGGTCCAGTCCTGATGGACTGGGCATCGGTGATTCCCATGTACCCGACAACCGTGTCCACCCGATCCATTCGAACCGCGCGCCATGCCTCCGCTCTGCTCCGCCGGCGGCAGGCAGGGCAGGGTCTGGTTGAGTTCGTCCTGGTCAGCGTGGTGGTTCTGATTTTGACCATGGGGCTCGCAGACCTGGGGCGCATGTATTACACGTTCCTCGCCCTGCAAACGGCGGCCGGCGAAGGCGCGAGCTTTGCCCAGGTATACCCGGTCTGCGTGACGCCTGCCAACTGTGCCAATCCCGACAACGTGACGTACCGCGTGCAGAATTCGGCGCCCCGCGCAGGCCTCGTGGACTGGGCCAACACGACCGTTGCCGTCGATGTGCCGCATGGGACCGTTGCCGGGGAGCCGATCGAGGTCACCGTGATCTACCGCTATCAGCTCATCGCACCCTTCATGAATCTCATCGTCGGCGACGACGCCTTCGACTTGAATGCGCGCGCATCCGGCATCATCCTGCGCTAGCTCCACCGGATGCGCCAAGCCCGGCCCTGGTCGCGAAAGCGAGGCTGCAATGACGAAACCTTCGCTCCGGACATCCGGCCCTTCACTTTTCGGCTGCGCACCGCGCGCCATGCCGGGGCGCCGCCTGGGTGGCCAGTCGCTTGTGATCTTCGCCTTGCTGCTTGTGGCGTTGGCCGGTATAGCCGGCCTGGCGTTGGATGGCGGGAACATCCTGATGATCCGCCGCCAGGGTCAGAATGCGGCCGACCAGGCTTCGCTGGCGGGAGCCTTTATCATGAGCCGCTTCAACCTCGGCGAGCAGCCGATCCACGAGCTGTGCAGCATGGCCAACGCTGCCCTCACCACAAAGGCCAGGGAGCAGGCCGGCGACTACGGCTACCAGAACGACACCCACGATGACTGGGTAACGGTTTCGTGCCCGCCGACCCAGGGAACCTACACCGGCCAGCCCGCCTATGTCGAAGTGAGTGTGCGCGCGCAGATCCCCACTGCGCTCATTCATCTGGTCTATGACGGTTCGGCCGAATTCACTGTGCGGGCCGTGGCGCGCGGGTTGCCCTTGCGAAACATCGCCCAGGGCTACGCCATCTTCGGCACCGATCCGTCCGAGTGCGACACGATCTGGTTTCATGGCAACGCGGATACGCTGGTTGTCGACGGCAATATCTTCTCGAACTCAACGGCCGACAGTTTTCCAAGCTGTGTGTCTGGACGGTCGAGCGGGACCGGCGATGTCACCCTTTCGCCCGGCCGCAATTTCGAACTCGCTGGGGCCTACCGTTCGACAGGCAGCGGCACTCTCGTGGGGGGCGTGTTGGAGAACCAGCCGCAGCAGGTGCTGCCTACTGTGCCTACACCGGTATGCGGCGGGCTGCCAGATTATGGCATCTACAAGCTCAATGCCGGCAAGACAGCCAGCATCCCGCCGGGCCGCTACCGCAGCATTACCTCCATGGCCGGAGCCAATCTGACACTGGAAGCCGGGCTGTACTGCATCTATGGTTCAACCGGATTCCAGGCCAATGGCGGGACGATCACCGGCGATGGAGTGACGCTGTATCTTACCGATGGGCCAGTGGAAATCCAGGGCAACCCGCTGGTCGATCTCAACGCACCGACCTCCGGTGACTGGGCCGGCATGTTCATCTACATGGCCCCCTCCAACACGGATAACATCATCCTCACCGGAACTTCGGACACGCTGTATACCGGAACGATTTACGCTCCATCCTCACCGATCAGTGCCAGCGGCGATTCGGGGAGCGTGGGCTTCCACACGCAGCTCATTGGTCGGACGGTGGACATCGGCGGCAATGCCGCGGTCTCCGTCCAATACGACCGCGACGACAACTTCCTCCTGCGTCCCGTGGTCGAATTGGTCGAATAGGGACCCGGCCTTCCCGATCGCGTTTTCTCTTTCCCCGTTCCATGCCCGGCCCGCCACCCCCGTTGGCGGGCCGAGCCTTGTTATCACCCCGCACAGGGAACCCCAACCCGAAGAATCCCCTGTCGGATCGCCGCGGTGCGCCAGATTGCCAGACTGCACGAGTTGAGCCAAGCGTCGGCCTCCAGGCCGAGTAGAATCGGCTGGTGACCATCGCCCGGCCGCTTCGAGCATCAGGGGCAGCCAACCCACCCTTCTCACACTCGTTCGGTTCTTCTTGAGCTGCAAACCATGGGTCAACTCATATCGATCATCGGCAATACCGGCGTGGGCAAGACCATCCTGGCCCAGGCATTGTGCGCCTCGGGGCCGTTCGTCGCCGGCCTGGAGCAGCATGCTGAGCGACCCTTCCAGGCCCTCTTCGCCGGTGATCTGCCCCGCTTTGCGCTCGCCAACCAAGTGGACTACTTGCTGCTGCGGGCCGAACAAGAAGAGGCGCTGCGCGCCGTCGCCGGAACGGGTGTCGTCGATGGCGGGCTCGACCAGGATTTCTTCGTTTTCACTCGGCTGTTTCATCGGCGCGGATACTTGAGCAACGCGGAGCATGAGTTATGCGAGCGTCTATATCGCAGGCTGCGCCGCCTGATGCCAGCGCCCGACCTCTTCATCCATCTGACAGCCCCCCTCGAGGTCTTGACCGCGCGGTTCCTGGCCCGCCACCGTTCGCTCGAGATTGCACAGGTGGAGGATGTGCCGCTCATCGACGAACTGCTCGCCGATTGGCTGGCACGGGAGAAGCCCAGGTCGCTGCTTTCCATCGATGCGGGTGCCGACCACGATGGGTTTCGCGGCCGCATGCCGGACCTGCTCGCGGAAATCGATCGCCGATTGCATCCCTCGGGGAAACCCGTATAACGGGCAAGAGAAGCACGCAGCGCGTGCCGCAAGGCACCCGACTGGCCGCACATTCGCCAAATGGGAGAAGACTGCTATGAGCGAGCGCGCACTCAAGCCAAGAATCCTACATCTCCTTGACCAGACCCACCAGGAAGTGTGTGACTTTTGGGATCAGCTCTCGGCCGAAGACCGGGCACAGGTCGGGCGCCCCGATCGCTGGGCATCCAAGGACTTGATGGCTCACCTCGTCGGATGGAACGGGCGCATGAACCGGCGCATGGCCGGCCTGCCGGATGGCGAATCGCCGAATGAACTTGAGGAGCTCGACCGCATCAATGCCGCCCTCTTTGCCGCTAACCGCACACGGACGTGGGAGGATTTACTGGCCGAGGACAAGCGAGCCCATGCGGAACTTCTGCGGGCGGTGGACTCGATGAGCGAAGAGGACCTGATCCTTCCCGGGCGACTCGCATGGGCGGGCAGCGGACCGGCTTGGATGGCGCTCTTGGGACACGCCCACTGGCACCCCTTTCACCACTTATGCATGTACCTGGTCGAACATGCCCAACTCGAACGCGCGACCCAGATCCAGGAGACAATGACGCGCGACCTGCTGGCGCTCGACCAGGGCGACCGGCACAAAGGCATCACGCTGTACAACCTGGCATGCTTCTACGCGCTCACCCATCGCCCGCAAAAGGCCGTCGAAAACCTGCGAGAGGCGCTGCCGCTCGCGCCCAGCCTGGTTGAATGGTCGAAGCAGGACAACGACTTGGATTCGCTGCGCGAAGTGGAAGAGTTCAAAGCGCTCTACGTCTAATGGGCAACACGGCCGATGAATCGAGAACCCCGGCGCTGGCGGCCGGGGTTCTCTGCTTTGGAGGGCACGGAGACGCCGTGCCCTCGCGACTCGCTCAAAGTCGATGTTGCACATCTCGCCCGCACGATGCCCCGCGATGGCGATGCGGTTCGCCGGCCCTCTTCGACCAGCGTGAGCCCGCAGCATACTGTCCTATCGAAAGAAGACGGGCGGGAGTGCATCCCGCCCGCTTTCGTGCATTGACCCACTCCCTTGTTACGCTCGTTCCATCTCCACCGGGCGGCAGCACAACACCAGTTCCTTGGCCGCCTTCACCTCGTCCAGCCGTCCGACGGGCGCATTGTGTGGCGCCTGGGTTAAGAGTTCGGGCTGGGTCTTGGCTTCCTCCGCGATGAGCAACAGCGCGTCGGCGAACGCATCCAGCGTGTCTTTGCTTTCCGTTTCGGTCGGCTCGATCATCAGCGCCTCGTGGACGATAAGCGGGAAGTAGTTCGTCGGTGGGTGGAAGCCGTAGTCCATCAGGCGCTTGGCCACGTCCAGTGCACGCACCCCCGGGGCATCCTTCCATTGGCCCTCGGCCACGAACTCGTGCATGCAGATGCGGTCATGCGGCACGTGATAGGCCTTGTTGAGGCGCACCCTCAGATAATTGGCATTCAGCACCGAGTGGTCGGCCACGGCGCGCAGGCCGCTGGCACCCAGCATACGAATGTAGGTATAGGCCCGCACCAGCATGCCGAAGTTGCCATGAAAGGCCCGCATCCGCCCGATGCTCTTGGCCGGGGTGATGAACCCGTACAGCGGCGGTTCATCGCCCTCGCCTTCTTCGACGATGCCCACCAGCGGGCTGGGCAGGAAATCCACCAGGTGCGCGGCTACGCCCACCGGGCCCGAGCCGGGCCCGCCGCCGCCATGAGGCGTCGAGAAAGTCTTGTGCAGGTTGTAGTGCATCACGTCAAAGCCCAGATCGCCCGGGCGCACCACCCCCAGCAGAGCGTTCAGGTTGGCGCCGTCGCCGTAGAGCAACCCGCCGCAATCGTGCACCGCCTTGGCCACCTCCAACACATGTTCCTCGAACAGTCCGAGGGTGTTGGGGTTGGTCAGCATCAGGCCCACGGTGGTCTCATCGCACACGCGGCGGAAAGCCTCCAGGTCGATGTTGCCATGGGCATCGGAGGGGATTTCCACCACCTTGAGCCCGGCCATGCTTGAGGAAGCCGGGTTCGTGCCGTGAGCCGAATCCGGAACCAGTATCTTGTTGCGCTTCGTATCGCCGCGCGCCAGGTGGTAGGCGCGCATGATCAGCACCCCGGTTAACTCGCCGTGCGCACCGGCTGCGGGCTGCAGTGTGATCCCGGCGAAACCGCCAATCTCCTTGAGCCACTCCTGCAGTTGGTACATCAGCGCCAGCGCACCCTGGGAGAACTCGCTCTCTTGCAGCGGGTGGCTCAACGCAAACCCAGGCAGTCGCGCCATGTCCTCGTTCACCTTGGGGTTGTACTTCATCGTGCACGAGCCCAAGGGATACATGCCCTTGTCGACGGAATAGTTCATTTGCGATAGGCGCAGGAAGTGGCGCACCACGTCCATCTCCGACAACTCGGGCAGCGGCAAGTCGGCGCGCGTCAGGCCCGCCGGCAGGCGAAACGCCGGCACGTCGCTGTCGGGCAGGTTGGCTCCTCGTCGCCCTGCGACCGAGATTTCGTAAATCGTGGGTTCCGTCATCGGGCACCTCCTGCCATATCGCTCAACGCCTCAGCCAAAGCATCGATCTCCGGCTTGGTGTTCATCTCGGTCACGGCCACCAGCATGTGATCCTTGAGCGCGGGATAGTCCCGCCCCAAATCGTACCCGCCCAGAATCTCCCACTCTTCCAGCAATTCGTGGTTGATCTCGGCCACCGGGCGCGGGCAGCGCAGGATGAACTCGTTGAAGAACGGCTCCGGCGTCGCCACACCATAGCCCTTGAGCTTGTCCAGCTTCTCGGCCGCGTAGTGGGCCTTGTTGAACGAAAGCTGCGCCGCCTGGCGCAAACCGTGCTTGCCCATCAGGCTCATGTAGATGGCCGAAGCCAGCGCCATCAGCCCCTGGTTGGTGCAGATATTGGAGGAAGCCCGCGCGCGCTTGATGTGCTGCTCGCGCGCCGAAAGCGTCAGCACGTAGCCGCGCCGGCCATCCTTATCTTGCGTCTCGCCCACCACGCGTCCGGCCATCTTGTGCAAGAAACCCTTGCGCGTGGCAAAGAAACCCAGGTACGGCCCGCCGAAGGAGAGCGGGATGCCCAGCGGCTGGCCCTCGCCGCACACCACATCGGCGCCCATTTCGCCCGGGGTCTTGAGCAGGCCCAGCGCGTGCGGGTAGGCCACCACGGCCAGCAGCGCGCCGGCCGCGTGCACCGCTTCCGCGAGCTTCGTCAGATCTTCAATGCCTCCGAAGAAGTTCGGGTATTGCACGATCACCATCGCGGTCTGTGCGTCCACCATTTCCGCCAGGGTAGAGGCCCGGCTGCGCCGCGCTAACTCGTCGCGCGAATTGACCACATCATCCCCCACCAGGGTCACACCGGTCCCTTGCATATAGGTGCGCACCACCTCGCGATAGTGCGGGTGCAGCGCCGGCGAAAGCACCACCCGCGACCGCCCGCGGACCTGGTTGAGGGCAAGGATCACCGCTTCGGCCGTGGCCGTCGCGCCGTCGTAGTGGGAGGCGTTCGACACCTCCATGCCGGTCAGGTTCGCGATCAAGCTCTGGTACTCGAAGATCGCTTGCAGCGTGCCCTGCGAGATCTCCGGCTGATAGGGCGTGTAAGCGGTGTAGAACTCTCCGCGCATGAGCATGTGGTTGATCGCGGCCGGGATGAAGTGGTTGTAGGCGCCCGCGCCGAGAAAGCAGGCCGCGTGGCCGGTTTCGACGTTGGCCTCCGAAAGATCGCGCAGCTCGGCCACCGCGTCCATTTCCGAGAGCGCCTCGGGCAAATCGAGTTTAGGGAACCGGTGCCGCGCCGGCACATCGGTGAACAACTCGTCCACCGACTTCACTCCGATCGCGCGCAGCATGGCCTCGCGTTCGGAATCGGTATGAGGGATGTAGCCCATCGCTATTCTCCTTGGAGCATGCGCGGCCTAGTGGTTCTGTCGTTCGTTGCAGTACACCTCGTATGCCTTCGCGTCCATCAGCGCCGAAAGGTCCTTCACGCTGGCCAGGGTGAATTTCACCATCCAGCCTTCGCCGTACGGGTCGCTGTTGAGCGTATCGGGCTTGGCCGAGAGTCCCTCATTGACGGCGCTCATGGTGCCCGCCACAGGCAGGAACACTTCCGAGGCCGCTTTCACCGACTCGACCGAGGCCACGGCATCTCCCGCCTTGAGGGCCGCGCCCTTGGCAGCGGTGATCTCGACGTAGACAATGTCCGAGAGTTGCGACTGAGCGTAGTCGCTGATGCCCAGAGTGGCCTCGCTGCCCGCCACGCGCACCCACTCATCGGTCTTGGTGAACTTGAGATCGGATGGAATGTTCATGCTCAACCTCCTGCTGAGATGGTGACAGGGAACAAAAAGCGCGCACAGACACTGTGCGCGCCTCTGTCGCCAACCTGAGAGATTCGCCCCGCGTGGCGGGGCTTGCCCCTTCGGTGATCGTTCGCTTTCCAGAGGAGAGAGGCCCGGGGTCTTGGAGACCTGAGAGATTCGCCGCGCGCTGCACACGCCAACGGCTTGCCCCTTCGGTGCCCTGCCCCGCGCCTTTGGCGTGGGACGGGGACTCTTCCCCGAGTCCGATATTCAGCTGTCGTTCAATTGTAAGGGCGAGGCGCGAGGCCGTCAAGGAGAGAATCGATCGAAGAGCATTGATCCTCAGGATGACGCCACGCGCTACACCCCACGATGCGCACCGTGGTCACCCGGCGTGTGCCTCATCTCGCGGCGTGACGGTTGGTTCACGTGCGCGCGTCCTCCGTCGGCGGTGCGTGGTCCTCGTGCCTGGGCAATTCGCGCTAACGCGCATCACGCGCAGGCGGCATCGCTCTCTCTTCGACGCCCGCGATTTCGCCGCGCCAGCCCCCCGCTGTACCCGTTCCCGATCGAGTATTGCGCGATCACACTCTTCATGGGACAATACCTCCCAAGCGGGCCAATATTGGCCTATTATTTCGTGAGTTGCCAGGTTCGATCGCCTCGCGGGTTCACCCGAAGGAGTTGCACACCAATGCACATCCCGTCCTCCGTCTCTCTCCGCCCGTTCGCCGCGGGCACGTTCTTCATCTCCCTCTTGCTCTCCGCCTGTTCGGGTGCGGCGCCGGCCGCCACCACGACCGGCGTCGCGGGCTCCACCAGTGCACCCACTTCCGCCTCGGTAACGGCCTCCGCCCCGTCCGCGCCGACGCAGGTGCCGGAGGCCCAGGCCCATCCGCTGGCCGGCCTCACCTTCAGCACCGCCCAGGGATTCTGGCTCGTCGACGCACAAGGGGTACCGCAACTTCTGGTGGATCAATCGCGCGGTCACCTTTCACCCGACGGTCAGCGATTGGTCTATCAGGCGCCCGGCGCGCAAGGTGGCGCCGATGACATCTGGACCATGGATCTAGCCAACGGCGAACAGCGCAATCTCACAAACACGGCCGACCGGTATGAAGAAGACCCTCAATGGTGGCCGGGCCGCAAGGATGCGGTCGTATTCAGCTCCGACGTCGAGTGCTGCATGGCGAGCCGGGCGTTGCCTACTCTCGTGGGCCTGGATGGCACGGGCTATGCGATCATCGATGAACAGAATGGCGGTCCGCGCGCGCTCTCACCGGATGGCAAGCTTATGGTCTACGGCGCGTACCAGCCCACCGGCTGGATGACCCGCGTCGGCCACGCGCCAGAGCCATTTGATCCCGCAGCCTACGGCCTGCAGGTTGACAAGTTGGCCCAGCCTGCGTTTTCGCCGGACGGTCGTTGGCTTGCCTGGATGGTGAGCGGCGAGTTCGACGGGAACGGAACAGGCGAGGTCGCCTTTGCCGTTTTCGATCTTGCAGCGAAGACCGCGCGACTGATTCACTCTTATTCGGTCGCCGCCGGCGGCGATTTCCCCAGCGGCCTGGCGTGGAGCCCGGACGGATTGTGGCTGGCCTTCGTCACACTCGGCGAGCCGCCGGCTGGCGGGCGCGTGCCGACATTGTGGGTGGCACGCCCCGATGGCAGCCAGGAGAAGCTCCTGGCCACGGGCAGCTCGCCCGTATGGAACCCGAGTTCAAACACGCTGGCGTTTCTCGAAGCCACCGCCTCCGGCCAGCCAGAGCCTCGCCTGGCGGACTTGACCACCTTCGAGGTTGAGCCTATGCCAACCGCGCTGCCGTCGGGCATCCTCTTCCTGCTCGATTGGGTGCGACCGTAGCGGCGCGGCCGCAGATGCAACGCATGTAATGGCAGACACACGGCGACGCCGTGCCGCTTCTGTCTGTCAATGTCATTCTGAGGCGCTGCAGGCGCATATGAATCGCGAGCCTGCAGGCGATGGATCTCTAAGATAGCTTCGCCCCACAGACAGGGGCACGCAATGACAGAAGAAGCGCAGGGGCACGGCGACGCCGTGCCCCTTCTCGCTGTTAGTCAGTCCATGGCGGCGCATCGCTCCCCGCAATGACTTCACGGACGCACCCTCAAGGCCTCACAATGCGGCTCGTCCCAACGCGGCCGTCCTGCCCATGCCGCACGCTCGCGCAACTTGGTAAGGCGTGCTGCGTCCTCCTGCGGGTCTCCTCGACGGTTGCTCCCTCGTTTTTATAATCGAATAGAATCTACCCTCTCAGCGGAGGTGTTGAGATGTCGCCCAAACGGTATTTCATCATCGCCAACCCGGCGGCCGGGCACGGGGCGGCCGCGCGCGCCATCCCTCGGGTGGAAGCGCTCTGCCGCCACATCGGCCTTGAGTTCGACCTGGTGCGCACCCAGCGTCGCGGCCATGCCATTGATTTGGCGCGCGAGGCGGCGCTCGCCGGCGCAGGCGTGGTGGTGGCGGCCGGCGGTGACGGCACGTCCAATGAGGTGATCAACGGCCTGATGCAGGCCAAACGCAAACGCGGCACGACCTCTGCGCTCGGCATCCTCGGCATCGGCCGCGGAAACGACTTTGCCCATACGGTCGGCGTGCCGAAGGATCTGAGCGCCGCGTGCGATACGCTCGCCGCCGGCTTTCTGCGGCCGATCGACATTGGGCGGGTGACAGGCGGCATCTTCCCCGAGGGGCGCTTCTTCGGCAACTGCGTCGGGGTCGGCTTCGACGCCATCACCACGATCGAAGTGATGAAGCTGCCGCGCTACGGCGGGTTTGTCAGCTTCTTCATCGCCGTAATGCGCACCATCTTCCTGTATTACAGAGGCCCGTTGGTTCGCATCGAAATGGATGACCGCAGCCTGACCCAGCCGGTGCTGCTTGTCTCGGTGATGAACGGGCGGCGGCTAGGCGGCGGGTTCTGGATGGCGCCCGAGTCGCTGCCCGACGACGGCCTGTTCGACTTGTGCATCGCGCATGAGGTGGGCCGCCTACGTATCTTGGGGATGATCCCCCACTTCCTGCGCGGCACGCAGGCCACGCAACCCGAGATCACCATGAGCCGCGCGCGGCGCATTGCCATCATCGCCGAGCGGGGCGTGCTGCCCGCCCAGACCGACGGCGAGATCATCTGCGAAGACGGGGCGCGGCTCGACATCGAGCTTCTGCCGCGCGAACTGGACGTGGTCAGTGCCGAACCGGGCCGGACCGCATGAAGCTGCGCCAGCGTTTGGTCGTCCTCTTCTTTCGCAGCCTGACCTCGCTCATCAGCCGCATCGACGATTCGCAGCTCGCGCGCGTTCCACTGCGCGGACCGCTCATCATCTATGCCAACCACGTTAATGTTCTCGAGATCCCCATCATCTACACCCGGTTGCATCCACGCCCAATCCACGGGCTGGTCTATGCGGACCGGTGGAAGAACCGCTTGCTGGGCTGGGTGCTCGACGCGTGCGAGTCGATTCCGTTGCACCGCGGCGAACCGGATATCGCCGCGCTGCGCGCGGGCATCGAACTCTTGCACCGGGGTCACATCCTGATCATCTCGCCAGAGGGAACGCGCAGCGGGCATGGCCGCTTGCAGGCCGCGCATGCCGGCGTGGTGACCCTCGCCCTGCATAGCGGTGCCCCGCTTCTCCCGATCGCCTATGTGGGCGGCGAACACTACAAAGAGAATCTGCGCCGGCTGCGCCGCACCGACTTTCGCCTGGTTGTGGGCCGGCCGCTGCGGCTCGAGCCCCGCGGCGCGCGACCCACGCGTGAAGCGCGCGAACAGATGCTCAACGAGCTGATGTACGAGCTCGCCGCGCTCATGCCGGAGGAGTTGCGTGGGCGGTTCGCCGGCTCGCGAGATGGCGCGGGCAAGTACCTCCGCCGCGCGTGACGAGCGAGAGCAGGTTGCCTTCGGTCGTCCCGGGCGAAGCGGCGGCCTCCCCCGTTGTGCGAAAGTGCGCCGGACAAACGACCGCCTGCCGGCGATCCCCTGACGATCAGTCATCAGAAGCTTTCGCACCTGGCGGAGTTCGTCGACCCCCGGGTTTATAATCGGACTGTTTCAATCCGATTGAGGTCGTTGTCTATCGAGGACGTTCATGGATTCCCTGGCTCGCACCGCACGCAAGATCACCTGGACCCTATTCGCCGCACAGAGCCTTGGATCGGCTTCATTCATTTCAGCCGCCACGTTAAGTTCGATTCTGGGTGCCCGCCTGGGCGGCAGCGCCGCCTACGCCGGCCTGCCCTCGGCAGTGAATCTGCTGGGCGGCGCGCTTTCCGCTCCGTTGTGGAGCCTGCTCATGGACCGTATCGGGCGCCGAAACGGATTGACGTTGGGGCTCCTCATCGGGGTCATCGGCTCAGGTGTGGCATTTGGCGCTATCGGTGGCGGCGGCATGTTGGTGTTCCTCGGCGGAATGGGGCTGATGGGCCTGGCGAACGCCGCGCTTGGGCTGGGACGCTTTGCTGCGGCCGAGGTGCATCCGCCTCATCAGCGCGGGCGCGCCATCTCCTACGTTGTCATCGGCGGCACTGTTGGGGCGATCGCCGGGCCGCTGCTGGTTGCGCCCTCCGGCGCTCTTGTACTCCTGGCTGGGTTTGATGCACTGGCCGGGCCCTACGCCGTAAGCCTGATCATGTTGCTGCTCGCAGCGGGAGTTATTCTCGTTTGGCTGCGCCCCGATCCGCGCGAGATCGGGCGCCAGGTCGCCAAGGACTTTCCGGGAGGTCGAGCGGTCTCCGCAGACGCGCGGCCGATGCGGGCAATTCTGCGCCAGCCCGCGGCGCAGGTCGCCATGCTGGCGATGGTCTTCGCCCAGATGATCATGGTCGCGATCATGGTGATCACCGCGCTACACATGCGCTCGCATGATCACTCGCTCGGCCACGTTTCGGCGGTGATCTCCGCCCACACCGTGGGCATGTTCGCTTTTTCAATCATCTCGGGCGCGCTGGCCGACCGCTGGGGGCGCGGACCAACCATCCTCCTGGGTTCGGGGTTGCTTGTCGTGGCGTGCTGGAGCGCGACGCTCTCGCCCGAATTGGTGCCCCTCGCCTTGTCCCTCTTTCTGCTGGGCCTCGGTTGGAACTTGTGCTTCGTCGGCGGCTCCGCCCTTCTGGCAGACCAGCTCTCCCCCGCCGAGCGAGCACGCGCCCAGGGCTTGAACGATTTGCTCGTGGGCCTTGCCTCCGCGCTTGCCTCGCTGTTAAGCGGGGTGGTGTATGCGGCGATAGGGTTTCCGGCCATGGCCCTGACGGCCGGCGGGTTGGCGGTGCTGCTCCTGGTGGCGGTTGCACTCTGGGTTGGGCGCAACCAGCGCCACCCAACACCGACGACGACCGTAAGTTGATCCGGGCTCGCCGTAGAATGTGATGAGGCCCGGACCTCCGGCCCGACACCTCACACGTTGCCGTTTGACTCACCTGGTGCGATACTGGAACGCATGCGTCTTTCTGTCGGGAGGGGCGTGCTCGGCCCCAGAGGCAACGGCCGGCTTCAGACCTGCGCTGCCGACACCGACGTGTCGAGGGGGTGGGATGGACTTCGAAAGCATCCTCGCCGCATGTGAGATCTGGGCGGGCCGCCTGGGGGCATCGCTGGGAATTGGCACGCTTGCCATGGCGATCTGGGGAATGGTGCGTGCCGTGCGGCAGCCAGCCGCCCGTGAGGCGGGTCCAGGTATACGCTACTTGCGTTGGCCCGTCCTCTTGGCGGCCACAGTCCTCTTCCTGAGTGCCGGCGCCGCGTTGTGGCGGCCGCTGTCTCTCCAACTCTCACCGCTGCTGCGCCTTGCAGCCCTCGCTCTCGGAACGATCATCCTCGTCCTCGGCTTAGCTCTTTACCTGTGGGGATTCTCCACGCTGGGCAGGATGTTCGCGCCTTCCTCCGGCTTTGCAGTCCGCCTTCAGGCGGAACCCCGCCTTGTGACCGGCGGCCCCTTCCGCTTCGTTCGCCATCCAATGTACCTCGCCGTCATTCTCTCGTTCGCCGGGGGCTTGCTGCTCTATCGCACGTGGACGATGCTTGTCTTCGCGGTGGTTATGCTTGGGCTGGTTGTGCGAGCGCGCCGCGAAGACATACTCCTCTCGGCAGTATTCGGGGACGAGTGGCAGGCGTGGGCAAGTCAGGTCCCGGCGTGGTTTCCGCGCCTGGGGCGCCCTTCCGGCTCGGCACGCCTTACGCGTGGGGCGTGACCTAGGTCGACCGCGCCCTCGCGCACCTTTCAGGGAGGCATCCATGAATACTTCGCGGAACGCTCGCTCCGCCTTGATGGCGTTGGCACGCATCCTGGTCCTGGCAATTCTCTTTCTCTTCTTCTTCCAGCTTCTGGCCGAGTTTGTCGAATCCGTATATGCCTTCGGCCTCATGGGAACCGGCATCCCGCCTGAGATTGTCAGCGTGGCTCTGCTTCTCTCGCCCGCCCTGCTGCTCCTGCCGCGACGGGGGCTCCCCCGTATCGTACTGGTGTCGCTGACCACGCTCGTCCTCGCGGCGCGGGTGGCCGAAGTATTTCTTGATACGCGCGGGCGCATGTTGGTTGCAGGCCTCGGCCTGGCGTTGTTCCTGATTCTGTTGGCGGAGATGCTGCGGACATCTTTTGTGAGCCGGGTTGGGGCCGAGTGGGGAGCCGGGCTGGCTTTCGCAATGCTGCTTTCGGCCTTTCTGCGCGCGCTCGGCTCCGGAAGCGATATATCGCTCGTCCGCCCATTCCATTGGGTGGGCTGGATCCTTGCCCTGTTCGCGTTGGTGTGCCTGGCAGTGGTCCAGCGCACCCAACCGACCCAGCCGGCACCCGAGGCTGCGGCGCAGGCTGCGCCCGGCGTCGGGCGCACGCCGCTCATGGCCCTCGGTCTGATGGGGGTGCTCGTTCTTCTGTACTTCGCGTTCACGAGTCCGACGGTCATCGCGCGCTGGACCGAGGGCTCATACCAGGCAATCGTCGCGGTGCTGACGCTGGCAATGGCCTGCTATGTCGCAGTGCGCCTGCTCTGGCCGCCCGTCGTGGAACGTCTGGGGCGCGGCGGGCTCATTGTGCTCAGTCTGCTGTTCGTCGCGGCGCTTGTCGGAACGATCGCCGTGCACCAGATACCCTTCCCCGCGGCGCCCGGCGGTTTCCCGCTGGGCGCGCCTCCCGTCAGCCTGGTTGGCGACCTGCTCCTCTACCTCACTCTGGTCCTCAGCCCGATCATCCTGATCGACGCGGAGCACTATGCAATGGCCCTGATGCAGCGCCCATCTTCGGCGCGCCCCGGCGGGCTGGCGTGGCTGGTCGCCTCGCTCTATCTCCTGGTCATGATCTTCCTCCAAGTGTTCACAACTGTGTACGATTACTTCCCGGTCGTCGGGCCGCTCTTCCGCGATCGCTTCTGGTTGGTTTTCCTGATTGCAGGGGCCGCATGCGCGCTGCCCGCGTTGGCGCTGCCCTCTGCCCCCAAAGGCGAGGTGCAGCATGAGGCTAAGTCGCTTTTCGGACGACTGGCCGCGGCCAAGAGCCTCGGTGTGGCCGTGCTGACCGTTCTTGCGATTGGATTCATCGGCGCCGCCCCAGCAACGCCTGCCGAAGAGCGTCACAGCCTGCGCATCATGACTTACAACATTCAGCAGGGGTACGACGCCAACGGGCAGCGCAATTACGCCGGTCAATTGCAGGTCATCCGCACGGAGAATCCGGACGTGCTTGGCCTGGAGGAAAGCGACACGGCGCGCATCGCCGGCGGAAACGCGGATGTGGTTCGAAGTATGGCCGACGCCCTGGATATGTTTTCATACTACGGCCCCACCACGGTGACCGGCACCTTCGGCATCGCGCTGCTTTCGCGCTACCCGATCGAGAATCCGCGCACCGTCTTCATGAACAGCCTCGGCGAACAGACTGCGGCCATCCTGGCCGACATAACCGTTTCGGGCCAGCCCTTCCGCGTGGTCGTCACACACCTTGGCAACGGGGGACCAATCATCCAGCAGGAGCAGCTGCTCGCCGCGTTGGGCGGCCAAAGCCGCCTCGTGGCCATGGGCGATTTCAATTTCCGTCCGGATAGCGATCAATACCGGTTGACCACCGGCGTCCTTGAAGACTCCTGGCTTACGCGTTGGGGGCCAGGCGGCAATCCCACGCAAATCGATCCGGCCGACCGCATTGACCACGTTTTTGTCTCACCGGGGACAACGGTGATCGATTCGCGCTACATCACCGGCCCCGCCTCCGACCATCCGGCGATGGTGACCGAGATCGGCTGGTAGGCAGCCTCAGGAGGAGATGCGCATGGCAGCCAAGACGGTAGCGCAGAAGATGCTGATTCGCCCCGGTGTGCGCGTGCTGATCCTCGGCGCTCCGCCCGGGTACGCCCGCATGCTCGGACCACTACCCGAGGGCGCCACGCGCCTGGCTCGTGCGGCCAAAGAGGTCGACGTGCTGCAAGTGTTCGTGAGGTCGCGCAAGGAGTTGGTGGCCCAGCTACCCAGGCTGAAGAAGTATCTGGCCGCCTCCGGCGCGATGTGGGTCGCCTATCCCAAGGGTAGCAGCGAGCGCGGGCTGGATATCAGTCGCGACGTGATCTGGAAGTACGCCAGCACGATCGGGCTGGGGCCCGTGGCGCTTATCGCGATCGACGTGACGTGGTCGGCGATGCGCCTCAAGAGGCTCTAGGAGCGTGCGGAAGGACCCTCTTGCGCCTCACCCCCTGCCCCCTCTCCGCCTCACAGCTGTCTTCGACAAAGCGGAGCCCGGCGGAGAGGGGGTGGAGTAACTCAAGGAGGCGGGGGCCGAGGGCCCCCGCCTCCTTGCTAACCTCTCCCCTCCCCCGGCCTGACGATCGTCGCGCAGACACCCTGCTCGCCGGGGGAGGGGTCAGGGGTGGGGGTTTGAACGCGAGGGTCCTTTTTCAGTAGCCTGCTGGAGCCCTCGCACCGAGAAGATACGAGTCCCCCGCACGAACCGAGGGCTCTCTCGTTCCCCCCTGGCGGACCTTCTCAGTCGTTCTCCACCCAATTGAGTGTCCGCTCCACCGCTTTCTTCCACCCGGCGTAGAGTTTCTCGCGGCGGGCGACGTCCATCGTGGGTGACCACTCGCGGTCCTTGCCCCAGTTGGCACGCAAGTCCTCAAGCTTCGTCCAGAATCCGGTCGCCAGTCCGGCGGCGTAGGCCGCGCCCAAACTGGTCGTCTCAGCCACCTTGGGGCGGATGACCGGCACCCCGAGCAGGTCAGCCTGGAATTGCATGAGCATCTCGTTCTGGACCATTCCGCCATCCACCTTGAGCGCGGTGAGTTTCACACCCGAGTCTTTCTCCATGGCATCCAGTACCTCGCGCGTCTGGTAAGCCGTGGCCTCAAGTGTGGCGCGGGCGATGTGTCCGCGGTTGACATAGCGCGTGAGCCCCACAATCGCCCCGCGCGCGTCCGAGCGCCAATGCGGCGCGAACAGGCCGGAGAACGCCGGCACGAAATAGATGCCGCCGTTGTCGTCGACCGTCTTGGCCAACGCTTCCACCTCCGGCGCTGTGCCAATCATCTTGAGATTGTCGCGCAGCCATTGCACCAGCGCTCCCGTGATGGCAATCGATCCTTCCAGGCAGTACACCGTTGGCTCGTCGCCCATGCGATAACCGACCGTCGTCAGCAAACCGCTGGCGGAGGGGACCACCTGGGTGCCCGTGTTGAGCAGCATGAAGCATCCGGTGCCGTAGGTGTTCTTCGCCTCCCCAGGGCTGTAGCACGTCTGCCCCACCAGCGCCGCTTGCTGGTCGCCCAGATCCCCGCACACCGGGAGGGCCGCACCCAGCGGGCCATCGGCCAGCATCGTTCCATACAATCGCGGGTCGGAAGAAGGACGGATCTCCGGCAACATGCGGCGCGGAATGCCGAGCAAGCCCAGGATTTCCTCATCCCATTCGAGTGTGCGCAAGTCCATCAGCATGGTGCGGCTGGCATTCGAGACATCGGTAACGTGCGCCCCGCCTCGCGGCCCGCCGGTGAGCCACCAGATGAGCCACGTGTCGATATTGCCAAAGAGAGCCTCGCCCTTCTCGGCCGCCGCCCGCACCCCGCCCACATTCTCGAGGATCCATTTGATCTTTGGCCCGGAGAAGTAGGTGGCGAGTGGCAGCCCGACCTTCGCCCGCAGGCGGTCCTGGCCGCCCTCGCGAGCCAGCGCGCTGCAAATCTGGTCGGTGCGCGTGTCTTGCCAAACGATGGCGTTGGTGTATGCCTTGCCGGTACGGGGGTCCCACACAACTGTCGTCTCGCGCTGGTTGGTGATGCCGACCGCCGCGATATCCTTGGCCACAACCTTTCCTTTGGCAAGCACGGCGCGCATCATGGCCTGGGTGCACTCCCAAATCTCGAGCGGATCGTGCTCCACCCAGCCAGGCCGAGGGTATATCTGGGCATGTTCCTTCTGGGCCGAGTCCACCACCTGGCCCTGATGATCGAAAACGATGAAGCGCGTGCTGGTGGTCCCTTGGTCAATGGCGGCGACGTACTTGGGCATCGGTTGCCTCCATGCGCGGAGTGGGGCGGCGGGGCGCCGGCCGACCGGCGGCTGGGGCTGCTTTGCCATGGGGATTATCCGTGACTACAATTACAGCATGCCTCGCCGCCTGCCGGCAAGTATTCTATTCCTGTCTCTCGGATTGGCCTTGCTCACCCTCCTGCCCTACCTCTGGGCCGCCGGGGCGGCCGGCTCGCGCCACGTCTTCGCCGGCTTCCTACTCAACCCGCTCGACGGCCTGACGTACATGGCCAAGATGCGCCAGGGTTGGCAGGGGAGTTGGCTTTTCACGCTGCCTTTCACCACGGATCCCGGCTCCGGCAGCTTCCTCTTCAGTTACTACCTGCTGCTCGGCCACCTCGCGCGCTGGCTGCACCTGCCGCTCCTGGTTGTTTTCCATGGGGCGCGTGTCGCGGCCGGCGCCTTCATGCTGATCACGCTGTGGCACTTTGCCGGCACGATCAGCGCCGACCCGCGCACGCAGCGCCTGGCCTGGTGGGTCATGGCCGTCGGCTCAGGCCTGGGATGGGTCGCCGCGCTCGCGGGAGGGTTCACCGCTGATCTGTGGGTCGCGGAGTTCGTTCCCTTTCTCAGCCTGTTCTCGAGCGCGCACTTCCCTCTTGCCCTGGCTCTCGTTCTGTGGATCGCCATGTACCTCGCGCTGCCTCCACGGAAGATGACTCTAAAGCGCGGGGGTCGGCTGTGGCTGCTGGCCACTGCACTTGCCATCCTGCAGCCCTTTGCGCTCATCCCGCTGGGCGTCGCCGCGAGTCTCTGGGCACTGTGGATGAGGTGGAGAGCGGGCCGCTTCCCGCAAGGGAGCGTGATCGGGCTCGGTCTCGTCGGCCTGGCTGCCACACCCTGGCTGGCCTACGACCTTCTCCTGACGCGGACGCATACGCAACTGGCGATCTGGGCCGCGCAGAATCTCACACCCACACCGCCCGTGTGGGATGTGGCCCTCTCCGCCGGCCTCTTGGGAGCTCTGGCCGTCGTGGTCATCGTGCGGCGCGCGATGCGCCGAGGCCCGGCTGAGAGCGCGAACCTGGACTCGCAATCCTTCTTCGTCGTGTGGGCGGTTTCGAACGCGCTGCTGCTGTATGCACCGCTTGCGTTGCAGCGTCGGCTGATGATGGGCTGGTTCTTCCCGCTGGTGGGTCTGGCCGTTCCACTGCTCGCCAAATGGATATGGCGGGCTCGCAAGCCCTGGACGCGGATTGCGGCCAGCTTCACCCTGCTTGTCCCGAGCAACGTGCTGCTTCTCGCCGCGCTGGCCGGCGGCATCATGCGCCGCGAGCCGGCGCTATTCCTCACCCATGATGAGGCTGCGGCCCTGGCCTATTTGGCGTCGGCCTCCCCCGCATCCCCTGTCGTTCTGGCGTCCCCGGAATTCGGCACGTTCATCCCCGGCTTCAGCGGGGCGCGTGTCATCTATGGCCATCCCATGGAGACGCCCGGCGCACTCGAAGCCGAACGCGCGGTGGTCGAGTTCTACACGGCTGAAGGTGCCGGGGCCCAAGAGGAATTCCTCCGGCGTTATGCGGTGGACTATGTCGTCTTCGGCCCGCGCGAGCGGGCTCTCGGCGGCGCGCTTCACCTCTCGCTGGCCCCGGCGTTTCAAGCCGGCGAAATGACTGTGTTCTCAACGGCAGGCATGCCATGAGGCCACTCACGCGCTGGTTGCCTGCCGTCTTGGCCGTTGCGCCGCTGGCCTGGCTTCTGCCTCTTGCGCTCCATCTCACAGGCGTTGCCTTCCAGCCGGGCAGCCAATACACCGATCTCGCTGTGACCCACTGGCCCAATGCGCTGCTCATTAATCACGTGCTGCGTGATTGGCACCAGATCCCTTTGTGGAACCCATACATCCTCGCCGGAACGCCGTTTGCCGCCAACCCTTTGAGCGGGTTGTGGTATCCGCCTTTGTGGCTGGCAGCTTTCTTCCCCGTGCCGTTGACCTTCAACCTGCTGTTGATCCTCCATGGCGTCTGGGCGGGCTTTGGCGCGTATCGATTGGCGCGAGAGGAGGGGCTGAGCTTTTCTGCGGCGCTCGCGGCCGGCTTAGTCTTCGGTGGCATGCCTAAGTTGGTGGCCCACGTGGCGGCGGGTCACGTCTCGCTGGTCATGGCCGTCGCGTGGACGGGTTGGCTGCTCGTCTTCGCGGGCCGCGCGGCTGTCGGCCGCCGCGCGCGCGACGCGGCCGCTGCCGGGCTCATCCTGGCAACCATCATTCTCGCCGACCCGCGCTGGGCACTGCCAGCAGCGATGTTGGGCGTGGCCTATGGTTTGTGGCGCGGCGGTCGAGCCCTCTTGACCAAACGTGGAGTTGGCATCGCCGCGATGGGCGCGCTCTTCGCGCTAGGCCTCAGCGCGGCGCTCACCTTTCCGCTGCTCGAGTTCGTCCGTCTCTCCTCGCGCAGCTCACTCCTGGCCGAGGAGTCGCTTGCCCTCTCACTTCCGCCGCGCTACCTGCTTGGGTTGATCATTCCCCAGCCTGGAATCTCAGCCGAGTTCACCGTTTACTTCGGCATGGCGGCACTGGCACTGGCGGTGGCCGGCCTGGCTGTTCGGCGCGGCCGGATGTTTTGGGCATGCATGTTCATCGCATCCGTGCTGATGGCGCTGGGGAGCTCGACGCCCCTCTATCCCATCGTTGTCCGCGTGATCCCCGGCCTCAACCTGCTGCGGGTTCCTTCGCGCTTCTTGCTCGTTGCCGGGTTTGCCATGGCGATGCTCGCGGCGCGCGGCATCCAGGCGCTCAGCGGCGAATGGCCCACGCGAATTGTCAAGCCGATGCGATTGGTGGCGGTTTCACTTCTGGCGGCGGGGGTAGTCATCCTCGTAGCGCAATCCACCCTGCACCTTCCGGCGCTCCTTGTGCGCGCCGGAGTGATGCTGACCCTGGTCGGGGTGGTCATCGCCCTGCGCAGCATGCCCGGGCTCGGGCGGGCATGGCCCTCAGCCGCAGCGCTTGTGCTCGTGGCATTCGACCTGGCGTTGTATGATGCAACGCTGCTCGAGGTGCGGCCCGCGGCAACGGTCACCGAGCGCGGCGAGGCAGCCGCTGCCGAGTTGGCGCGCGATGCGAGTCTCTTCCGCGTGTATTCTCCCTCCTACAGCCTGCCGCAGCCGGCAGCGACGCTGCACCGAATTCAACTTGCTGACGGCGTCGATCCGTTGCAGCTTGAATCCACAGTTGCGCGCGTGCTGGCCGCCGCCGGAATCCCGGATCAAGGCTACAGCGTGACGCTGCCTCCGTTTTCGGGAGGTGACCCCGCCCATGACAATGCCGGGGCACTCCCTTCGGCGTCGTTGCTCGGGCAAATGAATGTGGCGTACGTTCTGTCGGAGTTCCCCATTGCGGTGGAGGGCCTGCGCGCCGTCGGGCGTCCGGACCAGTCGTACCTGTACATCAATGAACAGGGGCTGCCCCGCGTGTGGGTGGCCGGCTCGGTCGATCGCTGGGACATGCCCCTTGAAAACCGCCAGGCTCAGATGTTGCGCTACACGGCCAACATCATCGAGATCCGCGCAGAGGGGCCGGGGCTGCTGGTCGTGAGTGAGGCGGCCTACCCGGGCTGGTGGGCGCAGGTGGATGACCGTGAGGCAACGTTGCTGACCGCCGGCGGTTGGATGCGCGCTGTCAACCTTGGGCCCGGCATGCATACGGTCCGCCTGACGTTCGCTCCCCTCAGTGTCTTTGTGGGTCTCGGCATCACACTGGTCAGCCTCCTCGCGTATGTGGGAGTGCGACGATGGGCCGCGTGACACGCTCCGAATGGAGCTGGGTGGTCGTGTTCACGGCGCTCGTCCTGGCGTTGAGCCTGTTGCCCTACGTTTTTGCGTACTCCGCCCAAGACGGCGCGTGGCGCTTCAGCGGTTTCCTGCTGGGCGTTGAAGATGGCAACTCGTATATCGCCAAGATGCGCCTGGGCAGCGACGGCGCGTGGCTCTACCGCCTGGCGTACACAACCGAACCGCAATCCGGCGCACTGGTCTTCCTTCCTTATCTCTTATTAGGCAAGTTGGCCGCACGCCCTGCGCTACATGAGCAACTTGTCGCGCTCTATCACCTGGCCAGGCTGGCCGCCTCCGTCGCGCTGATCGCGGCCACCTATCTCTTTCTGGCGCGGTTCATCACCTCCATCCGGCTGCGTCGCTGGGGATTGGTGGTGGCGGTGCTTGGCGGCGGGCTGGGCTGGCTGGCTCTGGCCATCGGCGGCGGCAACGGCCCGATGCCGCTAGAGTACTACTCGCCGGAGAGCTTTGGCTTTCTAGCGCTCTTCGCGCTGCCACACCTTGCGGCGGCGCGCGCGTTACTGCTCCTGGCGCTGCTCGCGTATCTCAATGGGGCCAGCGGCGCCGACGCACGCGGGGGATGGAAGGCCGGGCTGGCCCTGGCGGCCCTGTGGTTCTTCCAACCGCTCAACGTGCCCTTGGCATGGGGCCTCATGGCACTGGCCTGGGGACTCACAACCGCGCGTTATCTTGCCTCGCGGCGGAAACGCGCGCCGAGCCAGGGGACGGCGGTCATTCCTGCGCGCGATGCATCGAGACGCGCGCTACGGAGTCTCGCGCGATCGATCCTCGTCCCCGCACCATTCGTTGTGTATTCGGTGATCGCCTTTTCCACCAACCCGGCGCTGCGCCAGTGGACGGCGCAGAACATCATCACTTCACCGACCGCGGTCGAGTACCTGCTCGGCTACGGCCTGCTGGCACCGTTTGCGCTTATCGGCCTGGTGCGTGCCGCGCGTTCGAACGAGATTGGTGCCAACCTGGTCGTGGCGTGGGTGATCGCCATGCCTGTGCTCGTCTCCCTGCCGGTCAATCTTCAGCGCCGCCTGGCGGAGGGCGTGTGGGTGGCACTTATTGCGCTCGCCATGAGCGCATTCGCCGCCTGGGAGAAGGGGCGCGGCCTGCGCAAAGTCAACCTTGGATCGGCACTGCTGACCGCCCTCGCGTTGCCTTCAACCGTTCTGCTCTACGGCAGTGCGCTGCGGGCAGCGCCTCGTCCTGCCGATCCTTCTTTTATCCCGGCCGCCGAAGCTCGGGCCTTCGAATGGCTTGACAATCATGCGGCGCCCGGCTCTATCGTGCTCGCTGACTTTCCCACCGGCAATGCCCTGCCGGCCTATGCCCAGGTTGTTCCATATATCGGCCACGGTCCTGAAACACTTTACCTGGCCGCCAAGCGCCCCCCGGTAGAGCAGTTCTTTTCGGCCAACGCCTCACGCAGCGCGCGTATCGCCTTGCTCGCCACGAGCGGCGCCGATTACGTTATCCTTGGCCCCGCCGATGCGCTGGCCGCGGCGCCTGGCGATTTGCTCGCCTTGCCGGGTATCGAATCTCGCTTTGCCGACGATGGCTGGCACGTTTTCGAGGTCCTGCCCGTTCTCCCGCCATGATGCGAATAAGGCGAGCCGCGTGACGGCTCTCACTCTCAGACGGCCCAATCGCGATTCGTTTTCGCGCGAAGGATAGAGAAGGTGAGGTTGGCGCTCGAAAGATGACCATCTCCCGCATGCGAACCTGGTTCTCCCCAGCCTGGTGGCCGACGCTGATCGTGCTGGCGACCTCCTTGGTCATCCTGTGGCCGGCTATCGGCGGCGGCCAGGCTATCTTCTGGGGAGTGCCCTTGCTCCAATTCCAGCCGTGGCATCAGTTCGCCAAGACAACAGTCCTGGCCGGACACCTTCCGCTATGGAATCCACTGGTCGGCATGGGCGCACCGCTACTAGCCAACGCGCAATCCGCCCTCCTGTATCCGCCGAATTGGCTGCTGCTGGCCGTGCCGGTCGAGGTGGGTCACGCCTGGTTGATCATCTCCCATTGGGTGTTGGCCGGCGCCGGGATGAGCCGCCTCGCGCGGCGCCTCGGGCTTGGCCTGTTGGCTCAGTCTGTCGCCGCGCTCGCCTTCTCACTGTCCGGGTACGTCGTTGCACGCGGCGGTTTCCTCAGCTTGAACGCGGCGCTGGGCTGGGTCCCCTGGGTTATTTTGGCCGGCGATCGGCTGAACGAGCCACACGCGCGCCTGCGGCGCACGCTCTTGGCATTGGCCCTAGGAATGCAAATCCTGGCCGGCCATTGGCAGACGTGGTGGTACACGTGGCTGCTTCTCGTCGCATGGGTCTCTGCACGCCACCTTGACAACAACCGCCCCGTGCTCGCCGTGCTGCGCGGATGGTTTGATGTGGCGATTTCAACCGTGCTGGCGCTTGCGCTCGCCGCCGCCCAGGTTCTGCCCACCCTGGAGTACTTGCGCGCTTCACCGCGCGCTTCCGGCATCGACATGCAGACGGCGCTCACCTACTCGTTCTGGCCCTGGCGTCTGGCAGGTCTTATCTCGCCCGATCTCTTCGGCAACCCAGCGCGCGGTCTCTTCTGGGGCTATGCCAACTATTGGGAAGATGCAATCTACATCGGCCTGCTTCCCCTCGCGCTGAGCCTGGTCGCGCTCATCGCCTGGCTTCGGCGTCGGCGCGAGGTGCAGGCCTCCTTGCCGCGCGTCCCATTCGGCCTGCTCGCCATCTGCATTCCCCTGGCGCTGCTCCTCGCGCTGGGGAGCAACACACCCGTCTTCCCCTGGCTCTACCGTTGGGTGCCGACGTTCGACTTGTTCCAGGCGCCGACGCGCATCATGCTGATCTTCGTATTTGCCCTGGCGCTGCTCGCAGGCGCCGGCGCCGAGCGCTGGGGTACGCCCAGCTCGAGCGTCAAGCGCTGGGCCTCGCGTGCGATCGCGGCCACGCTGGCCATCCTCTTGGCCGCGGGCATCGCGGCCCTCGCGCTCGATACGCAATCATCCTTCATTGCCTCGACGGTGCGCGCCGGGATCACAGCGCTCGCCTGCACGATTGTGTGGCGATTCGCGCGCATGCGGGCGGAACCTGCCGGGAGTGATGCACGGGCTGCGAATCGGCCGGCACCCCTTGGCAGCCTGGCGCCAGCCGCAGCGGTCTTGCTCATTGCGGTGGACCTGGCGTATGCCGGCTACGGCCTCAACCCCACCACCGGCCGTGAGCTGTATCAGGTCCCCAATCCTTCCTCGGCCAAACTCGCGGCCGCCACCGGCGCGCACCGCTATTACATTCCGACGAAGGATGAGTACGCCGTGAAGTTCCAGCGCTTCTTCCGATTCGACACTTTCAACGCGGCACAGGATTGGACGGAGGTGCGCGCTCTGGGCCTGCCAAACACTGGCATGCTGGATGGCCTGGCCACGGCCGGCAATTTCGACCCGCTTCTCCCGGCGCGTTCCGTGGCACTGTTGCAGGCGGTCGACGCGCTGCCAGCAGACCAACAGCTCGGGTTGTGGCGGGCGATGGATATCGGTGCGGCGGTTCGCGCCGGCCCGCAGATGGCGCGCGTAGAAGCACTGCTCAACGAGCCGCACCGCGCCTGGGGGGTTTGCCAAGCGACCTGGGCTCGTGGCGGCGAGGAAAGCCTGGCCTTGGTGCTCGACCCGGGATTCGACCCGGACGAGCAGGTGATCCTGGAAGTGGGGGCCGGCGAGGAGGGCGCACCCTGCGCGCTGCCACCCACGGTCGCCCTGCTGCCCGGGAATAACCCCAATGTCGTCGCGCTCGAGGCGAGTTTCCCGCAGCCGGGATTCCTGGTGCTCGCCGATACCTCCTACCCCGGCTGGCAGGCACAGGTGGATGGCGAAGTGGTACCTCTGCTGCAGGCCAACTTCTCATTCCGCGCGGTGCGCCTCGACCGCGGGGATCACCACGTGGAATTCGTCTACCGGCCGATTTCGTTCGCCGCCGGCATGGCACTCGCTCTCCTGGCCTGGGCGGGGCTTGGGATCATCGCCGCCGTCAAGATGCTCTCGCGGAGAAACACCCAAACATCATGAGGCCCACCGGATTTGCGCGCACCTCCAACGCATCGGCCTCCCCATGGTTACCGGCGGGTCTGCTGCTCGCGTTGATGCTGCTCTACCTTGGGCAGGTCCTCGTTCGCGGCGGGGGCGACCCGCTCGTCTTTGCGCGTCTGGGGACGAAATACACTCACGGGGATGTCCGCGGCAGCGAAGGTTACGACGGGCAATTCAATTACTTCATTGCGGTGGACCCCGCACCACAATCCGCTGCGCTGTACCTCGACCGGCCGGCTTATCGCTATCAACGCATTCTCACACCGCTGCTTGCACGCGCCGCCGCTCTCGGCAATCCGGCAGCCATTCCATGGACTCTGGTGGGGCTCAATCTGGCCTACCAGATTGCAGCCGTTCTCGTGCTGGGCGAGATGCTGCGTCATCGCGGCGTATCGCCATGGGTTGCGCTGCTTTTCGGGCTGTGGGTCGGCGTGGTCGCCGGCGTGCGCCTCGACCTCTCGGAGCCCCTCGCACTCTTGCTGGTTCTGCTCGCGCTGTGGAGCGAGGAGCGTCTCACGGAGAGCACGCGCGCGGGCTTCTGGCGCAGGCATTGCGCAACCTGGGTCCCCGGCGCGCTGTTGGCCCTGAGTCTGCTGGCCAAGGAGACGATGCTCCCGTTTGCGCTTGGCTGGGCACTACTGCCCGCGCTCGATCGATCCTGGAGGCGCACGGCGGCTCGCCTGCTCGTGCTCGCGCCATTCGCGCTGCTCCAAGCCTGGCTTTGGGCGACCTTCGGCGCTCCCGGGCTGGTCAGTGGCGGCGCCGGAAGCACCTCTTTCGAAGTTCTGCCCCTCGCGGGATTCCTGCGCATTAGCCGGAACGGCGCGGCCGCCTTCGCCGTGATGGCGGCGCTGCTCCTGCCCGGCGTCATCCTGCCCGCCCTGCTCGCGGCCTGGAGCAGCCTGCGCGCGCTGCTGGCCTCCGCCGCGCGCCGCACGGAGTTGCTGCTCTTGCTCAATGCGCTCATGGTTTTGGTGGCCCCCTTCTCCACTTTTCGCGAGCCTCTGGGGATTACCCGCCTGGCATCGGGTATGATTGTGTGTGTTCTGCTCTTCGCGGCCGAGATTCACCGTCCCCGTATCTTTGCCTGGGGGCTGTTGTGGCTGGGCTATCTGGCACTGCTCGTCGAGTGACGAGCGAGCCGCTGCGGCCGGAGAGCTCCATCCCTCGAGCGTAACAATCGGCAGGCACCTATGACACCCACGATACAGGACCTCGGTACCCGTCTTCGCGATAACGTCGCCCGAGTGATCATTGGCAAGGACCAAGAAATCGAGCTGGCCATCTTGGGAACTCTGGCGCAAGGCCACTTGCTCATCGAAGATGTGCCCGGAGTGGGGAAGACAGTGCTCGCCAAGAGCCTGGCGCGTTCGTTGGGCTGCAACTTCAGCCGTATCCAGTTCACGCCCGACATGCTGCCCAGCGACGTGACCGGGGTCTCGATCTTCAATCAGCAATCCCGGCAATTCGAGTTCCGTGCAGGGCCGATCATGTCGCAGGTCGTCCTGGCCGACGAGATCAATCGCGCCACGCCCAAGACGCAAGCGGCGCTGCTGGAGGCGATGGATGAACGCCAGGTGACGGTGGACGGCGTGACCCATCCCCTGCCCGCGCCGTTCTTGGTGCTGGCCACACAGAATCCAATCGAATACGAGGGCACCTTCCCGCTGCCGGAGGCGCAGCTCGATCGTTTCCTGATGCGACTCAGCCTCGGCTACCCGTTGCCCACGCAGGAGATGCGCATTCTTGAAAGCCAGCAGACTCGCCATCCGCTTGACGATCTACCGCAAATCACTTCCGCCGATGAATTCACTGCGGCCCAACGGGCGGTCCGCGAGGTCTATGTGGATCTTCTGGTGCGCCGCTACATCGTCGAGTTAGTCAACAACACGCGCCGCTACAGCGAGGTTTACCTGGGTGCCAGCCCGCGCGGCAGCCTGGGCCTTTATCGCACGGCACAGGCGCGGGCTGCACTGAACGGCCGCGACTACGTCCTGCCCGATGATGTCAAGCACCTGGCGGTGGTGGTGCTGGCACACCGATTGCTCCTCGAACCCGCGGCCCGCTTGAAGGGCGTGGCCCCCTCCGCGGTGATCCAGGAAATCCTGAATGCCGTCCCCATCCCTGGGGGAGACGTCCGGCGGCCGGCCTGAGGCACCCGGCTTCGCCATGCGCGAGAGTGAGTTCCCTTCCGATCTCGAGCGGCAACGCGCTCGCCGCGCTGCCCTGCGGCGGCGGGTGGTCACCCTGCTTTTCTTCGCCTGCCTGCTGGGCGGAATCCAGACGGCCTCCCCGGCGTTCTACGGTTTGGCCTATTTGTGGGCAGCGCTGCTCGCCGCCAGCTGGGTATGGGCGCGCCTCGGATTGGTTGGGCTCGAACTGCAGCGTGTGCTGCGTTCACCGCGCTCGCAGGCTGGCGCCATCATTGAAGAACGCTTCGTCCTGCACAACCGTTCGCGCCTGCCTCACTTCTGGGTAGAGCTGTGGGATGAATCCACCCTGCCCGATCATCAGGCGTCCACGGTGATTACCGGGCTCGGGCCGCATACCAGCCGCCACTGGGTGGTGCACACGCTGTGCACCGAGCGCGGGCGTTTTCAACTCGGCCCGCTTACGGCACGCGTCGCCGATCCGTTCGGGCTATTCCTCAACGAGAAGCGCTTCCCGCAGACGGCGGATTTGGTCGTGCATCCGTACACGGCGCGTCTGCCGGCTGTGATTCTGTCGCCCAGCCGGCTGCCCGGGGGCACCGCGGTGCAGCGCAAGACAGCTGCGGTGACGCCCAGTGCGGCTGGCGTTCGTGAGTATGCCCCGGGCGATTCCCTGACCCGCATCCATTGGCCCTCGACGGCCCGGCGCGATCGGCTGATCTCCAAGGAATTCGAACTCGACCCGAAAGCCGATGTGTGGCTGGTGCTCGACAGCCAGCGTGAAATCCACTGCCGGCTGCCGCAGGCGGCGCCTCCCGAGTCGGCCAAGGACGTACCCTTCTGGGCGCGCCGCCCGCAGTTCCACCTGCCCCCGGCAACGGAGGAATATTGCGTGGCGGCGGCGGCCTCGCTCGCCGACTACTTCTTGCATCACGACCGCTCCGTGGGCCTCGCGGCGTATGCCCAGCAGCGCGAGGTGATCCAGCCCGATCGCGGCGAGCGCCAGCGGGAACGGCTGATGGAACGCCTGGCCACGCTGCGTGCCGAAAGCGATCTCTCTTTGGCCGACGCGCTGCGCCTGGAAGGCGCAAGCTTTCCGCGCGGGTCGACGGTCGTGCTGATCTCGCCCTCGGCCGAGTTGGAGGTGGCCCTAGCAGCTCAGCATTTGCGCAGCCGGGGCATCGAGGTGGCGGTCGTTCTCATCGAGCGCGGCAGCTTTGGCTCGCAGCAGAGCGTGGCGGAAGTGGCCTTGCGTTTGCGCGGACTGCGCGTGGATGTGCGCCTGGTGCGGCGCGACGACGATCTCTCCACTGCCCTGATCGGGCACAGCCTGGCGCCGCGCTTGACGCCCTGGCGCCCTGCTGTATAATCTCGCCCAATCGAGGTAGCAAAGACCAGCGCGGACTCGAGTACACGCCGCACTCGCCCAGAGAGCTGCCGCCCGGTGCAAGGCAGCGCGAGAGGCGTGGAAATCCACTCCGCCGGCCCTAGCGGCCAGTCGCCCGCGAGAAGGTGCTCGCCAAGCGGGCCGGGTTCGCCCGTTAGCGCGATCCATGAGGCTGCGCCGGACGGCGCAGCAAACCCAGGTGGCACCACGAGCGGTCCCTCGTCCTGCGGTCTCTCAGCGTGAGAGACGTATGACGGTGGGACCGATTGCGTTCCCGGTGGAGGAGGTGGCCCGATGCTCGATCTAGCGTACATTCGCGCCCATCCAGACGAAGTGCGCCAGGCGCTCGCCAACCGCCAGAGTGAGGCCTCGCTGGAGCGCATCCTAGAATTCGACCTGCGCCGGCGAGCGGTACTGACCGAGGTCGAAATGCTCAAGGCTCAGCGCAACGCGGTCAGCCGCGAAATCAGCCAAATGCAGGAGGCCGCCGCACGCGAGGCCAAGATCGCGGACATGCGGGCGGTCGGGCAGCGCATCAATAGCCTGGATGCTCAGTTGCGCTCCGAAGAAGACGAGTTGCAGCGGCTGGTGAGTATGCTGCCCAACCTGCCCGACCCGCGTGTGCCACTCGGCCGTGACGAGAACCAGAACGTCGTCGTGCGCACCGTGGGGGAACCGCGGGTCTTTGCCTTCACCCCCCGGCCGCACTGGGACCTTGGCCCCGAGTTAGGCATCCTGAACTTCGAACAAGGCGCGCGCCTCTCGGGCTCGCGCTTCTACGTCCTGCATCGGGCCGGCGCGCGCCTGCAGCGCGCACTCATCGCCTGGATGCTCGATCTGCATGCGCGCCAGGGATATGCCGAAGCTTACACGCCATTCATGGTGCGCCGCGAAGTGCTCTTCGGGGCGGGCCAACTGCCCAAGTTCGCCGACAACCTCTTCCACGATGAAGAGGACGACATGTGGATGGTGCCCACGGCCGAGGTGCCCCTGACCGGGTTGCACATGGGCGAGATACTCGAAGCGGATCAACTGCCACGCTGGTACACGGCGTACACGCCCTGTTTCCGGCGCGAGAAGGCCGCCGCCGGGCGCGACGTGCGCGGCATCAAGCGCGGACAGCAATTCGACAAGGTGGAGATGTACAAGTTCTGTCTGCCCGAAAAGTCGGAGGCGGAGCTCGAACGCATGGTGGCGGATGCCGAACAAACCTGCCGCGACCTCGGCCTGACCCACCGGGTCAAGCAGTTGTGCACTGGCGATCTGGGATTCTCGGCGCGCATCACCTTTGACATCGAAGTGTGGGCGCCCGGCTGCGGCGAGTGGTTGGAGGTCTCGTCGGTTTCGGATTGCGGCGATTTCCAGGCGCGGCGCGCCAACATCCGCTACCGGCCCACGCGCGGTGCCAAGCCCGAATTCGTCCACACTCTCAACGGGTCGGGGCTCGGCCTGCCGCGCACGCTGATCGCCGTGATGGAAAACTATCAGCGCGAAGAGGGAACGATCGAGGTGCCGCCCGTGCTCCTGCCGTGGATGGGCGGAGTGCAGATGATCACTCCAGACACACTAGCTGCCACGCACTCGGGACGTGAGCCCGTCCGATGAACGAAACGGTCTTGGTCATTGGCACCCTGGTGGTCATGTTGATCGGTGTGGTGGGTGCCTTCCTGCCGGTCATCCCCGACGTCGCCATCATCTGGCTGGCCGGGTTGGGCTACGGCCTTGTGCATGGCATGGACTGGATCGGCGTGGTTGTCCTTGTGCTCATGGCCGGTGTAGCCGTCGTGGCCGAGTTGAGCGAGACGTGGATGACGGGCTTGGGGGCGCGCGCCACCGGCGCCTCGCTTCTCGGCATTCTGGTCGGGCTGGGCCTCATGCTGCTGGGGACGCTGCTGACCTCGCCCATCGCCGGATTTCTGGCCGGGTTGCTGGGCATGATCCTGGTGGAGTACCGCCGCCACCGCAACTGGAAGAGGGCGGTCGCTTCGGCCACCGGCGCTGCCGCCGGCTGCGGGTTATCTTACGTGGTCAAGGTGGGCCTTTCGCTGGTGATGGTCGCGATGTGGGGAGTGTGGGTGTGGCTGGCCAATGTGAGGTGATGGTTTTTGATCGTCATTCCCGCGTGATCCTGGCGGGAAACCACGAGAGCACGAAGCCCTGGGTCCCCGCCTAATAGACGCGGGCACGAGGGTTTTGTTCGAAATCGGTGCGTTGGGTTAGGTCTACGGCGCGAAGAACACGTAGTTCTGCCCAAGCCGCTCGAGTCCGATCTCGGCCCAATGTCGCACTATGGTGGAGTGGTCTTCGAGCGCGGCAAAGAGAGGCGCGATCGCCTCGGGCTGGCGCAACTCCGCCAAAGCTCGCGCGGCCTCAATGCGCGTCTGCGGCGCGCCCTCGCGCAGCGCCGCGATCAGCGGCTCGAGCGCCTCACTCCCCAGGCGGACGAGCGCATTCCCCGCCAAGCGTGCGGCCATGGGGTCGCTCCCGGCCAGGTGGGCCGCCAGGTCCGCCATGGCCTGCGGCGTGGGTTGCTCACACATTGCACGCAGCGCGCATAAGCGCACCTCACGATCGGTGTCGCGCAGCGCCTCGAGCCGCAGCGTCGCCGCCCGCGGCCCCACCACAAGCGCCAAGGTGCGCACGGCCCAGAAGCGTCCGTCCACCTGGGCCGAGTCCAGCAGCGGCCGCAGCGCCTCGAGCGCCGCCTCGCCATACGCGGCCAGGCGGTGAGCCGCCTGCTCCGCTCGCTGATCGTCCCCGCTGGCCAGTTCGCCGGCCAGCCGTGCCACCTCAAGTCTGTTCTCATCACCCATCTTGCACCTCGCGCCGCAGTATAATCAGGCGTGCGCGTCTGCGAGTCCTAATTCTAACGAAGGATCACACCCGTGACGCAGGCCCGGCGCTGGCCGGGCCCGCTGGTTGGCTGAGAAGGAGCTTGGCATGAAGCGGTTCTTATCGTTTGTCCTGGGCACCATAATCGGCGCCGTGGCCGGTGCCACCGTCGCGTTGATTGTGACCCCGTACTCCGGCGAGGAGCTGCGCGCCCAGGCGCGCGAGGCGGCGGTTGCCAAGCGCGCCCAACTTGAGGCCCGCTTACGCGAATTGCGCACGACCGGCGGCGCCGCCACCCCCGAGAAGCCGGTCTAGCTCGCGCCCTGTGGCTGCGGCCTCCCGCCCGTCCTCATGGGACAACCTCGAACTGGTAGGGCGCCCGCTGCCGTGTGAAGCGCGCCGACCCAATCACCACCAGCACCGCGCGCTCGCCCCGAGCGATCACCAGCGGCGCTTCACCCGTCATGCGCTCGTCCAGGATGAGCGGCGTGACCGCGGTGGAGCGCCCATCCTTAATGAGCAGCACCTCATAGCTTTGCGGTAGTACGTTTTGCAGGCGCACAAACCCCTGCGCCTGCCATCCTCCAAGATCACTCTCGAAATCGGCGGAGTAGCCTGCCGCCTGCAGGCGAATGTCGTCGAGCAGTAGCCCTTCGCCGGTATAGACCGCATCCGTGATGTATTCAAAGCGAACGATCACATGTTGCCCAGCGTAAGCCGAAAGATCGATCTGTTCGTCCACCCATTCGGCCTGCGACCCGCCTCCGCTCAGCCCGGTATATCCCCACCCATAGCTGTTTCCCTGCGGGTTGAGGTCGGTTCCTGAGGGCGTATGGAGGATCGTCCACGTCAGGCCATCATCCGTCGAGACCTCCACATAGGCGTAGTCCCAACCCTCTTCGATGTCGAACCACAATTTGAGGTCCATCACTATTGGCCCGGTACTGGGCAGGTCGAAGGCTCGCGTCAGGGACATGTCGGATTCATCGCCGCGGTTCGACCACACGGCGTAGTCGCCGTTGGCCGGATCGACCGGTAGTGCGCTTACGGTCGAAGCCCCCGCAAAGCGCAACCGGTACTCGCCCGAGCAGCGGATCTGAATGTAGTCGATGCCGAACTGCGCCACGTCCCGATTTTGCACGCCGGTCGGGCAGTCGCTAATGACTTCCGCCAGCCGCGGCATCGGAGCCTCGGGGTAATTGGTGAAGGCATACCGCCCGTCGGCGACAGCTGGATCGTTAAGATACAACGCCGTGGCGAATTCGGCGAAGAGATCCTCCGCCTTCATCGCCCGGCTGGTTCCATCATCCACGACTCCCAGCGCGGCCAGCGCCTGGTCGATGCTCTCCAGCCCGTTAGCCTCCGCCCGCACAAGCGTCTTGGTGGCCTCTGCCCCAAAGCGGTTGAGATAGTAGTCGAGAAAAAGGAACCCGACCCCGTAATGGGGGCTGGTGTCCTCTTCGTGCATGTCCGGCCAGAAGTTGAATTGCACGTCGGTGTTTGCGGCATAGGACTGATCGAAGCCGCCCAAGTCGAAGCCGTTGAGAAATGCCGCAAGCTCCGAGGCGCCTTCGTTCAACCACGATTCCTCGTTGCTGTCGAGATACCAGTGGATCATGTGCTGGAACTCGTGCGCCAGCACTCCCGAGGTGAACTCCTCCGCCAGCCCGGTGTTGTCGGCATTGATATAGAACATCTCGTGGCCGTTCGAGAACGGATGAGCCAGGGGCGAGTATTCATCCACCGAGGAGTAATAGCCAGCCACCGACGAACCCAGGCCGGTGGCGTACAGGATGTAGAGGTGCGGATCACCGTCCACCCCCGGCGTCCATTCCGAACCGAAGAATTCCCGGTCGGTCGGGTAACTCTTGTTCTCGAATCGATCGACCAACGCCTGGATTTCCTCGTCGGCGACCTGCACCCCGTTTTCCACCCAGAAATAGACGTGAGGTGTCGCGTAACGCAGGCTGGCAGTCAACGTGAAGTTCTCGTCGGTGTCGGTGTTCGATGCATTGAAAGTCTGCTGCGTCCCCAAGGGTATCGGATCGGCGCTGGTTGCGAGGACTCGCGGGACATCGGGCTTGCCGCCCAGGCGTGCCGCGAGTTCAACCAGATCGTTGATCGGCACCTGTGCATTCTCGAGCGCGGCGAGCGTTTCACCCGCGCGCTGTGGCGGCGGGCTGGCCACGGCAAGCGGCGTGGGCGTTAGCGACCGCGGCTGGAACACCTGCGTTGGGCCCACTGGACCGCTAGTGATCGCGGGGATTGCATTCAGCGCCGAGTAAGCCAACCAGGCGCCCACGGCGCCGACCGAGAGGCACAGGCAAGCCACTAACCCGACGACCAGCACCACCACAACGATTTCAGTTCGCTTCACCCAACACCTCCAGCAGTAAACGTTTGCTGGCCCTCATCCAGGCGGTTGACGGCCACTGCTCGCCGCGATACGCCGCCGGACCGTGGTCTGATCGGCCCCTCCGGCCAGCGGCAGTCGCACTGTGAATGCCGCACCCCCTCCAGGCTCATTTTCGGCGGCTATTGTCCCACGATGCGCCTCGATAATGTCCTTGCAGATTGCCAGACCCAGCCCGGCTCCCTGGCCCTCGCGATCCGCCCTGAAAAAACGCTCGAAAATGTGCGCCAAGGCCTCGCTCGGGATGCCCACACCGCTATCCCAGACACGGCATACGGCAACCGAGCCATTGGGTCCCGCCTCCAGACGCACCCGGCCGCCGACCGGCGTATGACGCAACGCGTTTTCGAGCAAGTTGTCGAACACTTGCGCCAGGCGGTCTGCGTCCCCCAAGATTGGCAGAGGGCCGGGAGCGGAGACATCCAGGGTTACACCCGCTTCACGCGCGCGCGGGGCAAAGCGTGCCGCGGCGGCCGCCACCAATGGGCTCAGATCGAGGCGCGTGCGGACCATCGCCGCGAGACCCGCTTCCAGGCGCGCCAGATCGAGTAACCCCTCCACCAGGCGACGCATGCGCTGCGCCTCCTGGTGAATGACGCCGGCGGCTTGGCGCACAGCCTCGGGCGTGGCGGCCGCTCCCTCCAGGATCGCCTGGGCGAAACCGGTAATCGAGGTCAGCGGCGTGCGCAGCTCATGCGAGACATTGGCCACCAGGTCGCGCTGCGATTTAAGGCTGGTCTGGACGCGGCGGCCCATCTCGGAGAACGAATCCTGCAACTCGCGAAGTTCCTGAGGGCCGGCCCGCGCTACAGAGACCTCGAACTCCCCCTCGGCCACTCTGCGCGTGGCGCTCACCAGGTCTTGCACTGGGCGTGAAACCCAGCGCGAGATCAGCCAGGCGAGCACGAGTGAGAAGAAGAGCGCCACCAGCCCAGCCTGGAAAAAGAGCGGAAGCACTTCATCGGCCATGATTGCAGCGATGCCGGCCGGCGGCTGCAGCTCGGCGGCCGCCAACCCGCGATCGGCGCCCAGGGGTCGCACGACGAAAAGCCAGCGTGCCCCCGACGCATCCACGAACGTGCCGCTGCGTGCGGTGCTCAGACCGGCGATACCGCGCCGCAGCCGCGTGGGAGCGCCGCTGGCGGGGCGGCTGTCGGCCAGGATTTGGCCAGCGCGATCGACAATAATGAAGCGCACGTCGAAGGCCGCGGCGGCGGCGCGCACCAGCGCTGGGTTGTCATCGAGCCTCACCCCGGGCAGGCGCTCGGCCACCTCCACCGCCTGCGCCAGGCGCGAGAGCACCTGGCGCGTGGGGCTGGGAAAGCGCAACAGGAATACGACCGCCGCCGCGGCGACGATGGTCAGGACGAGCAGCGTAAGGAAGAGATAGGAAGCCAGCAGGCGCGAACGCAGCGAGGAAAACATGGGCGGCCTAGCGCTCGCCGGGGACGACGAGCTTGTAACCCACGCCGGTCACCGTCTCGATGTGCACGGTGGCCCCGGCAATCTTTTTGCGCAGGTGGGCCATATGCACATCCACCGTACGCGTTTGACCCTCGAAATCGTAGCCCCACACCTGGCTCAGCAGTTGCTCGCGCGTGCGCACCAACCCGCGGTGACGCGCCAGGTGCAGCAGCAAATCGAACTCCTTGGCCCGCAGGTCCACCTGCCGCTCCCCCACGGTGACCTCGCGCCGCGCCGCATCCACGACAAGATCTCCAACGTGGACCACGGCCTCTCCCGCTGCGGCCGGCTCGGCGCGGCGCAGGATGGCGCGCACGCGGGCTACCACCTCGCGCGGGTTGAAGGGTTTGGTCAGGTAGTCATCGGCGCCGAGTTCCAGCCCGACAATCTTGTCGAGGTCTTCATCGCGCGCGGTGAGCATCAGCACCGGCACCTGCGATTCCGCCCGCAGCCGCCGGCAGACTTCGAAGCCATCCATCCCCGGCAGCATCACATCCAGGATGACCATGGCCGGCGGGTGGCTGTGCACCTCGCTGAGCGCCGCTTGGCCGTTGGCTGCGCTGCGCACGCGATAGCCTTCGCGTTCGAGATACAGGCGCACCAGGTCCACGATGTGCGCCTCGTCGTCGACGACCAGGATTAACTCACGCGAGCCGGCGGCCGGTGCGGAAGAGGCCGACATCACTCGACCAGCGCCACACAATCGATTTCCACGGCACCGTTGCGCGGCAAGGCGGCCACCTGAACCGTTGAGCGCGCCGGCGGCTCGGAGGTGAAGAACTCGCCGTAGACCGCGTTCATCTTGGCAAAGTCGGCCATGTCGCGCAAGAAAACCGTCGTTTTGACCACGCTCGCGAGAGATGCTCCTGCCGCCTTAAGCCCGGCCGAGAGGTTCTGCAGCGAGCGGCGAGTCTCGGTTTCCACGCCGCCAGCTACCATCTCGTTGGTTGCCGGGTCGAGCCCGAGCTGCCCCGAGAGGTAGACCCAGCCGCCGCAGCGGATGCCGACGGAATATGGCCCGATGGGTTTGGGAGCGCCCGAGGTGGAGACGACGTTGCGTTCGGTCATGCCGGCCTCCTGCATGCGTACAAGAATGGATAGAGTCGAGGGCGATTGTACGAGGCGGCCAAGTGAAAGTCAACGAAAGCGGGGGATACATTACAAGGGCATTTGGACTTGCACTGGGATGCTCTGTGGCTTGCCCTGGCTCTTCAGGTAACGAGCCAACCTGCGAACTGCCTGCTTGTCATCGTCCGGTTTGTTGGGTTCCCCCACCCCGAGAAGTTGCTCCTTTGCGACTCGACCCGCAAGCGGTAGGAGCTGTAACAATGGCCCCCTCCTCGGAGGGTCGCTCTGTGGCGGGGAACACCTGCGCGCAGGAATGCGTCCTGCGCGCAGGTCGTGTCGGTCGCTTCTCCGACCCTTTTTCTGCATTGTCAGTCCACCAATTCTGCACATTTGCGCTTGCCGGCCGAAAACGCGGCACCTGGCCCGAAGACATCATTTCTCGCGTGCCGCGTCGCCACGACTCGGGATTGCCCGGAGGCAAGTTTCGGTTCTGAAAGGACTGCTGTTCTCTCTTTGCCAGCTCGAATGCGACCGAAAGGCGACTAGGTCTTCTGCGCCATCGATGACTTGATTCAGGAGATAGCAAGCGTGACTAGGGCGCCGCCCGCCTCTAGGTTTCCCAACGCGCCAAGGTCCTTGCCCTTCATGAGCGCGCCTGCCGCGTTGCCGCCGGCGGCCCCCCCGATGAGGCTGACGATCACGCTGCCAATGTCCAAGCCCGACTCTCCGGTGAGTCCGTGGATCCGAATAGGTCAATCGTGCAAGGTGTCATATGGCCAAAGCCCTTTCGAGCTCATCCAGCCTCGGCACCGACTTTGCAGTCGATGACCCATCTGGACAAGGGACCGACTCGCTTCCCTGCCTGGCTTGAAGACCTAAGATCGTTTCAAGGCTCCCGAGTTGTGCGAGGCCTCTCCCAGCTAAGCGGATCGTACAGCCCGGCTCGACCGGGCTCATCCGCGACGGCTAGTCCAGAAGCTCCCTCGGGATATCGCCGCCGTTCGCGGCGAGCTTCTGCAGCACCGCTTTGTGCGGCCACGTGTTCATATGGGCGGAGTCGCCCATCAAGTGGGCGGGGCATCCGAGTTCAATCGCAAGTTCCTTGCGCGCCTCAAAGCTACTGTCAACACCCAGGAGCTTCAACAGGTCCACAATCGATCGCTTCGAATTGAGGTCCTTGTGGCTCTTGGCGAGTCCATCAAGCTTGCTCATGACATCGACCACCGGAATCGCCGCCGGACGTGTGGGCGTGGGCGTTGCAGGGCGATAGGCTCAGGAAGATGGGTTGTCCATGGTCGAAGGAGCAAGCCTGTATTCGGCGCACGGCGCGGGTCACTCCTCTGGGGCGCTCAGGACGATTCCCATTTCTCGGCCCCATTCCTGCAAGGAGGCCAGAAGGTCTTTCCTGATGGCCACTGACATGTAGGTCGACGTGGCGCCCTTCTGGAGGCCAACACAGTCATACTGCTGCGGGAATCTCCAATCCAACTGGATGTCGTGGAACCAGTTGTCAGGGTTTTCCGGATTGCAGGAGGTGAGCACGATCTCGGGAGAAAGCTGAAAGAAGATGTCGTTGTTCCATGCCGCGTGATTCTTCATCCCTTCTCGTAATCCCGGGCTATGGCCCATCCGAGTGTTGTTCAGCCCCAACAGGTCGATGACCTCTCCCGAATAGGTGTATTTGAAGCCTCCGGCCGCGGTCACGCCCACGGAGGGCAATCGGTCATGACCTGCAAACAACTGCTGGAGGGTCCGTCCTCTTCGACGGCCCCCGGTTGCGATATCGAACTCCGCCCTGATCGACACGCCTTCGAGGCCCACTGTCTGCCAGTTGACAGTGTCGGTGTATGAGAAAGCGACGACGGGTACAACCAGGAGCAGGAATCCGGCCAGCGTCTGACTGCCAACCTGCGCGCAAAGCCAATGCAGAAGCGCAGGAGCAGGAAGCAAGCTTGCCAACAGGAGCAGCGGAAAGATGGGCTGATACTGGCGGAAGGAGGCAAAATGGTCGCCGCCGTACAGGAGTGGAACCGCCAGCCCGGTCACGCAGATGCCGCTGAGGATGAAACAGGAGAGAAAGACTTCGGCCTCCTTTCCTGACGATAGGCGAAATCTGCTGCCAACGAGGTGGATCACTCCCGCTGCAAACATGATAGTAACCACAAGAACTGCGAACTCCACCAAGAACCTTGATTCGACGAACCTCAGGAGGTAGGAATGGAGACTCGAGGCGAGGTTGTATTGGAGGGAGGGCGACACCTTGGCGTAGTAGGTGTTCGGAAGAGGATACCCAAAGTACGAAAGTCGGAAGGCAGTGAGTCCCACGAATGTTGCAATGCACACTGCCAAGGGCCCAATCACAACCCTTGCCGCGCGCCGAGCACCGGCCACAATCCAAACACGGGCGAACAAGCCGAGGATGAACACGGGGATCCAGAGCGTTGCCTCCGGCCGGGTCAGCAGGAGGAGTGCCAAGACAAGGCAGAAGCGCCCGACCATCCTTGAGCTGAATGGGGGCATGATGCTTAGCAGGATCAGCGTCGCGCTGACAAGCAACAGGCTCCAGAGTCCCGTCTCCATCAAGGGCAACGTCATCCAAGTGACGTACTCAGGGCTGATGCAGACTATGGCAACGTAGACCGCTGCGACTAGAACTTGCTCGCCCGGATCCCCGGACAGCCGGCCAAGGAATTCCGCAACAAGCAAGGTCGTCACCAGCAGCAAGATGACGTTGAACAGGAGGATGATCGGCTCAGGGTTGGCCGAGACAAAGTACGCCAACGATAGGAGTGCAACCCAAAGCAGGGAGGAGACACCTTCCACCCGTTCGCCCCCCACGTTGTAAACAAAGCCACGTCCTTCCCGGAGGTTCCTGGCATACACAAGGAAGATGTTGGCATCATCCACACCTATGAGAGGCTGTCCCATTCTCTCAAAAGCAATGTAGACCACGCTCAGGACCGCGAAGGCAAAGACCGCGCGCCGAAGCCAAGTGTGATGGAGTCTCCGAAGGGAAAACACGCCGTAGGCAATGGCAAGCACAGTCTCGACAGTCTGGATTGCACCTCCGACGAGAGGCTTGTTTCCTGCCTGCCTCACAGCGGCCAGAGGGGCATCCGACCAAACAACAAACCCGATGACCAAGAAAAGGCTCACGAAGACCAGTCCGCTTTCGAGACCCCGGGAAACCCTTCTTGCGGTTGGCGGCATATCTCACGTCCTTCAAGGAAATTAGGCTCGGGGAGATGATCGGAGGCCGCCGACTATCGGCGCGGCCTCCCAAATTCAATCCAAGTTCCCCGGCCGAAGCAAGCAGACACCCCAAGAACGTGCAACAGGTCGGCGGGACGGGCAAGCCCCAATCGGCGCCCGGGCACGTCGGTTCAGCTTCAGAGGAATAGTGCTTGACCCAGGCTCGACGCCGCATGCCTCCGATGAACTTGATTCCGTGCGGCTTGGGCACACACGCGCCATCGCGCCCCGAAGCGTCGAGCGGGGCGATCGACTCGCGGCCATGGTTGACCGCGCTACGTCGACCTGAGTATACAGCTTCTCGCACATTAGCCCTGTTGTACTTCGCGGCCCCGACTCCCCATCGCGTCTCACAACCTGATCACAGCAGAGAGTGCTCATCCTTTCATGGCGGCCGCACTGGTGAAGAAGCGGTGCCATGGGTGTCAATTCGAATGAACCCAATCGTCGCATTGTGCAAGTATCGCCGCCCGGCATTCGAGACCGACCCCGTGTTCTGAGGGACGACAAGGCAAGAGATCCGATCGACCGGCCAGTTGGACGGAGCCGTGGCAAGGAGACGCCCTGGCAGCCCGTATCGCCGAGATGGTAGGGTAAGACCGTTCAACCTGTTTGAACACGTGGTCCCGGCTCCGATGACGGGATTCCGGTCACCTCGAGCTGGTAGGTCCTTGCCATGTCTCGTCCGTCCGGTTTCGCACGACGCGAAGTCCGACGGGGGTGGGTGGACATTCACAACCCCAGCGGCCCATCCTATCGGGTGGTCACGGGCAAGATGGAAACGGTTGACGAGACGACCATTGTTGGGGAGACCTATGCCGACCTGATCCGACAGCACACGCTGCAGTCCGAGCCGAAGTCAAATGGCGCCGACGGTAAGCCGCGCAACCCTCAAACGCGAGGGGCGCTCTCTCGCAGGCGAGTCTGGGTCAGTGACATTGTCCATATCGGGAAAGAAGCAGACGACCTCAAGTTGATCGAGGCCGGTCTCATCTCGAGTGAAGACGAGCACCTGAACACATGCAAACAGGACATACGCAATGCATTTCCCGGCGTGCTCAAGATGATTCAAGTCTCAGAAATCATTGTCGCGACAGGCTGCTCGCGACGCACGGCCTTTTGTTGGAGAAGTGGGAAACACAAGCCGCGCAGGCGGCAGCAAAACCGGCTCCTACCGCTTGCGGGTCGAGTCGCAAAGGAGGAACTTCTCGGGGTGGGGGAACCCAACATACCGGACGATGACAAGCAGGCAATTCGCAG
>Ga0315281_10000232_pt1 | contig 73344 bp, 64 predicted proteins | sample YL17G07_0_MG_FD_204540 | JGI IMG/M metagenome (GOLD analysis project Ga0315281, IMG submission 204540) | Sediment microbial communities from Yellowstone Lake, YNP, Wyoming, USA - YL17G07_0 | ecosystem: Environmental > Aquatic > Freshwater > Lake > Sediment | place: USA: Wyoming | collected... | reverse complement strand
TTGGGCGCTGCGCGACCAGAACGGCCTCCCCGTCGGCACGCTGGCCGAGCAGCTCGGCGTCAACCCGTCGACGATCACGGGCCACGTCGATCGGCTCGTGAAGCAGGACCTCGTGCGGCGCGAAGAGGATCCGGTGGACCGCCGGATCGTGCGCAACTACCTGACCGAAGAAGGCGTCGTCTGCGTCGGCACGCTGCGCCGCATCGCCGGCGAGCACGTGATGAACATCCTCAAGCGGATGGACGACGCGCAGCTGCACCGCCTCGAAGCCGCTCTGGGCGACCTGAACCGCGCCGCAGAAGAGGCGCGGCACGAGAACGCCTGACATCGGTCGACGATGTCACTCCGTGACGATGTTCGACAAGAGATCTTCCGGATAAACGCCGCCCACGTCGTAGCCCTCCGCCGTCGCCGGGCGATGCCGCACCACAGCACGCATGTAGTCGAGGCGGCCGTAGCGCAGCGGCCAGCTCTCGTCGACGCGGACGGTGCCGCTCACCTCCAGCTCGCCGAACGCGAAGGTTCCCGCGATAGGCTGCCACCCGCCCCCGGCATCCGCGTACAGACCCCACGCACCGTCTCTGTTGCGCAGGCCGATGCGCAGCTCGGGCACGTCGGCCTTGACTCGGAGCAGGCGCTCCGCGTCGGTCGCGTCCCGCGTCACGAACCACCATTCGTAGTCCGGGCCGTCACGGCCGGAGAAGTATGTGCGGGGCGCTCCGACGATCGAGAGATGGAGCTGCCTATTCTGCGGCAGATCCTCGCTGACGTAGAAGCCGTCGATCCGTGCATTCGCGACAGTGATGGTCGTCTCGTTGGCCAATGCCGCCGGGATACGCCCCGTGACGAACGCCTCGTACACCTTCTCGAACGTGTCGAGCCGGTACACGTACGCCGCGCCGGCAATGGGCGTGGCGGTCGCAGCTGGAGGGACGGAAGCGGACGGCGTGGGCCCCACAGCCGGCGCGCGGTCACCGCGGCAGGCGCCAAGCGGCAGGATGAGAACGAGCAGCAACACCAACGCGCGCATGATCGCCTTGTGCGGCTTGCCCTGCCGCCCCATTGTAGCCAGTGATCGGATCGCAGTCGCGGCGCCGTTAGTCGGCGCCGGACGCCGCTTCGCCGACGCCGTAGGCGTCGAGTTGCGCGCTGAAGCCCGCGACGTCGTGCGAGTACACCAGCAGGTCGTGCTTCTTCCCCTGCCGGTCCCGCACGTGATCCACGAGCATCGCCTCCGCCCGGAAGCCCAGCTCTTCGAACGTGGCGATCGCGCCCTTCTGGTCCACCGTCATCTGCGCGACCATCTTCTCGATGCCGCGGTCCAGCGCCTGCGCGAACACTGACTCCGTCAGCGCCCTGCCCAGGCCTTTGCCGCGCATCGCGCCGCTGATCAGCACGCGCAGCTCCCCGACGTGCCGCGACCAGGGCGCGTTGCTCATGTGCAGACTGCCGTAGCCCCAGATCTTGTCGTCGCGCTCCGCGATGATCGTGATGATGCGCTCCAGGTCGACGTTGTCCAGCCAGCCGTCGATCACGTCCGGGTCGGTGATGTCGGTGCGCAGGAACAACAGGTCGTGATCCGAAAGCGACTTCGTGAACGCGAGGAATCGCTCGCGATCCAGGCGGTTGAGCAGCCGCAGCGTGATCTGGGTGCCGTCGGAGAGCTTGAGCTGGCGCGGCAGTGTCAGTGTCTGCGTCGTCATACCGACCTCACCGACAGCCACTCGTTCATCTTCGGCCAGAGCCGTGTGACGGCGTTCATGCCCGCCACCAGGCTCACGTGTCCGCCCTTCAGCACCACGTCCTCCGTGTCTTCGCTCCCCACCAGCGCCGTCAGCTCGTGCGTGGCCTCGTACGGCGCGATGTGATCGTGCTGGGCCATGGTGTTGAGCACCGGGCACGTCACGCGCTTCAGGTCGACCAGCCGGCCGCCGATCTCCAGCTCACCCTTGATCAGCTTGTTCTCCCACATCAGCTCTTTCGTCGTCTGGCGGAAGCACTCGCCGGGGAACGGAATCTGGTCGCTGGTCCACTTGTTGAACAGCCGATAGTGCTTCACGTACTGGTCGTTCCACAGGTTGTCCCACAGCCGCACGTACGCCACGAGGCGATCGGCGGGGCGCAGCAGCTCGAACGAGCGGTACATCATCTCCGGCGGGATGTTGCCCAGCGAGTCGACGACGCGGTCCACGTCGAACCAGCGCCGGTCCGTCCACTGCTTGAACAGCCCCATGCCCTCGTAGTTCACCGGCGTCGCGATGCACGCCAGGTTCTTCATCGGCGCGTCAGCGAACAGCCCGCCGTAGATCAGCGCGAGCAGCCCGCCCATGCAGTAGCCGATGAACGAGACGTCCGTCTCGCCCGTCGCCTGCTGGATCTGCTCGATGCACGACGGGATCAGGTCGAGCGTGTAGTCTTCGAGCTTCAGGTGCGCGTCTTCCGGCCGCGGCACGCCCCAGTCGATCATGAAGACGTCGAAGCCCTGCTTCAGCAGGAACTCGACGAAGCTCACGCCGGGCGTCAGGTCCAGGATGTACGGCTTGCTGATCAGCGACATCACCAGGACGACCGGCACGCGGTACACCTCGTCCGCCTGCGGCAGGTAGTGGTAGAGCTTCATTGTGCCGCGCGTGTAGAGCACGTCCTTGGGCGTCTGCGCCACGTCCGGCTCGTCGCGGTTCAGCAGCACGTCGATGCCGCGCCGCGACCGCTCGATCGTGCGTTCTATCTCCTTCTGGACGATGTCGCCGATGTTCGGGGAGTCGGTGGCGGTGTTGGTCGTCATGGCAACCCTCCACCCAGGCGGCGCGACCCGGCGCGGCGCGATGAGCGTGCGGACATCCGTGTGCGCACCAGTATGCACCACGGCGGCCGGAGTTGAATAGGTCTAGACCCCACGTAGCGAAAGCGCTCGTGAAGATTGCGCGGCGGGGCGGTTTCGGGTTAGCTGGCGCTCTTCATCGCGGCCACCGGGCGGCGCGTCCGGGCCGGCTTGGGCCGCGCGGCGGCGCGCTTCACAGCCGATTCGGGCGCCATCGCCGCCAGCGTCTGCTCCACCCGCGCCAGCGTCTCCTCGATCGCCTTCATCCGTTCACCAAGCGCGGTGAGATCGTTGTGCGTCGGGATGTTGAACGTCTGGTAGTAGCGCTCCAGGTTGTCCGCGACCATGCGCTGCACCGTGAGTGACGCCTCCACGAAGGCGTTCATCGCGCTCGATGCGCCCTCCGTGCCCAGCACTTCCTTGAAGAAGCCGTTCCATTGCCGCTCCGAGTCCGTGATGAACTGGCGGAAGGTGTCGAGGGGGTTGCCTTGTGCCGTGTTGTCTGCCATGTCGTGCGCTCCTTCGCGGCTATCCGTGCCGGGCGATCCGTCTCGCCCGCGGGGTCAGTTGCCGGCTGCCCGCTCCTCTGCTTCGCCCTTGTCCGCGGCGACCGTGCGATCCATGCCCTGGATCGTCCTCTGCAGCACCGCCTGGTACCGGCCCAGCACGTCGATCCAGCTCGAAAGAAAGAGGTCTCCCGCCTTGGTCAGCGAGTACATCCGCCGCGCCGGGCCCGACTCGGACGTGTCCCAGAACGACGAGACCAGCCCCGTGCGCTCCAGCTGCCGCAGCGTGCGGTACACCGTGCCGGAGTCGAAGGCCGGCAGCCCCGCCTCCGCCAGCTGCTGCGAGAGCTGGTAGCCGTAGGCGTTCCAGTTGCGCAGGAACGCCAGCAGCGTGGTCGTCAGGAGGTCGCCGTGCATCCGGAACGGCGTGTCCTGGGGCTCTTCGGCCTTGCTCTTGGGTGCCATGCTATCACGTCTCTTTCGGCTTGAATATTCCGTATTTGCGGCGGCGCTCTCGTCGCTGCGTTATGTCTATTTCGCGGATTTCTTCCGCACTCTGATGATTTTGCACTTGACAGCGCATCGCCACTAGATGTATCTTACACATATCAACAGGGCGACGCAAGTCCCCCACCCATGATTTTCAGCCGGAAGGAGCATCACGCACATGGCCAGGAACACCGCAGTCGACAAGTACTTCGAGGCGCTCACGGAGAGCTACGACGCCATCATCGAGGCCGTCAAGGCCGGCAACGAGCGCGGCTTCCGCGTCTCCAACAACCTGCTCGCCGAGGCCCAGAAGGGCCAGCGCGAGTCCGTCGAGCTCGGCCGCAAGTTCGCCGACGACCCCACCGACATCGGCGGCTTCTACCGCGCCATGATGGAGTCGGCCACGCAGGCCCAGGGCCGCGCCCTGGAGCTGGCGCGCCAGATGTTCGACGAGCTGTCCGAGTCCCGCAACGAGGGCCGCGACGTCATCGAGAAGGTCGTCAAGGCGCAGCGCGCCGCCGGCGAGGCCGCCGTCGAGGCGGTCCGCGATGTGGCCAGCACGACCGCCGAGCGCGTCCGCACCGGCGTCACGAAGGTGACCAGCAGCGGTGCTGCCGCGCCGGCCGCCGCGACCAACGGCGCCAGCGAGTAAGCTCGGCGCCATTCGCGCCCGCAAAGAAGGGCGACCGCTACGCGGTCGCCCTTCTTCATGTTCGACTGATCGTCTGGCCCCGGTCTCCTTAGGCGACGCCTGCCAGGAGGTTCGCCACCGTCCGGTACACGTCCGGGTTGAACGCCATGCCGATGTGCGTCGCCGTCACCTCGCGGTTGAGCGACGCGTCCTCCTCCACGCACGAGCGCCAGTCCACGACGCCGTCCACGCGCGAGAAAATCGCGTTGCGCTTGAAGTCGTCGGTCGGTTCCTGGTCGCGGATCGTGCTCACGAACACGCAGTTACACTGCGGCGTGAAGCAGTTGTTCGCCACTTCCTTGCGGTGCCGCCGCTCCCGCACGATATTCGATCGCACGAAGTTGGCGGCGCTCAGCACCAGCGGGTGCGCGCGCACGCTGCGGAACGGCGACCCCATCGTGATCACCTGATGCACCTGCTCGGGCACGCGGTGCGCGGCTGCGCGCGCCAGCATCCCACCCAGGCTGTGCCCGACGATCGTGACCTCCTGGTGCGTCTCGGTGTACGCCTGCTCGATCGTCATGAGCAGCCGTTGGGTCAGCAATTCCGGGCAGTCCACGTTGCGGCCGATGCCGGAGAAGTACGGCTTGTAGCCGATGCGGCGGAGCCAGAGGTGCATCTCGGTCAGGTAGCGGTCGTCGCCCATGAAGCCGGGCACCAGCACGACCGGCTGGCCGTGGCCGCGAGACACGCCGAAGCCGTAGTAGACGGGCGACGCGTGGAGTGCGATCCAGTCGAGCGGGAAGAGCGCCTCGAGCCAGATGGGGCGCCCAGTCGGCTCGTATCCGGCGAGGTTAGGTTCCGCGATCGTGCTATTCGTCACGAGCCCCCCTGGCAGCTACCGGCGCAATCGCGCGGGTGGCCCCACCACGCTTCCATCATACATAATTACGATCGGCGGCCGGTGTAACAGCCCCTGCAGCCTTTCGCTCACTGTTGTCACAAATTATTCCGCCGTTCATCCCGGGCGCGATTTCGAGGAGTATAATCGGCGCGCAGGGATCCGTCCACGGTGGAAGGCGGCGCTGGAGGCAATGCCCGTATGTCCGCATCGCGTTTGAATCGGCGCATGAGCGCCGAGGACGCCTGGTTCCTCTACTTCGAGAAGCCGGACGCCCCGCTCCACATCGGCTCCGTCGGCATCTACGAGGGGACGATCCCCTTCGAGAAGATGTACGCGAGCATGGACGCGCGAATGCACCTCATCCCGCGCTACCGCCAGCGCGCGATCATCCCGCCGCTCTTCGCCGGCCACCCGACGTGGGAAGACGACTCGCAGTTTTCGCTTGACCGCCACCTGCGGCTGATCGAGCTGCCCGCGCCCGGCACGATGGACCAGCTGCGCGCGCTGAGCGCTGAGCTCTTCGCCGAGATGCTGCCGCGCGACCGCCCGCTCTGGGACATCACTGTCATCCACGGACTGGAGGGCGATCGCACGGCCTATGTCAGCCGCGTGCACCACTGCCTCGTCGACGGCGTCTCCGGCATCGAGCTGTTGCTCGCCGTCCTCGACCTGGTGTCGAACCCGGAGCCGACGCCGCAGCCCGAGACGCCGTGGTCGCCTCAGCTCCCGCCCAACCCGATCGAGTCGTGGGCCGACGCCGTGTTCGACCAGTGGAGCGCGAACCTGCGCGCGATGTCGGAGTGGCAGCAGGAAGCGTTCGACGTGCGCGGCCAGGTGCGCCGGGCGCAGGACTTCGCGCACGCGCTCGAGGTCGCTCTTCCCGCCGCACTGCAGCAGCCGGCGAAGATGCCTTGGAACAAGCCGATCGGCGGCAAGCGCGTGACCGCGTGGACCGAGATGTCGTTCCAGGAGGTGCGCGGCGTCCGCAGCGCCCTCGGCGGCACCGTCAACGACGTCATGCTGACGATCCTCGGAGGCGCGTTCGGCCGCTACCTGCGCGAGCGCGGCGTCAGCACCGCCGGCCAGACGCTGCGGCTGATGATTCCGGTGAACGTGCGCGCCGAGAACGAGAAGGGCGCGCTCGGCAACCGCGTCTCGATGATGCTGCCCAACCTGCCGATCGACGACATGCCGCCCGCCGACCGCCTGGTCGCCGTGCGCGCGGAGATGGAGCGCCTGAAGTCGCAGTCGCAGGCCAACGCCTTCGAGGCCCTGCGCGCGCTGTCGGAGAACCTGCCCGCGATGTTCCACGCGCTGGCTGGCATGAACGGCGTGCCACCGGGCGGCGCGAACCTCGTCTGCACCAACGTGCCGGGCCCGATGATCCCGCTGTGGAGCGTCGGCCACCGGATGCTCGCCCACTACCCGCTGGTGCCGATCGCCGGCGACATGGGCATCGGCGTCGGCATCACTAGCTTCAACGCCGCGCTTTACCTCGGCATCATCGCCGACCCGGCGATCGTCGGCGACGTGGAGGCGATCACGCGCTACGCCGACGACGAATTCCGCGCGCTGCGCGACGCCGCCGGTGTGCCCGTCAGCGATCTGCCGGACATCGGCGCGCCTGCGCGCCACGCCCCCGCGACCAACGGCCACAAGGCGAACGGCGTCGCGCCCGCGGCCGCGACGCAGCCGCCGCCCGTCCCGGCGACCTGACCGCCCGCCACACACCCGGCACAACGGACAGGGGCGGCCGCGAGGCCGCCCCTCAACTATCTCCGCGCGCGCCCGCTACAGGAAGACGTAATCGGCCGGGTCCGGCTGCCGCGTCTGCTGCCAGTACTCGATGAGGTTGCCGGGCCAGTTCTGGGACACGCGGCCGCGGTCGTTCTTGTACCAGCTGTTCACGCTCGACGCGCCCCACGCGCGCTGGCGGTTCAGCGCGTCGATGCGCTCGTTGTACGCGTCGTGCACCTCCGGCTTGCAGTCCATCGCCTTCCGCCCGCCCTCTTGCAGCAACCGCAGGCAGCCGAGGATGTACTGCACCTCACACTCCGAGAAGTAGATGATGCTGCCGTTCACGACGATGTTCGTGTTCGGCCCGTACATCATGAAGAAGTTCGGGAAGTTCGGCACCGTGATGCCCATGTACGCGCGCGCGTCGCCGTCCCACTGCCGGTTCAGGTCGACGCCCTGCCGCCCGAGCACCTGCATCGGCGTCAGGAAGCGCGACGCCTGGAAGCCCGTGCCGTAGATGATCACGTCCACCGCCAGCTCATCGCCGTCGTCCGTGACGACGCCGCGCGGCGTGATCTCTTTGATCCGATCCGTGATCAGGTGCACGTTGTCGCGCTTCAGCGTCCGCGCCCAGATGCCGTTGTCCAGCACCATGCGCTTCGCCGCCGGCGGGTACGCCGGGATCACCTTCTCCAGCAGGTCGGGCCGGTCCGCGAACTGCGACTGGATGTAGCCGGTGAGCAGCGCGCGGATCATGTCGTTCGCCGCGCTCACCGAGCGCTCCTTATGCGGCCAGTCCTCGTCGACGATCGCCGCCGGCAGCAGGCCGTCGGTGCTCATCCAGAACAGCCAGAAGCGGTACCAGTGCGCGTAGTACGGCACGTGCGCGAAGAGCCACCGCAACCCCTGGGGCACGTCTTCGTGGTAGTGCGGCGACGGGATGAACCACGCCGGCGTCCGCTGGAAGACGTGCAGCTCCGACGCCTCCTGCGCCACCACCGGGATGAGCTGCGCCGCGCTGGCGCCCGTGCCGATCACGGCGACGCGCTTCCCCTTCAGGTCGACGCTGCTGTCCCAGCGCGCGGAGTGGAACGCCGGCCCGGCGAAGCGCTCGATGCCGGCGATCTCCGGCATCTTCGGCCGGTTGAGCTGGCCCGCGGCACTGATCACTGCCTGCGCCTCCAGTGTCTCCTCGGTGCCGTCTCGCGTGCGCAGGCGCAGCGTCCAGGTGTGGCGTTCGTCGTCGAACGTGACGGAGAGCGCCTCCGTCTGGAAGCGGATGCTGTCGCGCAGTCCGTACTCGGCCGCGCAGTCGCGGAAGTACTGGAGCAGCACCGGCTGCGTCGAGTAGTACTTCGGCCAGTCGATCTTCTGCGCGAAGGAGTAGCTGTAGAAGGCGTTCGACGAGTCGACGCGCGCGCCCGGATAGACGTTCTCGAACCAGGTGCCGCCGACGTCCGCGTTCTTCTCGATGATCGTGAACGGCACGCCGGCCTGCTTCAGGCGGATGCCCGCGAGGATGCCCGACATGCCGGCGCCGATCACCGCGACGAAGAACGGCGTCTTGCCGTCGTAGCGCCATGACGGCGCGCGCGGGTCCTGCCCCGTCGGCGCAAGCTCCTCGCGCAGCAGCGGGATGTAGTCGTCCGACGCGGGCGAGCCCGTCAGCCAGCTGGTGATCCGCAGCAGGTCGGCATCGGCCGGGTAGGCGCCTTCGTCGTACGCGCGCCCGCGCAGCGACCGCAGCGCGCCAAACGCCAGTTCCCGCGCGGTCTCCTGCTGCTCCGTCGTCATGCCGCCCTGCTCGACGCCTATCGCGACACCCGGCGGGCGCAGGTCCTCGCGCAGCAGCGAGAAGTCGCCTGTCGCCTGCGCCAGCGCGGGCAGCAGCGCCGGCAGGAACGCGTCCGCCAGGGCGTTACGGATCGTCTCGTCGTCCTCGGGGATCGCCTCGATCGCACGGGATATCGCCACGCCGATGCTCCTTGTCGTCGATAGGCGCCCGCCACTGCCCGGGAGCCTGTGCCGACCAGATTAGCGGGAACGCCGCGTACGCGCCGCATCGGCGGGCGGGCGGATGATGTAAATCGTCCCCGTGCCGTCGTAGACTGCCAGGGATGAAGCTGATCTCGACCCGCCGTGCGAGGGGCAGGCCCCGCCACCCCGACATCCTGACGCCGGTCGAGTGGCGCGTGCTGGAGGGCATCCGTCAGCGTGCCACGAACGCCGAGATCGCGCGGATCAACGGGGTCAGCGTCAACACCATCCGCACGCACGTCTCCAACATCCTTGCGAAGACCGGCCTGCCGGACCGCCCCGCGTTGGCCACTTGGGAGGGACGCATGTCTGCCAGCTCATCCAGCCGCCCGACGCTCCGCTGCTCGTTCTGCGGAAAGTCGGACGCCGACGTCGACCGGCTGCTCGCCGGCGCCGGCGGCGTCTACATCTGCGAGCCCTGCGTCGAGGCGTGCAACCGTATCCTCGCGGAGCACCGCGCCGCGGGGTAGGTGGGCGCCTGCGTTTCCTCGCGACACCTCTGCACCGCAGCCAAGCGCTCGCCGACCGAAGCCGGGCGCGAGCCCGGTGCGTCAGCAGGGTCCGAAGTTGCGGGCGACCAGACGGAGATCGCTCGAGTTGATCTTGCCGTCCTTGTTGATGTCGGGCACCGCCTGCGTCGCGTTGCCGAAGTTGGACGCGACGATAAAGAGGTCGGTCGAGCTCACGGTGTGGTCCCCGTTGATGGAGGAGATCTCCCGGCCGTCGGCGCAGCCGTCGCCATCGCTATCGGCCAGCAGCGGCGACGTGCCGTAGCCGCGATACTCCGTGCCGTCGCTGATGCCATCGCCATCGGTGTCCGGGAGTACGGGATTCGTGCCGATGGCGGTCTCGAATGCATCCGGCAGTCCGTCGCGGTCGCTGTCGGCTCCGGCCGCGGGGAGAGAGGCGGCGTTCATGGGATCGGAGCCCAGCATGCACTCGGCGCCGTCCAGCACCCGATCACCGTCGCTGTCGCGCTTGAGCGGATCGGTGTCTGCCGTGGCCGCACAGAGAGGGGGCGACCCTCCGGCCAGCGTCAGCCCCGTTTCCATGCTGTCCGGGAGCCCGTCGTTGTCGTCATCAGGATCGCAGGCGTCGCCAAGCGCGTCGCTCATTGCAACCGTGGCGTCCGCCGCGAACGCTCCGTCCGGGGTAGCCGCCGCGTCTATGTTCAGCTGGGCGGCGTTGGGCACCGTCGGACAGTTGTCCACCGCGTGGTTCGCGTTGACGCCGACGTGCAGCGTCGCTGGTTTGTCCTTGAAGCCGTCACCGTCCGTGTCGGCGAGGCACGGGTCTGTCCCGTTTCCGTATTCAGCCAGGCTCGAGACCCCGTCCCCGTCGGGATCTGCGCCGGAATCGGCGACTGCCGCGTTCAGACAGATGTGCGCTGCCTCGTACACGTCCGGCAGACCGTCTCCATCGGTGTCCGCGCCCAGTCCGAGCACCACGGTCAGCGTGACCGACGAGACATCGAACACGTCGAACTCACCCGGAGCGTTCACAGCGGCGGGATCCGTCAGATCGATCTTCGCGGTGATCGTCGCGGTGCCGGGCGACGTGCCCCCGCAGTACAGCGAGAAGGCGGCGATGCCCGCAGCGCCGGCGTCGACCGATTCACCCGTGTACGACTTGGGGTCGCTGGCGACTTCGACAGCGTCATTCGAGTCGTTCTGCGCGACATCCGGCGATCCGGACGTGAAGGTCACCGGGACACGGGTGAGCTTGGTGCCATCCGTGTCCGTGACCATCGCCGCAACCACCGTCTTGTCAGCATCACCAAGCTGGCTCGCCATCTGGGCTATGTCCAGGGCGTCCTTGCAGTCGTTGAAGGCCGATAACGACGCAGTCGTCCCGATGATGGCCTTCACCGCGGTCAGTGAGACGTTGTGCGGGGCGCCGACAACGTTGATCGACTGCGGCGAGGACGCCACGGAGTCCGCCTGCGAGACGAGGATATCGACCGTGTCGCCGGCGACGGCCGTGTGGACGGTCGCCGTTCCGACCACGACGCCGTCGCCGTCGTCGACCGTGCTGGTATCACAGTCCTTGTCGTTAACGACGTCGTCGGAGCAGACCTCCGGATTCGCGTTGGTCACGCCCAACTCGAGGCCGGACATCGCGATGCCTGAACTGGCGTCCATCGTGACGGCGCCGTCGTTGTTCACGAATGCGAAGACGTAGATGCTGTTATAGGGTGCGATGCCGCCGTCCTGCACCTGGTGGCCTCCCCACGCCGAGAGAGCCGTCAGGTCAGATGTATCGAGTAGACCGTCGGCGTCGCCCAGGACGTTGGCGAGGTTGGCGACTTCAGCGGCGCTGACGCCGTCGCACGCGACGGTGTAGTCGGCTGCGCTCGTCACGTCGGCGAGGTCGCCGTCGATGGCGGCGGCCAGGAGTTCGCACGGGATCGCGGCCGATCCGGTGGCGGCCGCGTGCGTGGTAGGGGTGCTGTGTGAACCGAAACTCAGCACGAGCGCCGCGACCGCAGCAAGCGCCGCAGCCGGCGCCCTGCATCCAATCCGCCTCGACCATGATCGCATGACCCGCTCCCTCTCGCGCACCCTTGTTGCTACGCGCCGAGTTCGATCATACGCCTGCGAGCGGCGTGTGTACACCGGCCGATTGGGCTAGTGCGCTGGAGTTAGGTTCAGACCGAACTGCCGCCCCGCATTCTGCCCGTCAAGTTCGCATACGCCCCCATCTGCGCCCGAACGCACTCTGTCATCGTGGCCTCAGGTCCGCACCGCACATGACGCTGACTGTATCGCAGGGCGGAGGTCCGGCGTGGTCGGCACTTGCCCCGTGTGCCGCGTGGCCGCGCGACTGCGTCCGTTCGTCCCGGCGCATCGGCACTCACAATCTGAAGCGCCACATGCTTCGATGAAAGAGGACGCATCGGCGTCCGGGTCGATCCGCGGCGCGGTGCACAATATCCCCGGAAGGAGTGGCACCATGAGTCCGTACACATCGACAGGACGCGATTCGACCATACGTGCCTTACGGGTGATAGCGATCGGCGCCGCCGCGGCTGCGGTCGCGATCGTCGCCGGTCTCGCCGCATATTCGTCGGGCGGCGCCGGGCCGGGCGCCTCGCGCGCGCTCGCTGATGCCGTGAACGTGAACCTGGACCAGTGGGCCAACCTGCCGGGAGAGGGCTGGCAGAACGGCGACCTGAATCAGAACAACTCCGCCTACGCGGAGGGCAGCGTCGTGCCGTTCCGCGTCGCGGTCGAGGGGCTGACGCCGGGCACGCACACGCTGCACATTGACTACGAGTTCACGGCCGACGGCCATAAGGCGTACGACTTCCTCGCGACGTACAACGCCACCGAGAGCGTCGACCTGTGCGGCGCCGGGGGCGGTGGCACGCCTTCGCTGTGCACGCCCGGCCCGCTGCCCGCCGTCAGCACGATGGCGTTCCCGTCGGACGCATTCTCGACGGACGGTCTGACCGTCTCGGGCGCGGAGTCGTTCTCCGCCGTGGCACGCAGCCTGAAGATGTACGGGGGCACGATCACCAGCATCACCTGCTCCGTGCCGCCCGGGAACCCCGGCGACGACTACAGCTGTCTGAACGCCTCCAGTCCGGCGCACGCGCACGCGACGTCGGACAAGAGCGAGGCCAACCTGCTCGTGACCTTCAACGCCACGGGGTCCGCCGTCCTGCTCGCGTGGGGCGGGCACATCGCGCAGTCGGACTACTGGGACGTGCAGGCCGACCCGCCGGGGAGCCCCGACGGGGCGATGCAGATCAGCGGTGCGCCGTGGCACATGCGCACGCAGGATCTCGATGACAGCTCAGGGAACAAGAACCAGAGCCGGAGCATCCAGCCGCACGCCCTGGTCGTGACGCCGACGCCGGGCGTCACCAACACCCCCACGGAGACCCCGACGGACACGCCGACGCCGACTCCCACCAACACCAACACGCCGACTCCCACCGGCACGCGCTCGGCCACGCCGACCGCCACCCGGACGCGGACGCCGCACGAGCACACGCCGCCGCCGACGCGCACGGCCGTGCCTCCGACCAGCACGCCGACGCGCACGCCGACGAACACGCCGGTAGGCGCCGTGCTTGGCGTTGAGGTGACACCGCGGCCGTCCGGAGCCGTGCTTCCGTCCGCCGGGGACGGATCGAGCGCAGCGGGCGACACGCTGGCGATACTCGCCTTCGGGATCGGGGGCGCGGGGCTGCTGGCGATGGAGATCGCACGGCGCGTCTGGCGGCGACGAGCGTCGTGAGACGCTGACGTCGCGGTTCCGTGCCGCGCCGCGATAGCGAAAGGGGCGGTCTCACGACCGCCCCTCGACTACCGTATCCGCGGACGCGCCTTCAGTCGTTGAAGCCGTCGATGTCGTAGCTCATGATCAGCATGTCGTGGGTGCGGCCCTCGTTGTCCACGACGTGGTCCGCCAGCAGCGCCTCCGGCCGGAAGCCGACGCGCTCGAACGTGGCGCGCGCGCCCTTCTGGTCCGACGTCATCTGCGCCGTGATCTTCTTCAGGCCGATCTGCTTGGCGATCGCGAAGATCTCTTCGACGAGCCGCGCGCCCAGGCCGATACCCCGGTGGTCGGTGCCGACGACGGTGCGGATCTCGCCGACGTGGCGCGTCCACAGCACCTCGTTGTGGTGCAGGCTCGCCCAGCCGGCCAGGCTGCCGCCGTCGTACGCCAGCACGGTGATCGTGCGCCCGGCGCCGATGTTGCGGATCCACTCGTCGATGTTGCGCGGGTCGGTGATGTCCATCCGCATGAAGAGCAGGTCGCGCCGCGGCAGGGTGCCGGCGAACTCCAGGATCTCCTCGCGCTGCGCCGCGGACATCAGCCGCAAGTCGAGCGACTTGCCGCTCTCGAGGCGCGCGGCGCGCGGGAAGGTCTTCTCGTAGCCAGCCGTCTGCACGTCCGTCGTCATCGCGTGCCTCCCTGGTTGCCTGCCCGGCGGCGCCCGCGCCGCCCGGCGGCCCATTCTGCCGGGGGCTCGATCCTATCACACGGCCCGGCCGAACGGCAGAGCCGTTTGACATGGCCGCCGCGCCCGGTCGCCGTTCGTTACTCTCGCGGCACCGTTGCGAGGGTGCAGCGGGAGATGCAGATCAGCCGCTCCTCCTCGTCACGGATGTCGATCGTCCACACCTGGCTCGTGCGGCCGATGTGCACCGGCACCGCCACCGCGCGCACAGTGCCGTCCCGCTTGGCGCGGACGTGGTTCGCGTTGATCTCCTGGCCGACGGCGCTCATCCCCTCCGGGCAGTTGAGGCCGGCGCCGACCGAGGCGACGCTCTCCGCCAGGACGAGCGATGCGCCGCCGTGCAGCACGCCGAACGGCTGGTGGACGCGGTGGTCGACCACCATCGTCGCGACGACGCGGTCCTTCGCCACGTGCTCGAATTCGATGGGGATCGAGCCACCGATGACGGACTTCATCCGCCGGTTCCACGCTGCAAGGTCCCCGCTGGCTGGCATCGGCTCGCTGGTCATCCGGGTCTCCGTCGTTGCTTTCGAAACCTCCAGGGGCGGCTGCCGATCAGCCACCGTCACTCATCGCCCCAGCGACCGGGCTACGGCCACCAGAGAGCGCGGGCCTGCTCGCGCAGCTCGTCGCGGTGGTCCGGGTGCGCGACGGCGATCAGCGCCTCCGCGCGCTGGCGGTGGTTCTTCCCCCACAGCCGCGCGATGCCGTACTCCGTGATCACCGTATCGGCGTAGAAGCGCGGGATCGTCACGATCGACCCGGCGTCCATCTGCGCCACGATGCGCGAGACGCCGCCGCCCATCGCCGTCGACGGCAGCAGCGTGATCGCGCGGCCGTTCGGCGAGAACGCGCCCGCCAGATGCATCTCGGGCTGGCCGCCGGTGCCGTTGATGATGCGGCCGCCGAACACGCTCTCGGCGTTGATCTGCCCCAGCAGGTCCACGCTAATCGCGTTGTTGATGGCGATGAAGCGGTCGAACTTCGTCAGCGTGCGCGGGTGCAGCACGTACTCTGGGTCGTACAGCTCGAAGTGCGGGTTGCCGTCGATGATGTCGAGGTCGATGGGGTCGCAGCCCGTCCACGCCGTCGCGATGCTGCGGTAGGGGTGGATCTCCTTGCGGCTGCCGTCGACGATGCCGTCGCGCCACATCTGCGCCAGCCCCGGCCAACCCAGCTCCGTATGGATGCCCAGGTGCTTGCGGCCCTTGAACGCGCCGACCCGCACCATGCCCCGCGCCGGCTCGCCGACGCCGATCTGGATCGTGTCGCCGTCCTGGATCAGCGTGCCCAGGTGGCGGCCGATCTCCTCCGCTTCCGGCACCGGCTCGCCCAGCCACAGCAGCTTGCGCACCTCTGCCGGCGGCAGCACCGGGATCAGCGCCGAGAACATGCTGAGAATCTGCAGGTTCGGCAGCTCCGCGCCGAGATCCGCCCAGCCCTGGCGCCGTACCGGGTCGGCGATCGTCTCCAGCGTCTTGTCGAACTCCGCGCGGCCGAACGCCGGCGGCGTGTTCTCGACGAAGCGGGTGATCTCGGACACGTGGATCCAGACGTCGCCGTGCACGGGCGTCAGGTTGTCGTTCACCTCGGCGATGACGATGGGGCAGCGGCGCGCGTACGAGCGCTGGGTCCAGTTGTGCACGCCGAAGTGGCAGAAGCCGGCGCGGTTCGGCCGCGAGACCGTGCAGAGCAGCACGTCCGGCACGCGCACGTCCTCCCGCCCCGCGTCGTACGCCTTCATGCCGAGCGAGAAGAGGTTCGGCAGGTAGGTGCCGCGCCGCTCATCCATCACGAAGCGCGCGAAGTCGCCGATGAACTGCTCGAACTCGATCTTGAACACGGATTCGTCGGGCATGCGCAGCCAGCCGGGATCGCTGGTCGGAGCCAGCAGGCGGAGCGTCACGTCGCGCAGGGCGTCCTTCCGCGCGGCGAGGTTCTGGCAGAGCGTCGGCGGCGGCAGGATCGGCACCATGACGGTGTCGCCGCTCTTCACCAGCTTCACCGCGTCGGCGGCGGTGGTCAGCTTCGAGGCGTAGATCTCCTGCCAGTCCATGCACCCTCCTGTCGCGGCCACCCGGTTAGCCGCGATTATGTCGGTAGCGGGCGCAACGGACAACCGCGCCCGGCGCTACGCCGCGCGCACGCCCAGCGCCGCCAGCTGCGCCTCCAGGCTGTCACCGCGGCCGACCTCGAAGTGGATGCCCGCCATGCCGGCGTCGCGCGCCGCCTGCACGTTCGACTCCAGGTCGTCGATGAAGACGCACTCCGCCGCCGGCAGGCCGATGCGCCGCGCCGCCAGCGCGAAGATGCGCGGGTCCGGCTTCGCCATGCCCACGTCGGCCGACACGATCACGTCGTCGAAGAGGCCGTAGATGCCGTGGGTGTCGCGGAGCTGCCCGACCAGGCTGCTGTCGGCGTTGCTCAGGACGGCGGTGCGATACGGCGGACGCAGCCGGCGGATCAGGTCGATGTTCGGCGCGATCAGGTGCTGCCGCTCGCGCCAGTGCCGATGCAGCGGCGGCAGCGCCCGTCCCGCCGCCGCCTCCAGCTCGCGGTGCGATTCCGCGAGCCACGCCTCGCGGTCGCCGACGCCCACTTCGAGCCGGCGCCACAGCTCCGAGCCGTAGAGCGTCGAGGCGAGCGCGCGCGCCGAGAGGCCGTGCTCCCGCTCCAGCGTGCGCGTGATGTCCCAGCGCATGTCCCAGAGCACGCCGCCGTAGTCGAAGATCAGCCCGTTGATCGGCAAGCAGCCCTCCCGCGCGCGGTGCGCGGCGCATTGTGCCATACGGGGCGCGAAAGGGACGTTCCGGTACCTCCATTTTCGTTATGTCGTGCAAATCGAATCTGGCGGTGTACCTGTTTTGTAATTTCGCCCTCCTTCCCGCGCACCCGGGGCATCGCAGCGACCTCCAATTCCGCATCGCGCTTGGCCGTGCGCTCTACGAACTTACGGGGTGCGGGGTGCGAAATCCTAGGCCGACGGATCACCTCTCACACTCGACGATGCGGCGGCTGCGGGAGCGGCGCTGCTTCACGGCGAGGAACGCGTACAGGCTGCATCATCGGCGCGCCGCAGCCCGTGGTCACCGAATCGGCTCGTCCGAATCACGTTTGTTATAGAATTAGGAACCTCTGATAGCCGAAGGAAGCGGTGTTGTACTCGGACAAAGATCGGATCAATTTCTTCGTGACGGCGGCGAAAGACGCGTGCACCAAAGAGGAATGGGTCGTCGCTGCCATGGCGATTGAGCAACTCACCCAACTCCGCGGTTCCGCCAGTGACTGGGCTTGGTTGGGTCAGGCTCGCGCTCGCTCAGGAGCGACCGTTGCAGCCTGGGATGCGTTCACAAAGGCCTTGAGGCGCGACTCGGGAAACCAGATTGCCATCGAAGGGCTGCGACTCCTTCGCGATTCGCCGTCAGAGGACTTCTTCAAGTGTCGGTTCTGCCCCGGGGTAGACGATAGCGCGAAGGCTCCCAGATGCCAGACGTGCGGATGGCCCAAGTGCGAATGCTGGGCCTGCTATTGCGAAATGCCGGATGACGTGCGAGCCAAGTTGAAGCCGCTGGCGGACGGATAATGAGGCCGCTTGCACGATGTCTTCCGCGCAGCCGCTAGACTCATTGGACGTTGATTTCACGCAGGGGGTCGCCCAACGTCCTGCAGAACGCAGGCGAGGCCGACCACGACCCCTGATTCTGTCGCTCATCAATTCATGTCCTAGAGTCTGCGCTGTGCGGCCTCCACGTGGGCACGTAGGTCGCGCCAACCGACGTGCGCATCCTCAGTGACGCACGCATCCTTAGCGAGACGCCGGACGCCCGCGAGCGACAATCGACCGGGTTCGCCGTCGGCCTCGAGGTCGGCGCGCGTCAAGACGTGGAACTGCCACTGTTCCAAATCAAGCGGGTTGACAAGTGCGCGCGGTGGCTCCGCCGCGTTCTTCCCAAGCACACAGAATACGAACAGGTCTGCCGCGTAGGCCGCCTTCTCGGCGAAACCAGCGCCCATCGTGAACTCTTTGCCCATCAAACCCGAGAATGACGGCGCGTTAGGTCTTCGGGTCTCCCAATCTTGCCAATAGGCTGACGACTTCACCTCAACGGTTCGCCCGGACGCAGTCTTCAAGTCGAACTCGCGATCTGGGCTCGCCGGCACACCCAGATCCGAGCCGATCAAACGCGCGACAATGAACTCGGCGAGAACGCCGCGCGTCACGTCTGCCCTGAGTCTCGAGTATGCCCAGCTCCAGAAGTCTTTCACTGTCGCAGCGCCACGATCATCTCCGTAGGGGCCGTCCACCGTGAGAAGCGGCTCGTTTCCCTTCAGGCAGGGCTGCGGCTCAAGCTCAATCATGGTGTCCTCCATCCTCCGAGCCCGGTTCGCCGTTCCAGCGCTATCTACGTTGGAAGCTTGCCTCAACCTAGGGTAGCGCCGCAAGCTTGGCGTCGCCCGGTCAGCAGGCGGGCCAGGTCACCCCCCGGCCGGTGCTGCCCGTAATCCGCACCGTGCTGCCGACGCGATCGGCGAACAGATAGCAGGGCGCACTCGCGAAGGCGGCGACACGAGCCCTCCGGGCGCGCCTCACTGCCGCGGCCGGCGACATCAGCGGGGGATGTAGCGGTTGGCGATTGGCAGGCGGCGGTCGCGGCCGAAGGCGCGCGGCGTGATCTTGATGCCGGGCGGCGCCTGGCGGCGCTTGTACTCGTTGCGGTCCACCATCTTCACGACGCGCTGCACCAGCGCCTCGTCCGCGCCCTGCGCCACGATCTCCTCGACGCTGCGATCGTCCTCGACGTAGGCCTTCAGGATCGGATCCAGCACCGCGTACGGCGGCAGCGAGTCCGTGTCGAGCTGGTCGGGCCGCAGCTCGGCGCTCGGCGGCTTGTCGATGACTGCCTGCGGGATCACCTCGCCGCCGCTGCGATTTCGGTGGAGCGCCAGCTCGTACACCAGCGTCTTCGGCACGTCCTTGATCACCGCGAAGCCGCCCGCCATGTCGCCGTACAGCGTCGAGTAGCCCGTTGCCATCTCGCTCTTGTTGCCGGTGGTGAGCGCCATCCAGCCAAACTTGTTGGACAGCGACATGAGGATATTGCCCCGGATGCGCGCCTGCAGGTTCTCCTCCGCCACGCCGAACTCCGTGCCTGCGAACGGCTCCTTCAGCATCTCCAGCGACGCGGCGAACGCGCCCTCGATGGGGATGCTCAGGCAGCGGATGCCCAGCCGTTTCGCCACGTCGTACGCGTCGCTCTTGCTGTGCTCCGACGAGAAGCGCGACGGCATCGACACGCCAACCACGTGCTCCGGCCCCAGCGCGTCGGCGGCGATCGCGGCGACCAGCGACGAGTCGACGCCGCCGGAGAGGCCGACGAGCACTGTCTGGAAGCCGGTCTTGCCGATGTAGTCGCGGACGCCCAGCACCAGCGCCTCCCACACCTCGGCCACGGGATCGAGCAGCGGCGCGATCGCGGAGGCGAAGGGTGGCTTGTCGCCGCCGTACGGCGCCTCCGATACGACGATCTTCGGCGGCAGGCCGGCGTCGCGCAGCGCCAGCCGCTCCTTGCGGTGGCGGGGGTCGTGCAGGCGCGTCTGCAGCACGCCCTCCACGTCGATGTCGTGCAACAGCAGATCCTCGCGGAACTGCGCGCCGCGCGCGATCAGCCGGCCGGTCTCGTCGCAGATCAGGCTGTGGCCGTCGAACACCAGCTCGTCCTGGCCACCCACCGCGTTGACGTGGCACACGACGACGGCGTTGTCGTTCGCGCGCGTCGAGATCATCCCCTCACGGAAGCTGCCCTTGCCGCGGTGGTACGGCGACGCGTTGATGTTCACGATCACGTCCGCGCCCGCGTGCGACTGGTCGCGCGTCGGCCCGTCCGGGTACCAGATGTCCTCGCAGATGTTGACGCCCACATCGATGCCGGCGATCACGTACACCGGCGAACGCGAGCCGCGCTGGAAGTAGCGGTCCTCGTCGAAGACGCCGTAGTTGGGCAGGAACTGCTTGTGGTAGACGTCGACGATGCGCCCGTCGGAGATCACCGCCGCCGCGTTGTAGTTGTCGTCGTTCGCGTCGACGAAGCCGACGATCGCCGTGATGCCGTGCGTCGCGCGAGCCACCTCGTGCAGCGCGGCGATGTTGTCCGCCACGAACGAGCGCCGCAGCACGAGGTCCTCGGGCGGGTAGCCCGCGATCGCCAGCTCCGGGAAGGCGACCAGGTCGGCGCCCGCATCGCGCGCGCGGCCGATCCACTCGGCGATCTTGGCGGCGTTGCCGTGCAGGTCGCCGACGGTGCTGTTGATCTGCGCCAGCGCGACGCGGAGCGTCCGCATGGGATCGCCTTTCGCTGCGACCGGGGGCGATGCCTCGCGCCGGCACTTAGTGTCTCCTCTACACTAACTCCCGCGCCGACGCGAATCAACCGCGCGCGTGGCGGCCGCCGCCGCGTACCGTGACGCGCGGGCGGCTGGTATGCTGGCTCGGGCCGTTCAGCCCGTGCAATTTGAATGTTTCCGCCGCCACCGATGCCCCCTCACCCGCGAGCGCTGGCACGTCCGCCAGCGCCGTCGATGTCCGCGACCTCTGCTACTCGTACGGCGACCGCCTCGCGCTCGATGCGCTGACGCTGGAAGTGCCCGCTGGCGCGGTCTTCGGACTGCTCGGCCCCAACGGCTCCGGCAAGAGCACGCTGCTCAGCCTGCTGATCGGCCGCCGCGAGCCGGCGTCCGGCAGCGTGCGCGTGCTCGGCTCGCCGCTGTCGGCGCGGCTGCGCTCGCGCCTAGGCGTCGTCTTCCAGGAGCCCTCCCTCGACCCGAACATGACCGTCCGCGAGACGATGGCGCTACAGGCGCGGCTCTTCTCGCTCCCGCGCGCCGAAGCCCGCCAGCGCACGGACATGCTGCTGGAGCGCGTGGGCCTCGCCGAGCGCGCGAACTCGATGACGCCGACGCTGTCGGGCGGCATGAAGCGGCGCCTGGAGCTGGCCCGCGCCCTCGTCACGAACCCGGACCTGATCTTGCTCGACGAGCCGACGCTCGCGCTCGACCCCGACTCGCGGCAGCGCCTCTGGCAGCACCTGCTGGAGGCGAACGCGGAGGGCTGCACGCTGCTCCTCGCCACGAACGACGTCTACGAGGCGGAACGCTACTGCCGCAACGTCGCACTGCTCGACCGCGGCCGCCTCGCTGCCCAGGGCACGCCCGCCGAGCTGAAGCGCGGCCTGCGCCGCGACGCCGTCCGCATCGAGTGGAAGGGCGACCCCGCTCCCGAAGCCGACGCGATGCGGTCGTGGCCCGGCGTCGGGGGCGTGCGCGTAGCGGGCAGCACGACGCACGTCACGGTCGACGAGGCGAGCCCGTTCCTGACGCGGCTCTTCCAGTCGTCGGGCGACCGCGTCAACGGCGTGCGGATCGAGGAGTCGACGCTGGAGGACGTGTACTTCCAGCTCGTCGGCCGTGGCATTACGCCGCGCCCCGACGGCGACGCCGAGCCGGAGGAGGGAGCATGAGCGAGATCGAGGCCATCGCCTCGCTGCTGGCGCGCGACCTGCGCTCGTTCCTGCGGTCGCGCTCGCAGCTCTACTCGTCCGTGCTCTTCCCGCTGATGCTGCTGGCCATCCTAGGCACCGGCGTCAACGACGGGCTCGACCCGAAGAACATCAAGGACTACGTGACGTTCCTCACCCCCGGGATGATCGTCATGACGGCGCTGTTCTCGTCCACGTTCTCCAGCGCGTCGTACTACCAGGACCGCGACTCCGGCATCCTCAAGGTGTTCCTGGCGTCACCGCACTCGCAGCGGGTGGTGCTGCTCGGCAAGACGCTCAGCTCGGTCGTCATCGGCGTCGTGCAGGCGCTGCTGGTGCTGGCGGTCGCGGCCGCCATCCCCGCGATCCACTTCCAGTGGCAGTACGGCATCGCCGCCAGCGTCGCGCTCGCCGTCTTCGCCATCGTCCTGCTCAACCTGTTCCTCTCCGGGCTCGGCCAGCTCCTCGCGTCGCGCATCAGCTCGATGCAGGGCTTCCACCTGGTGATGAACCTGGTGCTGTTCCCGTTCCTGTTCTTCTCCGGCGCGTTCTTCCCGCTGCACGACCTGCCCGAATGGCTGAAGCTGCTGGGCCGCGTCAACCCGCTCTCCTACGGGGTCGACATGATGCACCTGGCGCTCTACGCCGACGGCTCCGGCGGCTACTTCGGGCTGCCGCTCGACTTCGCCGTCCTCACGCTGCTGGCCGTCGGCGTGTTCTACGTCGGCACGAGCCGCAGTGTGAACCCGGACCGATGACCCGCCGGCATCTCGCGTTCGCGGCGTCGCTGCTGGCCGCCGGCTCGATGCTGCTGGCCGCCTGCGGCGGCGGCTCCAACGGCGACGCGGTCTCGTTCCCGACGGTGATCGCGCTCGGCAAGGGCAACGTCTTCCCGGCGATCAACAACGCGCTCCTGGCGCGGGGCGACAACCGCGTCAGCATCAGCATCATCGACCGCAACGACAACCCGGTGTTCGGCGCGGCGGTGCACCTGCGCTTCTACGACCTCAACGGCCCGAAGCCGCGCTTCAGCTCCGAGACGGATGCCGTCTTCGTGCCGGTGGAGCTGTCGTACGTCGACGAGCAGTCCGCGGGGGCGACGGCGAAGGCCGGCGCGAGCGGCGCCTACATCGCCCACGCCAGCTTCGACGCGACGGGCGACTGGGGCGTGCAGATCGCCATCACGCGCGACGGCCGCGCCGAGAAGCCGATCCCCTACCGCTTCAACGTGCAGGAGCGCACGCAGGAGCCGATGGTGGGCGACCCGGCGCCCGCGTCGCGCCAGATCACGCTGGCGAACGTCGCCGACATCACCGAGATCGACTCGTCGTACCCGCCGCGGCCGCAGATGCACCAGGTCACCGTCGCCGACGCGCTGGCGGCGCATCGCCCTATCGTGCTGGCGTTCGCCACGCCGGCCTTTTGCCGCTCCCGGACGTGCGCGCCGGTGATGGACACGGTGATGGACCCGCTGTACGCGAAGTACGGCGCGCAGGCCGCGTTCATCCACATCGAGCCGTACGACCTGGGGCCGCTGCGCCAGTCGAACGTGCAGGAGCCGGTGCGGGCCACGCGCGATTGGGCGCTCCAGGGCGAGCCGTGGGTGTTCGTGATCGGCGCGGACGGCAGGGTGGCCGCGAAGTTCGACGGCATTATGTCGCTTGCCGAGGTGGAGTCGGCGGTGGCTGCCACGATCGCCGCGGCGCCCCAGGCGCCCGCCGCTACCGCGGCAGCCACCGCGACAGCCTCCCCTTAGCCGCTCGCGCCGCCCCGGCGCCCTAGTGCTATGCGCGGCGGCGGGATAGCATATGTTGGCTCCGGGCCCTGCCGGTAGCGGAGCCGCGCCAATCGACACCGGCACTTTCAAACGCAGGACAGGTGAACATGGAGTACGTACAGACAGTCCTGGCCCGCATCTCGGCGAACAAGTTCGACGAGGCGTCGCGGCCGGGCGGGCTCCTTGCGGAGCTGGACGCGCACAGCGACTTCCTCGCGTCGGTGCCCGGTTCCCGGGGCATGCAGGTCACCCGGTCGGCGAATCCCGAGGGTGACGTCCTGGTCGTGGTCGAGACGCGCTGGGCGAACAACAACGCCATGGCCGACTACTCGACGCGCGAGCCGAACGCCGCCGCCATCCTGAACAAGCACAAGGACCTGCTGGCCGGGGCCGTCGAGGTCCACCGCATGCAGTCCGACGCCGCGACGAAGCAGCCGGCGCCGACCCAGGTCTACAACCGGCTGGCGCTGGCGCTCTTCGTGCCGACGGGCGTCCTGGCCTTCGCCCTGCTGGTCATCTACGGCGTCTCCCGAATCTACCTGGTGCTTCCCGGCGAGTGGGCGACGATCATGGCCGCCAGCCTGGCGTTCGGCATCCTGCTCACGTCCTGGTACTTTGCCACGCACCCGTCGGTGCCGCGCTGGCAGTGGGCCGGCGTCGCGCTCGTCGCGGCGGTGGCGCTGGGCGTCGGCGGCACGGCGGCCGGCGTGTACGACGAGAACAACCACACGGTGAAGACGCCGGAGGCAGCCGCGACGGTACCCGCCGGCGGCAGCACGACGCCGGTGGCGCCCGGCGAGCCGGTCATCGACATGAAGGACAACAAGTTCATCGACGCCTCGGGCGCCGACCTGGGCACCGTAACCGTGAAGTCCGGGGCCACGATCCAGATCAAGAACACCGGCACGGCCATCCACAACGTCCACGTGGCCGACGCCAGCGGCAAGTTCAACTCGGCGTTCTGTACGGCGACCGGCGGCGACCCCTGCTCGAAGCCCGCGACGGTCAGCGCCGGAACGACGGCCACGCTGACGATCAGCCTGCCGGCCGGAACGTACAACTTCCGCTGCGACTTCCACACGACGGACATGAACGGCAAGCTCATCGTCCAGTAGCCGCATTCAGACACGAAGAGCAGGAAGGCCGCTCCAATTGGGGCGGCCTTCTTCGTTATGTCGCGGGAGTAACCCGGCGGACGATAGTGATACACCGGCTGGCCGATACCAGCGGCAACTGGTTCGGCAAGCAGCCGCGCACTACGATGAGCGTCGGACCATGACTGGGCGAGCGCGGCGTGCGCTCGTCACCGGCGCGGCCGAGAGGGAGGGCAGCCTTCATGCAACGCACCGATAGCAGCGTGGCGTTCGTCAGCGGCGCGGGACGTGGTATCGGCAGGGCGATCGCGCTGAAGCTTGCGAGCGCCGGCGCCAGCGTCGCGGTGGCAGACCTCGACGAACGCACGGCTGGCGAGGTGGCAGCGGAGTGCGGCGGGCGCTCGGTGGCGATCGGGGCTGACGTGACCGACCCGGCGAGCGTGCGCGCGGCGATCGCGCAGACAGAGCGCGTGCTCGGCCCGATCGACATCCTGGTGAACAACGCCGGCTGGGACAAGATGGAGCCGTTCCTGGAGAGCAGCGAGGAGACGTGGGCCAAGGTGATCGCGATCAACCTCACGGGCGTGCTCAACTGCACCAAGGCGGTGCTGCCGGGCATGGTAGAGCGGGGGAGCGGGCGGATCGTCAGCATCAGCTCGGATGCCGCGCGCGTCGGCTCCAGCGGCGAAGCCGTCTATGCGGCGGCGAAGGCAGGCGTCATCGCCTTCTCGAAGACGATCGCGCGCGAAGTCGCGCGGCACCAGATCAACGTCAACGTCGTCTGTCCGGGCCCGACCAATACCGACCTGTTTCAGGAGATCGCCTCCGACAACCCGCGGCTCGCTGACGCGCTGAAGCGCGCGGTGCCGTTCGGGCGCCTCGCCGAACCGGACGAGATCGCTGACGCGGTCGCGTTCCTCGTCTCCGACCAGGCCCGGTTCATCACGGGACAGACGCTGTCCGTGAGCGGCGGGCTCACCATGTTCTGATGCGCCGCCAACGCGCGATGTCGAGAGGAGCACTGCCATGACGTTTGAGGACATCCTGTACGACAAGGCCGACGGGATCGCGACGGTCACGATCAATCGTCCAACCGTGCTGAACGCGTTCCGCGCCCAGACCGTCGACGAGATGGTCGAAGCGTTCAAAGACGCGTGGGGCGATCGTACCGTCGGCGTGGTCATCCTGACCGGCACGGGCGATCGCGCGTTCTGCGTCGGCGGCGACCAGTCCGTGCGGGCGCAGGGCGGCTACCAGGGGAAGCAGGCGCGGTCCGACATCGGCCTCGATATCGAAGACCTGCACGCCGTGATCCGCGAGATCCCCAAGCCGGTGATCGCGGCTGTCAACGGTTACGCCATCGGCGGCGGAAACGTCCTCCAGGTCCTTTGTGACCTGAGCATCGCCGCCGAGACGGCGCGGTTCGGGCAGGTCGGGCCGCGCGTGGGCAGCGTCGACCCCGGATTCGGCACCGCCTACCTGGCGCGCGTCGTCGGCGAAAAGCGCGCACGCGAGATCTGGTTGCTCTGCCGGCAGTACTCCGCCGAGCAAGCGCTCGCGATGGGGCTCGTGAACGCCGTGGTACCGGCGCCAGGGCTGATGAAGGAGGCGCGGGCGTGGGCACGGGAGATCCTCGCCCTGAGCCCGACCGCCATCAAGCTGGCGAAGGCGTCGTTCAACGCCGACACCGACCACATCAAAGGCTTCTCGGCGCTCGGGATGTCCGCGCTGGCGCTCTACTACGGGTCAGAGGAGGCGATGGAAGGGCGGAACGCCTTCTCCGAACGCCGCCAGCCCGACTTCATGCGTTTCCGGCGCTAACACCGTGCCGGCTCGGCGTAGATCACCGGAGCCGATGAACCCCCAGGCAGCACTGCTTGTACTTTCGGCCGCTCCCGCACGGACACGGATCGTTGCGAGACGCCCGGCGCCACGGCGCTTCGTCATCGGCTTCCTTGAGCTTCAGCTCAGCCATAATCGCCGACGCGTGCGCCGTGCGACTCAGCGTCACCATTCGCGCCATGTAGGGCGCGATATGCGCATAGAAGCGCCGGTAGCCCTCGCAAAGATAGTTGAGGCCATCCTCGCCGCCGGGCGCGGCCACGAAGCGGTCTTTGGGGCAGCCACCGTTGCAGACGAAGAGGACCGGACACTCCCGGCAGCAGCGCGGCAGCGCGTCGCGCTTGGCTCGCCCAAAGGCGACCTGCCCGGGCGCGTCGACAAGCGTCGCGAGCGGGTCGCGCGAGAGATCGCCCAGTCGATGCTCGGGATCGACGAAGTGGTCGCAGGCATAGATGCTTCCGTCGTGCTCCATGGCGAGCACGCGCCCGCAGGTCTCCGCCATGATGCACAGGCCGGCCGGCTCGCCCATCCACACGCGCACGCACTCCTCGAACATCTGCACCGCGATCCGTCCCACGTCGTGGCGCACCCACTCGTCGAAGACGGTGCAGAGAAACGTGCCCAGCGCCTCGGGCGTGGCCGACCAGTCCGACACTCCGCCATCCTCGGTTCGTCGCACGACCGGCAGAAATTGCAGCCAGCGGACGCCCTGGTCGAGGAAGAAGCGATACACCTCGACCGGGTGCTGCACCGTCACCGCGTTCAGCGTGCACAGGACGTCCGGCTGGATGCCGTGACGCTGCAGGGTCCGCAGGGCGCGGGTGACGCGCTCGTGTGTGGGATGCCCTCCCTTGTCGGGGCGGCAGAGGTCGTGAAGCCGCGCGGGCCCGTCGAGGCTGATGCCAACGTGGAACTTGTGCTCGGCGAGAAAGGAGCACCATTCGTCGTCGAGCAGTACGCCGTTGGTCTGGAGGTTGTTGATGCACGTCCAGCCGGGCGGCAGGTACCGCTCCTGGAACCCAAGCGCCCTGCGGTAGAACTCCACGCCGAGCAGCGTCGGCTCTCCGCCGTGCCAGACGAGGTGCACGATCGGCCCGGGACTCGCCTCGATAAACGACCGCACGTACGTTTCGAGCACGTCGGAGGTCATCTGGAACCGCTCGTCAGCGGGGAAGAGGCGGGCCTTGTCGAGGTAGTAGCAGTAGCGGCAATCGAGGTTACACAGAGGGCCGGACGGCTTGGCCATGATGAGGAACGGTGTGGCGCTGGCCGGCATGTCCGGGCCTCCCGTTGCGCGTGGACTGCTTGCGCCGGCCGCTCCCACGGGCTTCCCGGGCCGACGGCTAACGGTAGCGGAGCGAGCCGGCCTCACACCATCGCGTGCTGGATTTGGGCTGACGCCGTGAAAGATACGTGCCGCCACTCCGGCATTGGCTGGCGCACGGGCTCACAGCCCCCGCGCGGGCGCGCTACGGCCGGGCGGCGAGCCCCATCGACTCGAGTTCTTCGGTCGTCTCGTGCCAGGACGGGTCGTGCGTGCGGGATTCCTCGCGGTTGTACCAGCGGAAGAAGACCACGCTGATCATCCCCCAGATGATGAGGCTGCCCATCACCTTCATGACGCCGCCGCCCAGCTGCTGGTCGGTCTCCGCCGAGATGCCCCAGGTGCGCGGCGCCTTCTCGTAGAACGAGTACACGGCGCCGTCAGCGAAGGTGACGAACGCGGCGAGCACCGTCGGCAGCAGCGACTGCATGAAGAGGTACGCCATCTGCAGCGGCGCCGACAGGCGCGGCAACTCCGGCACGGTGCTCAGTATCGGCCACCACATCGCGATCGCCGAGGCGACGAGCGCCACGTGGACGCCGAAATGGAACCAGTGGTGGTACAGGGCGAAGTTGACGATCGTGGGCAGGTGCGTAAACAGCACCAGTGAGTTGAACACCGTGAAGGCCACTACCGGGTGCGTGACGACCTTCGCCACCCGGAAGACGGGCTTGATGCGGAAGGCCGCCTGCCAGAGCCACGACGGCACGCCTGCCAGCAGCAGCGGCGCCGCTACCAGCGTGAACACGGCGTGTTGGAACATGTGGAAGCTGAGCAGGTACTGCTCGCTCAACTCGTGGACGGGCGTGCCCGCCACGCTGTAGATCGCGAAGACGCCAGCGCAGAACAGCACCGTCTCGGAGCGCTTCAGCGGGGCGCCGTTGGCGTACAGGTCGCGGAGCTGCGTCACGGCGTAGAAGTAGCCGCCGAGCAGGACGGCGCACAGCAGGATCACGTCCGGGTGCAGGTCCCAGTGGAAGCTATACGGCGAAGTGGCTGCGTGAAGAAGCGGAAGCATCTACGTCACCCCTGCCGCGTGCGACGCGGCCCAGCCGGGGAATCCTGCCGGTACGTCAGACGATATTGCCGCCGAGCGTCACAATGACCACCGTGAACACGGAGACCGCCGCCACGATGCCCGTGGCGAACGCGACAGAGAAGAGCCGGCTGTCGAACTTCAGGTGCATGAACCACATAAGGACGATCAGGAACTTCGAGAGCGAGAACACCATCAGCATGCTGATGAAGAGCGGCCGCGGGATGCTGAAGTAGTAGATCATGACCTCGACGGCGGTGATCACCCCCAGCGTCAGGCCGATCTTGACGTATTCTTCCGGCCCAGGGTGCGCGGCGTGCTTCGCGACGCCCGCGGCGGCCGGCTGCGGAGCCAGCCCCGCCAGCACCGCCATGCCCACGCCCAGCAGCCCCAGCACCAGCAGCGGCAGGCCGACGAGCAGCGCGGGGTCTTCGAAGAATGCCTTCATCTTGCTTTGTCCTCTTACTCCGGATTGGCCCGCGACGCGGCCCGGGCCAGGAACGCACCCGTCACTGACAATGTAATCGTACCAACAACGCCGGATTCTTGCCCGGCGCCGCCATCCGTCTCCCTACTGGACCAGGTAGACCAGCGTGAAGATGATAATCCAGACGATGTCGACGAAGTGCCAGTACAGGCCCGCCAACTCTACAGCAATGGCATCGCCCTCTTTCAGTTTTCCCTGCGTGGACATGCCGAAGAGCGACATCAGGATCAGCACGCCGACCGTGACGTGGGCGCCGTGGAAGCCGGTCAGCACGAAGAACGTCGTGCCGAACATGTTGGTGTGGAGCGTCAGCCCCTCGCGGTAGAACTGCGTGAACTCGAAGACCTGGCCGCCCAGGAACAGCATCCCCAGGAACGACGTGCAGAGCAGCCACACGCGCATCGCGCGCAGGTCGCCCCGCTGGATCGCTGACAGCGCCAGCACCATGCTCAGACTGCTCATCAGCAGCACGAACGAGCTGACCGACGTGAACGGGATATCGTACAGATCCTTCGCGTACGGGCCCGTGGTGCTGCGGTCGCGGTACAGCAGGTACGCCGCGATGAACGAGCCGAAGAACAGGCACTCCGAACCCAGGAAGAGCCACATGGCCAGCTTCCGGTTGTCCAGGCCCGTATTCGTCTCAGGGTGCGCGATGGTTGCGGCGTGTGCCAACGTCTCTCTCCCTTACGCGGTGAGGTCTTCGGTCGCGGGCTCCAGCACCCAGCCGTACAGCCCCACGATGATAAGCAGCAAACCGACGGGCACCAGCGCCATCTGATAGATCAGGCCGAACCCGATGAACGGGAAGCCCAGCGCGGCGATCAGCGGGAAGTACGACGGCGACGGCATGTGGATCCCGTGCCCGTCGCCGTGCTCCGCCGGCGCGGCGTGCTCCACGACAGCCGCCTCTCGGAGCACCGGCATGCCGTTGGCGTCCTCGGTGTACTTGCGGTGCCAGAAGTCGTCGAGCGAGTGCACCTGCGGGATCTCCGCGAAGTTGTACGGCGGCGGCGGCGACGGGATCGTCCACTCCAGCGTGCGGCCGTCCCACGGGTCGTCCCCGGCGATCTCGCCGCTGCGCAGGCTCTTGACCACGTTGTACATGAATACGATCAGCGAAGCCGCGATCGTGAACGCGCCCACCGTCGCCATCATGTTCCAGAGATCCCAGCCGTAGTCCTTCGGATAGCTCTGGATGCGGCGCGGCATGCCCATCAGGCCCAGGATCATCATCGGCTGGAACGTCAGGTTGAAGCCGATCAGCATCAACCAGAAGTGCAGCTTGCCCAGGCCCTCGTGCATCATCCGGCCCGTGAACTTCGGGAACCAGTAGTACACGCCGGCGAACAGCCCGAAGATCGCGCCGCCGAACAGCACCTGGTGGAAGTGCGCGACGATGTAGTACGTGTCCTGCTGCTGGTAGTCCGACGGCACGATCGAGTGCGTGACGCCCGTCAGACCGCCGATCGTGAACATGGCGATGAATCCGACGGAGAAGTACAGCGGCGTCTTGAAGCTGATCGAGCCGCCCCAGAGTGTCGCCATCCAGTTGAAGATCTTCACGCCCGTCGGCACGGCGATCATGATCGTCGTGATGCCGAACGCGGAGTTCGCCACCGAGCCCAGCCCGGTCGTGTACATGTGATGCGCCCAGACGCCCCACGACATGAAGCCGATGGCGACGCCGGAGAACACGACGAACGGGTAGCCGAACAGCGGCTTTCGCGCGAACGTCGGCAGCACCTCCGACACGATGCCCATCGCCGGGAGGATCAGGATGTAGACCTCGGGATGGCCGAACAGCCAGAACATATGCTGCCAGAGCAGCGGCGTGCCGCCCTTCGCGACGTTGAAGAAGTTCGCATCGAACAGGCGGTCGAACGAGACCTCGAACAGCGCCACCGCGATCACCGGCATCGCGAAGACGATCAGCAGCGACGTCACGAGCGTCATCCACACGAACACCGGCATCCGGAACAGCGTCATGCCCGGCGCCCGCATGTTCAGGATCGTCACGACGAAGTTGAACCCGCCGGCCAGCGACGCGATGCCCAGCACGTTCAGGCCGATCATCCAGTAGTCGATGCCGTGGCCGGACGAAAAGCGGTTGAGCGTCAGCGGCGCGTAGCCGAACCAGCCGCCGTCGGGCGCACCCAGGTCGCCCTTCAGGAAGTTGCCGCCGGTGAAGAAGCTGATATTGAGGAAGATGCCGCCGAGGAAGAACACCCAGAAGCTGAAGGCGTTCAACCTGGGGAATGCGACGTCCCGCGCGCCGATCATCAGCGGCAGCAGCAGGTTGAAGAACGCCGCGCTCATCGGCATCACGACCAGGAAGACCATCGTCGTGCCGTGCATCGTGAAGATGCGGTTGTACTGGTCCGCGCTGAGGAAGTCCTGCTCCGGCCGCGCCAGCTGTAGGCGGATCAGCAGCGCCTCAAGGCCGCCGACGAGGAAGAAGAAGAACGACGTCAGGCCGTACATGACGCCGATGCGCTTGTGGTCGACCGTCGCGATCCAGCTCCAGATGCCCTTGTACGAGCCCGCGTCCTCGCGCACCTGGCGCAGGGCGTCGGCCATCGTCACGCGTCGCTGTCTCGGAATAGCGGTTGCCATGAATTACTCCCCGTGCAACGCGAACTGGGTCGGATCGCCGCTGTGCTGCGCGGCGGCCTGCGCCTTCAGCCACGCATCGAAGTCCGCCTGCGACTCCACGATCACGCGGAATCGCATCTTGGAGTGGTCCAGGCCGCAGAACTCCGCGCACTGGCCGGAATAGTCGCCGATGTCGCTCGCCCGCAGCCACATGTGGTTCAGGCGCCCCGGCATGACGTCCGTCTTGCCGGCCAGCTTCGGCACCCAGAACGAGTGGATCACGTCGTTCGAGTGGAGCTTGATCTCGATGTCCTTGCCCGCCGGGATGTGCATCTCGTTGATCGGCGCCACTACCGCCGCGCCGCCACTCGGGTCCGGGTACGAGAACTGCCACGCCCACTGGATGCCCGATACGTTGACCACCACCGCATCCTTCGGCGTCCGCCCCAGGTCGATGACGCCGCCCACGACGGCCGGCACGAACATCGCCAGCAGCAGGATCGGCGCGATCGTCCAGGCGATCTCCAGGCGGTTGTTGCCGTGGATCTGCTTCGGCAACCCCGGGTCGCTCTTCTTGCGACGGAACTTGATCAGGATGAAGAGCAGGCCAAGTTCGACGCCGAGCAGGATGGCGATCGCAGGCCACATGGTGATCATGAAGATGTACTTCTGCTTCGCCGCCACGGTGCCCGTCGGCGAGAACGTGTTCTGCGGGCTGCTGAACACGTCGCAGGCCGAGAAGAACAGCATCGCCGGCAGCAGCGACGCGACGAGCGCGAGTCGGGACAATCGATTACGCACAGGCGACCTCGTGGGAGCTGCTGGCTGCGGTACGCGGGTGGCTGCTGCGGGATGCGCCGGCGACCGGCGCCGCGGACGAGGAATACGAATCAGGTGCAAGGATGAGACGGCGTATTGGGACGCGGTGACCGGGACCCTGCATTAGCCATCCTCGCTCGACTCGTAATTGCGCGAATTATTCCCCGGCGGGGGGCTACCGTCAAGTGCTCGTGAGAGGAAGCACAATCTGCTCCGCGCGATTCAGCGCGCCCGTGCCGGCGCGCCGGCACCGCTCCGCGACGTTATGTCGCGCGGATGCGGCTACGGCCGCAGGATCAACTGGTCCGCCGCCACGGCGATGAAGAGGAACGTCAGGTAGTAGATCGACACGCGGAACACGCCCATCGCCGCGCCCGTCGCCCCGTTCGAGCGCAGCCGCCACGTCTCCCGCACGAACGCCGCGCCGAGCAGCAGCGCCGCGCCGACGTAGATCCACCCCACCGTGCCGGTCAGCACCAGCGCCAGCGAGACCGGCACCAGCAGCACGGCGTACACGAACATCTGCCACTTCGTGGACTCCAGCGTCGCCACCACCGGCAGCATCGGCACGTGCGCGCGGGCGTAGTCGTCCTTGTACTTGATGCTGAGCGCCCAGAAGTGCGGCGGCGTCCAGAAGAAGATGATCGCGAAGAGGATGATCGCCGGGGCGCCGATGTCGCCCCGCACCGCCGCCCAGCCGACGAGCGGCGGCACCGCGCCCGCCGCGCCGCCGATGACGATGTTGTGCGGCGTCGTCCGCTTCAGCCACATCGTGTAGACGACGACGTAGAACGCCGTCGCCGCGAGCGCCAGCGACGCCGCCAGCAGGTTCGACGACACGGCCAGCAGCCCGAACGCCGCCACTTCCAGCACGAGCGCGAAGATCAGCGCGCTCAGCGGCTCGATCTTGCCCAGCGGCAGCGGCCGCCCCTGCGTCCGGTGCATGATCTCGTCGATGTCGCGGTCCAGGTAGCAGTTGATCGCGTTCGCGCCGCCGGCCGCGAGCGAGCCGCCGACGACCGTCGCGAAGATCAGCCAGAGCGACGGGACGCCCTTCGCCGCCAGGATCATCGTCGGGATCGTCGTGATCAGCAGCAGCGAGATGATCCGCGGCTTCGTCAGCGACAGGTACGCGGAGCCGATCTCCCGCAGCGAGAGCGCGGGCCGCGTCCGCACCCCTGTGTCTATCGCGCCCATTCAGCTGCCTCTCTGCCTCGTGGCTGCCGCCCGCCGGCGGCGTCCGCGGGGGCGGTTCCCGGTAGATAGTACGACAAGGCGGCGATCAGCACTGTCAAGCACCAGAGCAGCGCCGCCAGCGACAGGTGCGCGACGATCACGCTCGCTGAGAGATCGGTCCAGATGTTGGCGGCGCCGACGAGCGCCTGGGCGACGTAGATCGCGCCCGAGGCCGCCGCCAGCGCCAGCAGCAGCGGCTGCCGCCGCCGCTCCTCGAACCCGAGGTAGATCAACCCGAGCAGCAGGATGCCCAGCAGCCCCGCCACGAGGCGGTGCAGGTAGTGCAGCCCCTCGGCGCTGTCGGTGCCCGGCACGACGCTGCCGTTGCAGAGCGGCCAGCCTTTGCAGGCCAGCGCCGCGTCGGTGTTGCTGATGTACGAGCCCAGCACCAGCGTGACCATCGCCGCGGCGGCGCAGAGGATCGCCAGGCGCGTGAAGTTCGTGTCGGAGGCGAAGGCGAACGCCGCGACGCCGCGCGTCCGCATCCTGGAGATCACCGCCGTCACGATCATGATCCCCATGAACGACATCGCGGTGCCCAGGTGGATCGCCACCACCCCGGACGGCAGCTCACGTTCGACGGTGATCCATCCCAGGATGATCTGGACCAGCAGCACCACGCCCGCCGAGAACGCCAGCCAGAAGATCAGCTTCTGCTTCCGCTCCGTCTTGAACGTGAAGAACGTGACGCCCAGGAACAGCACTCCCACCGCGGCGGCCGCGGTCCGGTGCGAGTACTCGATCAGCGTGTGCTTCTCCATGCGCGGCAGCAGCCGGCCATGGCAGGTCGGCCAGTCCGGGCAGCCCAGGCCGGAGCCCGTGGCGCGCACGGTGCCGCCGATGACGACCAGCACAAACGTGGCGAGGATGGTGATCAGGAGGAGTCGCTGGAACCAGGACATGCTTCGCGGCGGCTCGCCGGAACAGGCGGGCGCACTCCTCCCGAAGGCGGCGCGACGAATCTGAGACCGTCGTTCGTGACCGCTATCACGAGTAACACGGTGCGCTGGCAGGGTCAAGCGATCGGCGTGTTACGGCGCGTTCGATCGGCGTTCGCCAACGTTGCGCGCGGCGTCGCGGCACTGTGCGCGCTACTGCGCCGGCGCCACCGTCACCGCCGGCGACGCCGACGGGTTCGGCGTCGCAACGATCGGCCCCACGACGTACGACGACACCACGTCCAGCGACACCAGCGCGAGGAAGAAGTCGCACTCGGTCTGCAGCCAGACGATGCGCCCGTCCCTGATGTGCATCGCCACGCCCGACGGCTTGCCGTCGGAGCGCTGGCCGGTGTTCATCACGATCACGTACTGCACGCCGAAGTCCGCGCCGAACGCGGCCGGGTCTGCCTTCGGCACGTACACCGCGAAGAGCTGCGGCGTCCCCGCGCCCAGCGCGGCGCGATAGGCGTCCGGCACCCTCTCGGGCCGCACCCAGCCGCCCTCGCAGGCGCTGGACGCCAGCACTTCGACCGGTGCGCCGTCCGCTTCCGTCTCGCGGCACGCCGGCGGATCGCCGGGGCCGGCGGCAGTCTTGCTGCACGGCAGCTTCTGGTAGCCCGTCAGCCCCGCCATGCCGATCACGTCGGCGGACATCGCCAGGCCGATCATGTGGTCCACTTCCGGGATGTTCGTGAGGACGACCGGCGTCGGCGTCACGGCCGGCACGGTGGCGGCCGACTTCGCGCCGCCGCCGCCGCACGCCGTCACGGCGAGCGCGGCCGCGCACGCGCAGATCGCGGCGACGATGGCCCTGGTGCTGCTTCCCCGCATCATCTCACTCCGCTCGCTGTCCGGATTCGTCACAGTATCCGCGAGCGCGAGGCGAACGGAAAGCCCCTCGCGCGAGGGGCCTTGCCTGTCCGGTTCCATGTGCCGCGGCGGCTACGCCTCGACCAGCTCTTTCTCCGCGTCCGCCGCCTCTTCCTCGTCCGGCCAGGCGCGCTTCTTCAGCAGCTCGCGCGGCGGGTCGATGTAGATGGCGCCCCAGCCGCAGGAGTCCTCGCACAGCCGGCAGCCGGTGCACTTGCGCTCGTTCAGCACGGCGATGCCGAAGAAGTCGCCGACGGTGCGCTCCGGGCTGCCCAGGCTCAGCGCCTCGAACGGGCACACCTGGATGCACAGCTCGCAGCCGCTGCCGATGCAGTTGTCCTCGACGACGATCGCCTTGGGCCACTCCTTGCGCGGGAACGTCTTGCAGATGTCGCCCACCGTATCCAGGATCGCCTCCGGCGGGCAGACGACGCCGCACGCCCCGCAGTCGATGCAGAGGCCCGCGTCGATGACGTGGATGACGTTGCGCGTGCCGGTGATGGCGTTCGTGGGGCAGCGTTTCGTGCAGGCGGTGCAGCCGATGCAGGTGTCCGCGATGGTATAGGCCACAGTTCGCTCCTGGTGGCGGGGCGGCTGCCCCATGCGTCGCCGGCGTCAGCCGATATCCCAAGCGCCCGCTTGTGAAATTCGGCGCCTGAGTATAGGCCCGCCAGCTTCGGCCGGGCAAGAGTGTGTGGGGCGTGGCGATGACGCCGCCGGAGCGAACAGTTCTGACGACACGCGACGCGCCGGTGACCGGGTGAACTCCCACCGGCGCAACAACATGTGGATCGACTAGAGACGGCTCGCGGATCCTGTCTCCGCCCTCATCATGGTGACACTCGCTGCCGGTTCACAGTTGACGCTCATCGCTCCTCCATCGTATGATTGGGCCAATAGACCCCGCTTGCATCTTTCATGGCAGGCACATCATGGAGAGACGCCGCCGACTCGTGCTGGTCTCTGCGCTCATCGTCGCGGCGCTGATCGCTGTTGCCGCAGCGCACGCCGACACCCAGCGTCTCCACTTCCGCTTCGCAGTGAACGGCTGGTCCGGCCTTTCCCTAGGATCTGCGGATGTCGACGGCGACGGTATTCCTGACGTCATCGTGCCCCGAACTCTTGACGCTCAGGTCATTTCCGGTGCGAGTGGACAGACGCTGTTCACGTTGACTCCTCCCGACAACGACGCTTCTCTCGTGTCGAGTTCATTCGCGGTCGGAGACCTCAGAGGAGATGGAGAGACAGAGATCGTTGTGGGGGCGCCAGCCGCGAACTGTTTCGCCGGGCGCGTGTACATCTTCTCCTCGACGACAGGCGCGTTTCAGGCAGCGCTCGACAGTCCCGACTCGCATGCATGCGGCGTAGGCGGCCAGTTCGGCTACTCCGTGGCTCTGCTCAAGTCGGAGCACGGGTCAGGATCGGATGTTGTGGTTGGGGCACCTACGGCGTCTGTAGGCGGTGTTTGGGCAGCCGGCCGGGTCTACGTCTTCGCCGGCGCATCTCACGCAATATTACGAACGCTGACGGCACCGTCCCCTGAAACTCAGTCGCTCTTCGGCTTCACCGTCCGCGTCGCTACGACGGACCGGCATTCCCCGCTCGCCATTGGCGAAGTAAACGCCACGGTGAACGGTGTCGTCGCCGCCGGGCGCGTGTTCGTCTTCTCCGAGAGAGCAACGCCCGACTTCACCATCGACAACCCCTTGCCCGATGCGTTCCACAACTTCGGCGCATGGTTCGACATCACCACCGATGGTCGAGGCAAGCCGATCCTCGCCATAGGCGAACTCAACGAGTTGGACCTGTCCAATAGCCAGGGGCGGGTGGATGTCTTCGCGGGCGACTCGCTCCTCTATTCGCTGTCGAGCCCGCATTCAAGTGCGGGTAACGCATTCGGCGTGTCCGTGGCGTTCGCTCGATTCGAGCGTGGCGGTGCGGCTGACCTAATGGTGGGTGCGCCGCTGGAATCCGTCGATGGCAACGCGCGCGGGGGGCGAGCATACATGTTCAACTCTCGGGGCCGGTTGATCGATTCATTCACCGCTCCCAATCACGAAGCGGGCACGGCGTTCGGCTACCCCATCTTGTTCACGCGCGGCTCATGCGCTGCCGTGCTGACCATAGGTGCGCCCGGTGACGGGACCGCCTCGAAGGTAGATGTCTTTGCAAGCGCGGGGAAGCATGCTGAACAGGGGAAGTGCCACCCTTAACCGCGCAGTTCCCCGGCCCGCGCATCCCACCCCGCCAACCCTCAGCGTTTCCCCTACACCCATTGCGGCGCGCCCGCATTTCCGCGCGGCTGCCTCCCTCACGCGCCGCCGCGCGCCGATACAAACGGTGGAGGAATCGCCATGCCGCACCCGGAACCGGTCCGCCTGCCCCGGAACGTGACGCCGCTGCCCCGCCTCGCGCCCGTGCGCACGGCGTGGGAGGACGCGCGCGGCTTCCTCGACCGCGCCGCCGAGCAGGTGGGCCTCGACCCCGACATCCTGCTGCTGCTGCGCACGCCCTTCCGCGAGCTGCACGTCGAGGTGCCCGTCCGCATGGACGACGGCCGCCTCGAAGTCTTCTCCGGCTACCGCGTGCAGCACAACGGCGCGCGCGGCCCGTACAAGGGCGGCGTCCGCTTCCACCCCAACGTCAACCTCGACGAGGTGCGCGCGCTGGCCGCGCTGATGACCTGGAAGTGCGCGCTCGTCGACATCCCGTTCGGCGGCGCCAAGGGCGGCGTCCACTGCGACCCCACCCTGATGAGCGAGGGCGAGTTGAACCGCCTCGCGCGCCGCTACATGCAGAACATCTCGCACATCCTCGGCGTCACGCGCGACATCCCCGCGCCCGACATGGGCACCAACGCCAACACGATGGCGTGGATGATGGACGCCTACGGCGCGGCGAACGGCTACACCCCCGCCATCGTCACCGGCAAGCCGGTCGAGCTGGGCGGATCGTACGGCCGCGAATCGTCCACCGGGCGCGGCGCGGTGCTGATGCTGACGGAGCTGTGCCGCGACCTCGGCGCGGAGCCGAGCGACCTGTCGGTAGTGGTGCAGGGATTCGGCAACGTCGGCTCGTGGGCGGCGCGGCTGGCGCACGCCGCGGGCTTCCGCGTCGTTGGCGCAGGCGACCTGCGCGGCGGCATCTACGACGCCAACGGCATCGACGTGCCGGCGTTCGCGTCGTGGCTCGCGGAGGGCCGCTCGCCCGCCGGATTCCCCGGCGCGGAGCCGCTCGACCCGCAGCAGCTCGTCACGCTGCCCTGCGACGCGCTGATCCCCGCCGCCACCGGCGAGGTGATCGACGGCACGAACGTCAAGGGCGTGCGCGCCCGGATCATCGTCGAGGCGGCGAACCACCCGGTCACGTCGGATGCCGATACGGCGCTCTCGCGCGCCGGCGTCACGATCATCCCGGACATCCTGGCGAACGCCGGCGGCGTCATCGTCTCGTACTTCGAGTGGACGCAGAACATCCAGCAGTTCCGCTGGCCGGAATCGCGCGTGAACGAAGAGCTGACCGTGCTCATGACGACCGCCTACCGCAACGTGCGCGAGACCTCGGCCGCACGCGGCGTCACCATGCGCGAGGCGGCGTTCGTGATCGCGCTGGAGCGCGTGGCGCGGGCGATCAACCTGCGCGGCTTCGTCTGATCGCTCTCAGTACACGTCCCGGATCTCGAAGCGGGGGCCGTCCTTGCAGACCAGCTTCATCTGCGTGCCGCCGCGCGCGCGCACCTGCACCGCGCAGCCGTAGCAGATGCCCGTCCCGCAGGCCATCCGCTCCTCCAGCAGCGCCTGCACCGGCCGCCGCGTCTTCGACTTCCGCGCCGTCTCGGCCAGCGCGCGGAACATCGGCGTCGGGCCGCAGGTGAACGCCTGGTCGCACCACTCCAGCAGCTCCGCGAACGGCTCCGTCACGAGGCCCTTGCGCCCCGCCGAGCCGTCGTCCGTCGTCACGACGACCTCCACCTCCGCCGGCAGCAGCCGCGCCGGGTAGACGTGCTCCGCGTCGCGCGCGCCGACGATCATCGTCACGCTCAGGCCCTTCGCCACGGCCTCATCGGCGAGCCACACCAGCGGCGCCACGCCGATGCCGCCGGCGACCAGCAGCAGGTTCCGCGCGCCGCGGCCGATCTCGTAGCCGTTGCCCAGCGGCCCCCAGCCGTACACGCGGTCGCCCGGCTTGCGCCGCGACAGCCACTCCGTGCCGCGCCCGACGACGTCGTACAGGATCGCCCACTCCGGCCCCTGCGCGCCCTGGCGCACGCGGTAGTAGCTCATCGGGCGGGGCAGCAGCGGGTCGTCGGCGTGGCCCGGCGTCTCGTCGCCGTACGCGGCGTCGTCGGTGCAGCGGAGCATCAGGAACTGGCCCGGCGACGCACCGTTGCCCAGCGCCGGACAGCGGAACCACGTCACGTACGTGCGCGCGTAGAGCCGCTCACTCTCGACGACCTCCGCGTACGCCATCTTCATGCCTGCGCGCTCATCCTTCGCTTCAACTCAGCCGTCCGATCGCGATACCGCTCGCGCCAGCGAACACCAGCGCATGCAGCGGGCCGTAGCGCCAGGCGAGAGCGAGCCCCGCGACGGCGATCGCCGCCGTCCAGCCGCCGGTGATCGCGTCGCGCCCCAGTTCCACCGATACGGCGGCGATCGTGCCGACGACCGCCGGGCCGACGCCCTTCAGGAACGCCGTTGCCATCTTCCACGAACGGACGCGCTCAAGGAAGTTCCCGGCGACGATCGCGAGGATGAACGCCGGCGCGAACACGGCGACCGTCGCGACGGCCGCTCCGGTAAGGCCCGCCGCGGCGTAGCCGACGAAGGTCGCGGTGATGATGATCGGGCCCGGCGTCGCCTGGCCGAGTGCGACGCCATCGAGGAACTGCCGCTGCGTCAGCCAGCCGTGCTGCTTCGTCACGCTGTCCTGGATCAGCGGGATCATGACGTAACCGCCGCCGAACAGCAGGCCGCCCGCGCGCAGAAAGACAATCGCGAGGCCGCCGAGTTCGCCGGGGCGCCACGCGAAGAACGCCGCCGCGAGCGGCAGCCCGAGCAGCGGCCACGGCACGACGACGCGCAGCGGCAACCGCGGGTAGTCGCCCGGCTTCGTGTACAGGGCCACGCCCGCGAGCCCCGCCGCGATCAGGATCAGCGGCTCCCAGGCCGTGAAGGCGTACGCAAGCGCGCCGGCCGCCGCCATCAGCCCGAACTGCGGCACGTCGCGCACCGACGACTTGAACAGCCGCCACAGCGTCACGACGATCACGGCGATGACGGCCGGCTTGATGCCGTCGAACACGTCGCTGACCGCGGCCACGCCGCTCCAGCGGAAGTACGCCCAGCTCAGCACGATCATCATCAGGAACGCCGGCGCGATGAACATCGCGCCCGCAACAACGGCGCCGAACACGCCCGCGCGCCGATAGCCGACGTGGACCGCCATCTCGGTCGAGTTGGGGCCGGGGATGATGTTCGTGGCGGCGAGCGCGTCCACGAACTGGTCGCGCGAGATCCAGCCGCGCTTCGAGACGATCTCGTCCTCGAACAGCGCGATGTGCGCGGTCGGCCCGCCGAAGCCGATGATGCCGAGCTTGCCGAACACGCGCAGCAGCTCCGCGATGCGGCCGGGCGCCGGCCGCTCGCGCCGCCCGATGCCCGGCGCCGGTATGGTCACGGCGTTGCGCCGTCGCGGTACTCGGGGAACGGGCGCACCTGGTACGCGTGCTCGCCGTGCGGCTGCTGGCTCGCCGTCAGCGCCTCGACGGCCGCCCGCGCGGTGTCGATGCTCGTGAAGCACGGAATGCGCTTCTCGGTCGCCGCGCGGCGGATGTAGAAGCCGTCTCGCAGCGTCCCGGTGTACCGCCCCTCCGGCGTGTTGACGACGCACGACACGAGCCCGTCGTTGATCACGTCCAGCACGTTGGGATGGCCCTCGTTCAGCCGCTTCGTCACCTGCTCCACCGGCAGCCCCAGCGCGGCGATCATGCCGGCGGTGCCCTCGGTCGCGTACAGGCGGTAGCCCGCGTCGTGCAGCCGGCGGATCACCGGCAGCATCTGCGTCTTGTGGCGGTCCGCGATGCTCAGCAGCACGCCGCCGCCGGGCGGCAGCGCCATGTCCGCCGCGAGCAGCGCCTTCGCCAGCGCCGCCGGGAACGTGGCGTCGATGCCCATCACCTCGCCGGTCGACTTCATCTCCGGCCCCAGGTAGGTGTCGACGCCGATCAGCTTCGACATCGAGAACACGGGCGCCTTCACCGCGACGAGCTTCTGCCGCGGCCACAGCCCGCCCTCGTACCCTTGCTCGCTCAGCGACTGGCCCAGCATGATGTTGACCGCCAGCTGCACCATCGGCACGCCCGTCACCTTCGAGAGGAACGGCACCGTGCGCGAGCCGCGCGGGTTCACCTCCAGCACGAAGACGTCGGACTCGCCGGTGCGCGCCGGGTCCTCCGACGGCATGATCACGTACTGCACGTTCATCAGCCCGCGCGCGTCCAGCCCCAGGCCGATGCGCTGCGTGTAATCGACGATCACGTCCACTTCGGCCTGCGTCAGGTGGATCGCCGGGTACACCGCCAGCGAGTCGCCCGAGTGCACGCCCGCGCGCTCGATGTGCTCCATGACGCCGGGGATCAGCACGCGCTCGCCGTCGCAGATCGCGTCGACCTCCACCTCTTTGCCTTCGAGGTACTTGTCGATCAGGATCGGCTTGCCTTCGCTGGCCTCAGCCGCCTGCTGCACGAAGCGCGCCAGCTCCGTCGGGTTCTGCACGATCTCCATCGCGCGGCCGCCCAGCACGTAGCTCGGCCGCACCAGCACCGGGTACCCCAGCGCCTCCGCCGTGTGGATCGCGTCCTCGACGTGCACCACCGTTGCGCCCGGCGGCTGCGGGATGCCGAGGCCGTTCAGGAAGCCCTCGAAGCGCCGCCGGTCCTCCGCCAGGTCGATCGTGTCCGACGACGAGCCGATGATCGGCGCCGCCGCGTTGTGCAGCGGCCCGGCAAGGTTGATCGCAGTCTGGCCGCCGAACTGCACGATCGACGGCGGCATCTCGCCGCCGCCCTCCGCGCCGCCGCCTGCCTCGTTCTCCAGGATGTCGCGCACCGACTCCTCGTCCAGCGGCTCGAAGTACAGCCGGTCGCTTGTGTCGAAGTCGGTGGAGACAGTCTCCGGGTTCGAGTTCGCCATGATCGACTTGTAACCCGCGCGCTCCAGCGCCCACGACGCGTGCACCGAGCAGTAGTCGAACTCGATCCCCTGCCCGATGCGGATCGGCCCGCTGCCGATCACCAGCGCCTTCTTGCCGGGCTGCGGCAGCGCTTCGTTCTCCTGCTCGTACGTGCTGTAGAAGTACGGCGTCGCCGCGTCGAACTCCGCCGCGCACGTGTCCACCATCTTGTACACCGGGCGGATGTCCCACTGCTCGCGCAGGGTGCGGACCTGCTCCGGCAGGCGGTCGCTGAGCGTCGCGATCTGCTTGTCGGAGAACGACATGCGCTTCGCCGCGCGCAGCAGGTCCGGCGCCAGCGGCTCGGCCAGCAGCCGCTTCTCCATGTCGATGATGTTCACCAGCTTGTGCAGGAACCACTGGTCCACGCCCGTCGCCTGCGAGATCGTGAGCAGATCCGCGCCCCGGCGCAGCGCCGCCATGATCGACCAGAGCCGCTCGTCCGTGGCGTGCAGCGGCCGCTCGGCGTGGTTGTCGCGCCACGCGGCGTCCTCCCACAGCAGCGAGCGCCCGCCGAACTCCAGCGACCGCACCGCCTTCTGCAGCGCGCCCTCGAACGTGCGGTCGATCGCCATCACCTCGCCGGTCGCCTTCATCTGCGTGCCGAGCGTGCGGTCGCCGAAGGGGAACTTGTCGAACGGCCAGCGCGGGATCTTCACGACCACGTAGTCGAGCGCCGGCTCGAACGCCGCGCTCGTCTTCTGCGTCACCGCGTTCGGGATCTGGTCCAGCGTCTTGCCGATCGCGATCTTCGCCGCCACGCGCGCGATCGGATAGCCCGTCGCCTTGCTGGCCAGCGCCGACGAGCGCGACACGCGCGGGTTCACCTCGATCACGTAGTACGGCGGCAGCTGGTCGCCGCGCGGCACCGCCCACGGCGTCGTCTCGGGGTTCGGCGCCAGGCAGAGCTGCACGTTGCAGCCGCCCTCGATGCCCAGCGCGGTGATGATCTTCAGCGACGCCGTCCGGAGCATCTGGTACTCCTTGTCGGACAACGTCTGGCTCGGCGCGACGACGATGCTGTCGCCCGTGTGCACCCCCATCGGGTCGAAGTTCTCCATGTTGCACACGGTGATGACATTGCCCGCGCTGTCGCGCATCACCTCGTACTCGATCTCTTTCCAACCGAGCAGCGACTGCTCCACCAGCACCTGGTGGATCGGGCTGAGCGCCATGCCCGACGCCGTGTACCGGTCGTACTCTTCGCGCGTGAAGGCGATGCCGCCGCCTGTGCCGCCCAGCGTGTACGCCGGCCGGATCACCGCCGGCAGGCCGATGCGCTCCAGCGCCTCGCGCGCCTGCGCCTCGTTCGTGACGATCATCGACGGCGGCACCGGCTCGCCGATCTCGTCGAGCATCTGGCGGAACAGCTCCCGGTCCTCCGCCTTGCGCACCGCCTCCAGCGGCGTGCCGAGCAGGCGCACGTTGTACTTCTCCAGCACGCCCGCCTCGGCCAGCGCGACCGCCATGTTCAAGCCCGTCTGTCCGCCCAGCGTGGGCAGCAGTCCGTCCGGCCGCTCGCGCTCGATGATCCGCGTGATCACGTCCACCGTGATCGGCTCGATGTAGACGATGTCGGCCACGCCCTCGTCGGTCATGATCGTCGCGGGGTTCGAGTTGACGAGGACCGAGATCACGCCTTCTTCGCGCATGGCCTTGCAGGCCTGCGTGCCGGCGTAGTCAAACTCGGCAGCCTGCCCAATGATGATGGGACCGGAGCCGATGATCAGGACTTTTGTTGGTTTGGTCACGCGTTGTGGGATTCCAGGACTGAGCGCTTGCCGGTAGTCATCAGCGTCGCCTCGCAAGCTCACGCTGACGTTGTTCGCGTTGTTCGGGCAGCACGTTGATGCCCCCCAGCCGTCCCGCCACGAGGAAGCCCAGCACGAACGCCGCCGCCATCGTCGAGAGGAACGACAGGTAGACGGGAAGCGGCGACTGCACGAGCAGGTACGCCAGCACCATGTTCGCCGCCGCCGCGATGCCGAAGCCGATCGCGTAGCCGTACCACTCGGTGATCCAGTCGCCGGACCAGCGCCAGCAGAAGAATCCCAGCCCGAGGCCGGCCGCCGTCACCAGCACCGCGACCAGCCAGCCGCCCAGCCACAGCGCCAGCGCCTCGCCGCGGTTGTCGCCCCACGTGAAGAACGGCAGGACCGCCGCGGTCACCACCAGCACCGGCCCGGCGATCATCGCCATCGCCGCGACGCACTGGCCGCCGAACGCAAGGCGGCCGTACACGTCGATGCTCTTCATCATGGTGTCGAGGCGAAGGTCGTTCATGCGCGTCCTGCCGGCTAGACCAGCGGCAACTCAAATCGTGCTTCCGGGTTGTAGATGGGCACCAGCGCCCCGATGCTGCTGAGGAACGTCAGCGCCACCTCGTTGTCCGACGGCAGGCGCCCGCGGATGCGCTTGTACCCCTTGTCGCGCGCGAAGCCCAGCGCGTACTCCGCCAGCGCCGTGCCGATGCCCCGGCGGCGCACCTCCGGGATCATCCACACGCCCAGCACGACGGTGTCCGGCTCGAACGTGTTGTAGTCCAGGGCGCCGAACCCCACGACCTTGCCCTCGATCGTCGCCAGGAACACGCCGCCTTCGCCGCCGAGGCGGCTCAGCCACGTGCGCACCTCGTCCGGCGTCAGCGGCCGCTCGAACCCCACCGGGTTCGGCTCCTTGAACACCACCGCGATGACCTCCGAGATCGCCGCGGCGTCGTTGACGTTCGCCTGGCGGTACGTCGGTTCGGACTGGACGTTCGTGTCACTCATGCTGGCCTCCCTGCGGAGCTACGCACTCCACGACGCTCTCTATGTGCGGACGGCGCTCACCATCTCCAGGAAGCGCTCAAACAGGTACATGTTGTCGAGCGGCCCCGGCGACGCCTCGGAGTGGTACTGGATCGACATCACCGGCTCGCGGAGGTGCCGCAACCCTTCGACGGTGCCGTCGTTCACGTTGCGGTGGCTGACTTCGACATCCGCCGCCAGTCCCGCGTCATCGACGGCGTAGCCGTGGTTCTGCGCCGTGATGTAGACGCGGCCGGTCGCCTCGTCGCGCACCGGGTGGTTGGCGCCGCGGTGGCCGAACTTCAGCTTGAACGACTTCGCGCCGAACACCGAACCCAGCACCTGGTGCCCCAGGCAGATGCCCATGATCGGCACCCGGCCCACCAGCCCCGCCGCGCTCTTCACCGCGTAGTCCAGCAGCGCCGGGTCGCCCGGCCCCGGCGAGAGCAGCACGCCGTCCGGCCGCATCGCCAGGATGTCTTCGGCGCTCGTCTGGCAGGGCACGACTGTCGGCGCGCAGCCCAGACGGTGGAGGACGCGAAGGATATTGTACTTCACCCCCAGGTCCAGCACGACGATCTTCGGGCCGCTCGGCGTCGCGTCGCCCGGATAGTCGTACGCCGTGCGCGTGCTCACCCACGGCACCAGGTCCGAGCTGCCGTAGCGCGGCAGCTCGCCGAGCCGCGCCAGCGCCTGTTCCGGCGACTCGTCGCTCGTCACGGTGCCCATCATCACGCCGGCCGTCCGCAGCTTGCGCGTCAGCGCCCGCGTATCGACGCCGGCGATGCCAGGCACGCCGTTCTCGGCGAGGTAGTCGTGCAGCGTGCCCTTCGAGCGCCAATGGCTCGGCTGGTGGCAGTCCTCGCGCACGACGAACGCGCGCACCTGGATGCGCCGCGACTCCACGTCGAACTCGTTGATGCCGTAGTTGCCCTGCAGCGGGTACGTCATCACCAGCACCTGCTCGGCGAACGACGGGTCCGTCAGCGCCTCCTGGTAGCCGGTCATCGCCGTGCAGAAGACCACCTCGCCGTGCGAGCGCGCCTCCGCGCCGATCGCGGTGCCCGTGAACACCGTGCCGTCTTCCAGCACGAGCAGCGCCTTAGCCAACGGGCACCCCCGTCTCATGCACGACGCGCCCGCCCGCCACGGTGGCCACGACGGTGCCCCGCAGCGTCATGCCGCCCAGCGGCGTGTTCTTCCCCTTCGACGCGAACCGCTCCGGCTCCACCGTCCACTCCGCGCCGGGGTCCAGCACCACCACGTCGCCCGGCGCGCCCGGCGCGAGCGTGCCCAGCCCCGGCACGTGCCGGTCGAGGCCCAGCGCGCGCACCGGCCCGATCGTCATCCGCTCGACCAGCGCCGCCAGCGGCAGCGCCTTCGCGTGCACCAGCCGCATGCACAGCCCGAATGCCGTCTCGAGCCCGCTGATGCCGAACGCGGCATCGTCGAACTCGCACAGCTTCTCCGTCGCGGCATGCGGCGCGTGGTCCGTCGCGACGCAGTCGATCGTGCCGTCGGCGAGCGCCGCGACGCACGCGTCGACGTCGTCCTGCGACCGCAGCGGCGGGTTCACCTTCGCGTTCGTCTCGTACAGCAGCTCGTCGCCGCCGCCCGCGCCGAACGCCACCGTCTCGTCGGTGAGCGTCAGGTGGTGCGGCGTCACCTCCGTCGTCACGCGCAGGCCGCGCGCCTTCGCGCGCCGCACCTCCTCGACCGCGCCGCGCGTGCTGACGTGCGCGATGTGCACGTGCGCGCCGGTCGTCGCCGCCAGCGCGATGTCGCGCGCGACGGGCGACTCCTCGGCCGCGGCCGGCGCGCCGCGCAGCCCCAGCCGCGCCGCCACCCAGCCCTCGTGCATCACGGCGTCGCGCGCCAGCGACGGCTCCTCGCAGTGGTCGATAATCGGCAGGTCGAACGCGCTCGCGTACTCAAGCGCCAGCCGCATCAGCGTCGCGTCGTGCACCGGCGCGCCGTCGTCGCTGAACGCGACGCAGCCCGCGGCCGCCAGATCGCCCAACTCCGCCAGATCCTTGCCCGCGCGCCCCTTGCTCACCGCGCCGATCGGTAGCACGCGCACGCTGGCGCGCGCCGCCGCCTCGCGCAGCACGTATTCGATGACCGAGCGCGTGTCCATCGCCGGCTCGGTGTTCGGCATGGCGCAGACTGTCGTGAAGCCGCCGCGCGCCGCTGCACGTGTGCCCGATTCGATGTCTTCCTTGTACTCCAGCCCCGGGTCGCGCAGGTGCGCGTGCAGGTCCACGAACCCCGGCGCCACAACCAGACCGCGCGCGTCGATCTCCCGCGCGCCCGCGCCGTCCAGCGACGCGCCGACGGCGCTGATCCGCCCGTCTTCGATCAGCACGTCGGCGATGCCGTCGTGCCCCGACGCGGGGTCGATGACCCGCCCGCCGCGGATGATGATCCGCTCGCTCACAGCGCCCCCCTTGACGATGCCGTGCGCCCGCCGCGCGGCGTGTTCCGCGTGATCAGCCAGAGCACCGCCATCCGCACCGCCACGCCGTTCGCCACCTGCTCCTCGACGTGCGACTGCAGCCCGTGCGCCACCTCGTGGCTGATCTCGACACCCTCGTTCATCGGGCCGGGGTGCAGCACCAGCGCGCCGGGGTTCGCGTGCGCCAGCCGCTTCGCGTTCACCTGGTACAGCCGCGAGTACTCGCGCATCCCCGGCACGAAGCCGCCATGCATCCGCTCCGTCTGCATCCGCAGCGCCATCACCACGTCCGCGCCCTCGATCGCGCGGTCGATGTCCGTCTCGACTCGCACCCGCGGCAGGCCGCCCTCCGGCGCATCGCGCAGGCCGCGCGGCAGCAGCGTCGGCGGCGCGCAGAGCACCACCTCCGCGCCCAGCGCCGTCAGCGACCACATGTTCGAACGTGCCACGCGGCTGTGCAGCACGTCGCCGACGATGACGACCTTGCGGCCGCGCACGTCGCCCAGCGCGCCGCGAATCGTGTAGAGGTCGAGCAGCGCCTGCGTCGGGTGCGCGTGCAGCCCGTCGCCGGCGTTCACCACCGCGGCTTCGGCGTGACGCGCAGCCAGGTACGGCGCGCCCGAGCGGTGGTGCCGCATCACCAGCACGTCCGCGCCGATCGCCTGCAGCGTCTTCACCGTGTCGATCAGCGACTCGCCCTTCGTCACGCTGCTGCCGGACGCCGACACGTTGATCACGTCCGCACCCAGCACCTTGCCCGCCAGCTCGAACGAGGCGCGCGTCCGCGTGCTGTTCTCGTAGAACAGCGTCACGATCGTCGTGCCGCGCAGCGCCGGCACGCGCGGCACCTCGCGCGACAGCACTTCCTTCATCGCGTCGGTCGTCCGCATCACCAGCCCCAGCTCGTCGACGCTGAAGTCGTCGAGGTCCAGCAGGTGGCGGCGCCGCCACGGCGTCTCCTCCGGCGCGGGCACCGCGATCGGCGGCGACGCCTCGGCGCGCGTTTCCGGATCGCGCATCGTCGTCATGGCAGCACCTCCGCTTCCTCGGCGGCGGCCACGCGCACGTATTCGTCGCCGTCGGACTCTTCGAGCCGCACCTGCACGTCGTCTGCGCGCGACGTCGGGATGTTCTTCCCCACGAAGTCCGCGCGGATCGGCAGCTCCCGGTGGCCGCGGTCCACCAGCACCGCGAGCTGGATGCGCTCCGGCCGCCCGTAGTCGATCAGCGCGTCCAGCGCGGCGCGGACGGTGCGCCCGGTGTAGAGCACGTCATCGACCAGCACCACGCGCTTGCCCCGGATGTCCGGCAGTTCGCTCGGCTGGATGCTGACGCTGTGCCCCCGCTCCGACAGGTCGTCGCGGTACAGCCCGATGTCCAGCGTGCCCACCGGCACGGCGTCGTGCTCAAACTCCTCGATGGCACACGCGATGCGGTGCGCCAGCGGCACGCCGCGCGTCAGCATCCCGACGAAGACAAGGTCCTGCGTGCCGCGGTTGTGCTCCACGATCTCGTGGGCGATGCGCGTGACGGCGCGGCGGATGTCGGCGGCGGACATAACAGTGGATTCGCGCATCAAAAAACCTCCTGTCCGGCGGCCCGGTCGGAGGTTGCGTGCGCGGGTATCTGGGCGCGAAGCGCCGGAGAGCTGTGCATCTCGGGGTTCCTTCCCGGCCTCACTGGACCGGATTAAAGGGTCAGGACGTTACAACGATGATAGATCGACTGGCGCCCGCGGACAAGCGCCGGTTCTACGCGCGCGCCCGCCGCTGCCACGCCGCCGCTCCGGCGCCCAGCACCACGAACAGCGAGATCAGCCGGTGCGCGGCGGCAGCCGTCCGACCGGCATCGAACGCGAAGTCCGCCGGGCGCAGCGCCAGCACCGTCGCGTGGAGCCCCAGCCGCAGCGGATCGATGACCTCGGGGAACGCCCAGGCGGTGAAGCCCGTGGCGACCACGCCGGCCACGGCCCCGGTCCAGAGCGCGGCCGCCGGCACGAAGCGCAGCCACTGCATCCGCTTCGGTAGCAGCAGCGACGGCAGGCCGTCGGGCGCGAACGCGGCGATGGTGGCGAACGCGGGCAGCAGCGCGCCGCCGCCGTAGATGAAGAAGTTGTCCTCCCAGAACGTCGGCGCGAACTTCTTCTTGAAGTGGTTCAGCGAGCGCACGTTGTAGGCGAAGTTCAGCTTCGAGGAGAGGACTCCAAACAACAGCTTCATCGCCCGGTGCCGGCCGTAGGGCTGCTGCGTCGCGCCCTGCAGCGGCGCTGTACCCAGGCTCAGCAGCGCGAACCCCTGCTCCTTGGCCACCAGCCGCGCTTGCTCGACCAGCATTTCGCTCGTGCCGTATGGCGCATCGTGGCGGCGCAGCTGCTCCTCGACGTAGAGGAGGCCGCGCGCCGGGGCGGGCGAGCACGTCATCGCGGCGACGACGCGCCCCTCGTGAGTGGCGACGAACGTGCGCTTGCGCGACCGCTGCGCGAACGGCCGCGAGCGCAGGATGAATCCCATCGGCGGCGCGTCGCGGTGCTCGAGCCAATCGTTCGCGATCTCCTGGATCTCCGTGTCGATAGCCGGCGACGGCCGCGTGTACTCCTCGACGGTGACGCCGGTGCGGCGCGCCAGATTGATCGCGGAACGCGCCTTCTTTGCGGCCTTGCCGCTGAGGCTGTGGCTGCCCAGGTCGAAGAACGGCTCCTCGCCCACCTTCACGGCGCGGAATCCCAGCTCCGACGCCAGCTTGCCGGTGCGGGCGCTGGCGCCGATGAAGCTGAACCGCCAGCCGCGACTGGCGCAGTGCTCCGCGAAGCGGCGCATCAGCTCGGGCGCGTCGGATTCGGCGCACACGGGGTCCCCGCAGGCGACGGCGGTCTTGCGGTGCAGCTCGAACGCCACGAAGCCGTCGATGTCGTCCGGCTCGAAGTAGCGCCAGCCGTCGTAGAGGGTGAGCAGAGCCAGGCCGTTGTAGCCGTGCGTATCGACCAGCCGAAGCCGGCGCTCTGCCGCAGTTTCCCGTCCGCTCACGCGTCATCCTCCCCTGTCTGCACAACAATTGTACGGGCGGCACAGGGGCGCTGCGGCTCGGCGCGCTGAAGATTCGATGAAGGATCGCGGAAGCTTGTCGATCGCCACAAGAGACGGGACGATTGACATATCCGGGGCCCCCGGCCCGCCGTGGATGTGTAAGCTGGGAGCGAACGGACCAGGGAGGGAACACACCGAATGAAGCGTCCGGCGCTCGCCGTCGCGTCGCTCGTGCGGGGCCATGCCGCCGCGATGGTCGCCATCGCGATGTGTGCCGCCGCCGTGCTGGCCGTCGGCATCCCCCGCCTCCAGTTCAAGACCGGCCAGGACTCGCTCCTCAGCTCCACCGACAAGCTCGCGGTCGACAACGTCCGCTTCCAGTCGCACTTCGGCGGCGACCCGCTGCTCGTGCTGTTCAGCATGACCGGCGACAAGGACGTCACCGCCCTCTTCACGCCCGACAACCGCGCGACGATGCAGCGCCTCCAGGACGACCTGGACGCCAGCGGCGACTACCAGGGCGTGCTGTCGCCGCTGCTCATCGCGCAGTTCGCGATGGAGCAGGTCCGCCAGCAGATGATCGCCCAGCCCGTGAAGCTCGCCGCCGACAAGGAGGCCGCCGCCACGGCCGCCCGCGCCGCCTCCGCCGCGCGCGGCGAGACGCCCGCGCAGCAGGAGGCCGTCGCGCAGGCCGCGACGCAGCCGGTCGATGACGCGTTCAACGCCGCTTACGGCGCCGACGCCAAGCGCTTCCTCGACGCCGGCGAGCAGACACTCGACAACCCGAAGTTCGTGCAGTTCATCCTCTATGGCGCCGACGGCAAGCCGCGGCCGGCCCTCGCCGGCATCTTCCCCGACAGCCGCCACGCGCTGATGGTCGTCCGCATGAAGGGCAACGTTACGCTCGACGCCGCCTCTACGTCCGCCGGCGCCGTGAAGGACCGCATGCCGCGGTACCAGTTCCGCGACACGACCGTGCTCGTCGCCGGGCCGCCGCTCCTCATCAAGGAGATCAACGACAAGATGAAGAGCGCGCTCGCCCTGATGGCGGTGTTCGCGGTGATCATCATGGTGCTCGTGCTGTCGCTGGTCTTCCGCGCCCGCTGGCGGCTGCTCTCGCTGCCTGCCGTGCTCGTCGGCTGCGTCTCGGCGTTCGGCCTCATGGGCTTCATCGGCATCCCGCTCACGATGGTGACGATCTCCGGCCTGCCGATCCTGCTCGGCCTCGGCGTCGACTTCGCCATCCAGGTGCACAGCCGCATCGAGGAGGAGACCTTCGCCTCCGAATCCTCGACCATCGGGCTGGAGCGCACGTTCGTCCGCCTCGGCCCGGCGCTGCTCGTCGCCGCCGCCGCCGCCTGCATCGGCTTCCTCGTGCTGCAGCTCTCCAGCGTGCCGCTGATCCGCGACTTCGGCTCGATGCTCGCCGTCGGCGCGGCCATCGTCTTCATCGTCAGCATCGTGCTGGTCAGCGGCGTCGTCTACCTGCGCGAGCGCACCCGCATCGGCGCGGCGGAAGCCGGGCGCGCGCGCTTCGAGGTCGAGCGGCTCGTCGGCGGCATCACGGCGCGCACGGTCGGCCGCATCGCGCCGATCGCGCTGGTCGCGGCGATCGTGGCCACCAGCGGCCTGTTCATCAACCGCGAGATCCCAACACAGACCGATCCCGAGAAATTTGTGCCGTCCGACAGCACCGTGCTGAAGGACCTGCACGTGATGCGCGACGTCGCCGGCACCACGAACGAGCTGAACCTGCTCGTCGAGACGAGCGGCATGAAGGTCACGGACCAGGCGTTCCTCGACTGGATGGCCGCCTTCGAGAACCGCCAGCGCGCGCAGCACGAGGAGCTCCGCACGTCGAACAGCGTCGCCTCGTTCACGTCGTCCGTGACGGGCGCGCCGCCGACGACCGCCGACGTGCGGCAGGTGCTGTCCACCTCGCCGAAGCCGCTCGTCGACATGGTCGTCGCGGCGGACAGCACCACCGCGAACATCACCTTCGCCATCAGCGACCGCGCCACGCTCGCCGAGCAGCGCGACATCACGGCCGCCATCCTGCGCGACGCCAACCCACCGCCCGGCGTCACCGTCGCGCCGGCCGGCATCTCCGTCATCGGCATCGCCGCCATGGACGCGCTCGGCGCGAATCGCGACCTCATGTCGTTCGTCGCGCTTGCCGCGATCTTCCTGACGCTGCTGGCCGTCTTCCGCAACCCTGTGAAGGCGCTGGCGCCGCTGTTCCCGGTCGTCCTGGCGCTCGGCGCGTCGGCGATGCTGCTCTACACGGTCGGCATCGAGTACAGCCCCCTCACGTCGATCTCCGGGCCGCTGATCATCGCGATGGGCACCGAGTTCAACGTGCTGCTGATGTCGCGCTATTTCGAGGAGCGTGCCGCCGGCCTCGCCCCGCGCCAGGCGATGGCGACGGCGTCGCTGCGCATCGGCCGCGCGATCATGGCATCGGGACTGACGGTGATGGGCGGGTTCGCGGTGCTGGGCCTCAGCCAATTCCCTCTGCTCGAGAGCTTCGGCAAGGTGACCGCGCTGAACATCGGCGTCAGCCTGCTCAGCACGCTGGTGCTGCTGCCGCCGCTGCTCGTCTGGGCCGACGAGGACCACCACTTCGTCAACGTGCCGTCCGAAGCCGCCGCGGAGTAGCGCACCCGCGACCTGTCAGTGCACGTCCAGGTCCTGCGGCAGCACGGCGATGCGCGTCCGCTCGCCCGGCGCGTCTCCGGCCGGCAGGTACTGCTTGATCACGCTGAACGCCATCGCCGCAACGAACAGCGCCGCCGCCAGCAGCACGATCGTCGCGCCGGAGGCGACGTTCTGGTAGTAGCTGATGTAGATGCCCGCGAACCCCGTCAGCGCCCCGAAGAACGTCGAGAGCGCCAGGATCTTCGCGAAGCTGTTCGTGAGAAGCCGCGCGATCACCGGCGGGATCACCAGCGACGCCGCGATCAGCGTCACGCCCATGATCTTGATCGAGACGATGATCGTCGCCGCCAGGATCAGCGCGAACGCCACGTCGATCCACTGCGACGGCACGCCGTACGTCGGCGCGACCTCCGGATCGAACGTGATGAACAGCAGCTGCTTGTAGAGGAAGAACACGACCACCGCCATCACGACGCACGTCACCGCGATCAGCAGCAGGTCCTGGTTCGAGATGCCCAGCAGATTGCCGAACAGCGCCGCGTCGAAGTTGCGCGTGAAGTGCTTGCCGCGGCTGATCAGCGCCACGCCGAACGCGAAGCTCGCCGTCGTGATGATGCCGATCGCCGCGTCCGCGCCGATCTGGCGGCGCCGCGTCACCTGGTTGATCAGCAGCGCCGAGATGAAGCCCCAGCCGCCCGCCACCAGGTAGAAGTTCCAGCCCAGCACGTACCCGACCACCGCCCCGCCGAACACCGAGTGCGACATGCCGTGGCCGATGTACGACATCCGGCGCAGCACCACGTACACGCCGATCATGCCGCACAGTCCGCCGACCAGCGTCGCCGCGATCAGGGCGTGGCGCATGAACTCGTAGCTCAGCGGGTCAGTGAGTGTGCTCAATGTGCCGCCTCCCGCCGGTGCCGCGCAGCGCCTCCGCCAGGTGCGGGTTCTCCGCCACCAGCCGCATGCCGTCGTGGATCACCACGTGCATCGGCGCGTTGTACGTCCGGCCCAGGATCTCCGGCGTGAAGATGTCGTCCGGCGCCCCGTGTGCGATGATCTTCCGGTTCAGGCAGATGATCGACGGCAGGTGCGCCGCGACGGCGTTCAGCTCGTGCGTCGTCAGGATAATCGTCACGCCGTCACGGTTCAGGTCGCCCAGCAGGTGCAGCACCTCGTCGCGCGTGGCGATGTCGACGCCGGTCGTCGGCTCGTCCAGCAGCAGCAGCCGCGAATCGCGCATCAGCGCGCGCGCCAGGAAGACGCGCTGCTGCTGCCCGCCCGAGAGCGCCCGGATGTGCCGCCCCGCGAACTCGCCAATGCCCAGCCGGTCCAGGATGTCGTGCATGCGCTCGCGGTCCCGCTTGCGCGGCCACGGCAGCAGGCCGGAGCTCATCGCCCGGCCCATCAGCACCACTTCTTCCACCGTGACGGGGAAGTTCCAGTCCACCGTCTGCAACTGCGGCACGTAGCCCGCCGGCGTCCGCCCCGGCCCCGTCACCCGCCGTCCGTCGATCGTGATCTCGCCGCCCTGGAGCGGCACGGTGCCCAGCAGCGTCCGCAGCAGCGTCGTCTTGCCGGACCCGCTCGGCCCCAGCACGCCGACGAACTGCCCCGCCTCGATGTCGAGCGTGACGTCCTCGATCGCGGGGCGCCGCTCGTACCCCGCGTAGACGTTCTTGAAGCTGACGATCGCTGTCACTGGCCTAAGACCCCTTCCTGTACGTGTTCTCGACCGGGAAGTTGTCGAGCGCCGCGGCGCTGCCGCCCATCGCCGGGATCATGTCGCGCATGTCCTGCACGACCATGCCGATGTAGGTGTGCTCCGGCGCGCTCTCGGCGCCCGGCGGCTCGTCGTCGCGCAGGCTGTCGACGAACTTCGCCCCCGACTCGCGCGCGATCTGCTGCGTCACCGGGCTGGGGTACACCTCAGAGCCGAAGATCGCGGGCACGTGCTCCTTCTTGATCTGGTCGATCAGCGCGGCAACCTCGTTCGCGCTCGGCTCCTTGAAATCCGACGGCTGGATCGCGCCGATCACCGTCCACCCGTACTCACGCGCCCAGTAGGCCCACGAGTCGTGGTACGTGACGAGCTTGCGCTGGTCTGCCGGTACCGTCGCCGCCGCGGTCCGGATCGCCGCGTCGAGCTTGTCGATGACCGCGCGAAACGCGGCCAGGTTGGCGTCGTAGTACGCCTTGTTCGCCGGGTCGTTCTCACTCAGCCACTGGCCCGTCAGCTCCGCGTACCGCGCCGCGTTCTTCGGGTCCATCCACAAGTGCGGGTTCGGGTCGCCCTGATCCTTTGGGAACGAGAAGTCGTACAGGAAGCCGGTAGCGGCGTCGTCGCCCGTGTAGGTGTTGTCCGCGAGCTTGTAGATCTTCGCCGGGTCCTTCAGGTTCTCCCGCGCGATCTTCTCGGTCGAACCCTCCAGGTGCGCGCCGTTCATGATGAAGATGTCCGCCTTCGCCAGCGTGATCGCGTTCTGCGGGCTCGGCTCGAACGTGTGCGAGTCCACCCCGTCCGGGATGATCCCCGTCAGCTCGATGCGGTCGCCGCCGATGTTGCGGACGATGTTCGTCAGCGGCGCCACCGTCGTGACGACCTTCAGCCTCTTGCCGCCCGCGCCCGCGGTGCCGCCACTCGCCGGCGTCGAGCTTCCGCCGCCGCACGCCGCCAGCAAGGCCGCCGCGACCCCGAGCCCGATACCAACTGCAAGGATGCGCTGTCGCTTCATGCGTGAGAATCCTGGCGGGCGATGCCGCCTACTCGCTCTCCAGCTCCCGCTGGCAGCCGGCGCACAGGCCGAAGATCGCGAAGTGGTCCATGTCCGAGCGGAAGCCCAGGTCCGCCGCGATCTGCGAACCGAGACCCTCCAGGTAGTGGTGGTCGAGCAGCGTGACGTGGTTGCAGCGGCGGCAGATCAGGTGATGATGCCGCTCGGCGCCCACCCACTCGAACGTGGCGTCGCCGCTGCCCATGTGCGTCTCGGAGATCAGCCGCAGGTCCTTTAGCACGGTCAGCGTGCGGTACACCGTGGAGATGTCGACGTACGGGTACGACGCGCGCACGCGGTCGAAGATGTCGGCCGCGCTCAGGTGGCCCGGCGCGTGCCGCAGCGAGGTGAGGATCATCATCCGCTGGGGGGTCATCTTGTGTCCTGTTTCGCGCAGGACGTCGATCGTCTCGGACTCGCAGCTCATGCCAGAAGCCTTTGTTGCAACTCGTTGCGTTTACTGTACTCCACAAATAGCCCGCCTGGCAACGCCCCGGAGCATCAGATTGCGTCGATGGTGATGGTTTGTTGGGGTTACCGCGCGGGCAGCGTCACCGTGAACGTCACGCCTTCGGCGTTCGAGCTGGCGGCGATCTGGCCCCGGTTCAGCTCGACCAGCTCGCGCGTGATCGACAGGCCGAGGCCGTTCCCCGCCTCCGTCTGCCGCGCCCGGTCGCTGCGGAAGAACCGGTCGAAGACCCGCGGCAGATCCTCCTCGGCGATCGCCGAGCCGCTGTTCGTCACAGCGCAGACCGCCCGCGACGGCGTCGCGCCGTTCTCGCGCCAGCCGCGCACCGTGATGCGCCCATGCTCCGGCGTAAACTTCGCCGCGTTGTCCAGCACGTTCGTCAGTGCCCGCTCCACCTTGTCCGGGTCGACGTCGTTCAGCACCGCGTCGCCCTCCAGGTCCAGCGTGATGTCGATGTCCTTGGCCTTCGCCTGCGTCTCGATGCGCCGCACGCAGCGCTCTACGATCGCGTCGAGCGGCACGTCCTCCTGCCGCGTGATCACCTGCCCGGCGTCGATCTCGCCCAGGTACAACAAGTCCGCCAGCAGGCTGTTGACGTGCTCGGCCTCGTCCTTGATCACGCTGCCGATGTGCGCGGCATCCTCCGGGTCGGCGGTGCCGTCCGTCAGCGCCTGCGCGTAGCCGGTGATCGAGGTCATCGGCGTCTTCAGATCGTGCGATACGTTCGCCAGCAGCGCGCGCATCTGCGTGTCGCGCTGCCCCACCCGCTGCACCATCGACGTGAACGCGCGCGCCAGCCGCCCCATCTCGTCATCGCGGTCCAGCTCCACGCGCTGGCTGAAGTCGCCCGCCGCGAGCGCCTCGGTCGCCTCCGTCAGCCGCCGCACCGGCTGCGCCACCTGGCGCGCCAGCAGCGTGCCCGCGCCCATCGCGATGAGCATGGCGATCGCGCCCGCGACCAGCAGGCCGGGCAGCACGCCCAGCCAGGCGCCGCTGATCGTCGCGGTCGGCACCACCAGCACGATGCGGAACGGCAGCTGTCGCCCCCCCGCCGCGAAGCGGCCCGACGCCGAAACCAGCGTCAACCCGTGCTCCTCGAACCCGTCCCCCGGACGCCACGCCACGAAGCCGCGCCGCAGATCATCCAGCGATGAGCGCGGCACCTCCACGGACTTTCCCGCAAGGTGGCCGCTGGTGTCATAGAGCACCGTGCTGTCGTTCGACACGACGAGGATGCGCACGTTCTGCTGCTGCGACAGCGAGTCGAGCAGCTGCGAGTAGCTGACGCCCTCCTTTTGCTCTTCCGGCAGCAGCGCCAGGAACGCCTGCTGGTAGATCGCCGGCGACGCCGCCGCGACGCGGTCGAGCGCGCGCTGCTGCCGATCGTCGCGCGTGCGGTACACGAAGACCACGCCCGCCAGCAGCATGGCCAGGAGGACCACGGCCGTCAGCGCCAGGACCAGCTTGGTCTGGAAGCTGAAGACGAACGCGCGCACCCTCGACATCACGCCGGCACAGCCTCCACCAGGCGATACCCGCTGCCCCACACCGTCTCGATCTTCAGGCCGGAGCCCTCGAGCTTGCTGCGCAGGCGCACGATGTGGACGTCGACCGTCCGCATCCCGTAGAACGACGTGCCCCACACCAGGTCCAGCAGCTTCTCGCGGTCAAGCGTCACGTTCGCGAACCGCGCGAACGTCGCCAGCAGGTCGAACTCCTTCGGGGTCAGCGTGACCGGCTCGCCCTTGATCGTCGCCACGCGGTTCCGCACGTCCATGAACAGCTCGCCGATCGCGATTCGCTCGCCGCTCGGCTCGGCCGTGGCGCGGCTGCGCCGCAGGACGGACTGCACGCGCGCCACCAGCTCGGTCGGGTTGAAGGGCTTCGTCACGTAGTCGTCGGCGCCGTACTGCAGCCCGGCGACCTTGTCCACGTCCGACGACCGCGCCGAGAGAAAGATCACCGGCAGCTCGCTGCGTTTGCGCAGGTTGCGCACGATCTGCAGCCCGTCCGGGCCGGGCATCATGATGTCCAGCACCGCCAGGTCGAACTGCTGGTCCTTCAGCAGGCGCTGCGTCTCATCGCCCGTGCGGGCGATCGTGACGTCGTAGCCGGCCTTCTTCAGGTACATCTGGACGAGGTCCGCGATGTGCCGGTCATCGTCCGCGACGAGGATCCGGGGAGCGGGAGCGGGGTCTGCTTGCTCATTCATAAATGTTACGGCTCCTCTGCGAGAAAAACGGCAGGGGCAGCGGGCGCCCCTGCCGTATCCCTTCGATCTTACGAGCGGCTGAAGCTGTCGATGCCGCTGCCATTCTGCTGCTGCTGACCGCCCTGGTCCGGCGTCGCGGGAGCACCCGGTGCACCCCACGGGCCGCCACGGTGGCCGCGCCCGCCCGGGAAGCCCGGTCCGAACCCGTGGCCGAACGACCCGTCGACGATCTTGTCCAGGTTGTCGTTCAGCTTCTGGAGGATCGTGTCCTCCACCTTCTGCGTCATGTCGCCATTCTGCACGGCTGTGTCCAGCGTCGACTTCGCGGTGTCGGTGATGAACTTCTTGAGGTCATCGCGCGACTTGCCGTGCGCCGCCGCGACGGTGGCCAGCGTACCGTTGTCCGCCTTCAGTTGCGTCTTGAGCTGGTCCTGCGTGATGCCCAGGAAGTCCGCCAGCTTCATCTCCGCCTGGCCCAACCCCATGCCGAATCCCGGGCCGCCGAAACCGCCCTTGAATCCGCGGCCGCCCATGCCCGGCCCGAAGCCGTCGCCGAGGTGGTCCGCAAGCCGCTGCTTCATCGCGTCGGCCTGCTTCTGCGTAAGGTCGCCGTTCGCCACGCCCGCGTCGATCTGGTCGTTGTGCGCCCCGGTGATCGCGTCCTTCAGCTTCGACGTGTCGATGCCCAGCTTCTGCGCCACCCGGTCGAGGAACGACGGCCCCGCCGCCGGCGTCGCGGGCGTCTGCGCCATCACGGCCCCGGCGCCAATCGCCAGCACCGCGACGGCGCCGCCGATCGCCGCTATCCACTTCTTCTTGTTCATAGAGGTCCTCCCATCATCACACTGGTCCCACGACAATAGTATCGATCCGCTCGGACCGCAGGTGTTTCGAAGCCGTTAGGCCCGCCCAATGCGCGCCTCCGACACGGCGCCCTCCGGAGCGCGAAAAATAGTTCCGCCGCGGCCAACAGATCCCCTGGGGGCGTCCGATTCATGGAGTACAACAGAAGATCGCTCCGACAAAGGCAAACCCGTCGAAAGACGGCGACGCAAAGCCACGGGCCTACAGTCCCTCTCAGGGATATGGTCGCCGGGCCGCCGAAGGCACCTGGACAGGTCGGAGTCTGCAGCCCTCATCCGCTGCGGATAGAGGGTTTCATTGCGCCCCTCCGTCCCGTCCCTTGGACGGAGAGATCGCCGTGGCATTGTTCGCACCGACACGCGGAACGAAGGGCGCCCGGGCGCGGCTTACAAGCCTCGCCCTGCTCGACCGCGCATCGCTCGCCACGCGGATGTCCGCCCCATCACCTAGCGCTTCCACTGGCGAAGTCGGCCGGCGTCACGTACCCCCCACCCCTGACCCTGACCCTGACCCCCGTGACTCCGACCCGCGCTCCGCGCGTGCACTTCTTCCATGCGAAGTGGCGTCTCACGTCGAGTTCGCTGGCTCGGGCCTGCGAACCGTGTGACGCCGCCGGGTCGAGCCGCGGGCCTGCAACCCGCGCCGTCGATCCCCCGGTCGCCGGACACGTCTGCGTTCCGTCAGACATACCCGCGGCTCGGCCCGGTCCCGTTCTCCTTTCAGCATCGTCCGCCGGCACCGCTCCCGTAGCCCCGCCCGCCCGCGCGGCACATGTGACGCCAGCGCGCATCACGCACACTCCCCCGACGCCCCCGGTCTTGACGGCATCCACGGTGCGCGTATAGTGGCCAAGACGGCTGGCTGAAATCCACGGTTCCCCGCCGCGGAGGTTCCCCATGACAAGGATGTCCATCCTGCGCATCGCCGCGTTCTGTTCGCTCGCTCTCGCAACGATCATCTTCGCCTCGTTCTCGCGGCACGGCGGAGGCGCCGCGGGCACGGCCTTCGCCTTCACGCCGCCGGTCAGCGGCTTCTACGGCGCGATCGACTGCGACACCGCCACAGCCGGCGTCCAGGACGGCACCGGTGGCACGTGTCGGTACATCAACACGCCGGGCGCCGTCGATGTCGCCGTCATGTTCGCGGACGCCAGCTCCCTCGGACTCGACATCAGTTCGTTCAACTTCGACGTGCTGGGGGACGCGCAGACGCGGCTCACGCCAGCCGGCCCCGCCGTCACATCGGCCGCTCCCGCCTTCAACGGCAACCCCGACTTCGACGAGGCCGGCTTCATAGGGTCGGCTGGCATATGGCAGTGCACGCCTCCCAGCGTCGTCGCTGACGCCGACCCCAGCGCGACCGCCACGGATTCCTTCATCTCCTGCTACACCACGGTGACCGGACCGGTCGTGGACTCCACCCTCCACACGCTGACGATCGTCCACTACCTCATCCCGGCCGGCGCCAGCGATGGCGTCGTCAACCTCAGCATCGTCAACCTGGGAGTCGGCGACCAAGACGGCTCCATCTTGCTCGTCTGCAACGACCTCTCCACGCCTGAGAACAACACGGGCCCGTGCTTCGGCGCGACCGTCACGCTCTACACGCCGGCCTCGCCCACGCCGACGTCCACTCCCACGGCGACCAACACGCCGGTGACGCCGACGGTCACGAACACGCCAACCATCACGCCCACCTTCTCGGTGCCGGACTCGGACGGCGACGGCCTCAACGACCAGGAGGAGCTGCTGCTCGGCACCAATCCGCATAATGCAGACACCGACGGCGACGGCCTGGGCGACGGCGTCGAGGCCCACACCACTCACACCAACCCGCTGATGGCGGACACCGATGGGGACGGGCTGAACGACGGCACGGAGGTCAACACCACCGGCACCAACCCGCTGATCGCCGACAGCGATGGCGATGGGCTCGGTGACGGCACCGAGGTCAACGTCACCCACACCAACCCGAACAACACCGACAGCGACGGCGACGGCCTGCACGACGCCGCGGAGGTCAACACCTTCCACACGAACCCCAACGCCGCCGACACCGACGGCGATGGCCTCGATGACCTGCAGGAGGTCGTGGTCGGCACGAACCCCACGGACCCGGACACCGACCACGACGGCCTCACCGACGGGCAGGAGGTCCTGACCTACCTCTCGTCGCCATTCCTGCAGGACACCGACGGCGACCTGCTCCCCGACGCGCAGGAGGTCAACGTCACGCACACCAACCCGCGCGTCGCCGACACCGATCACGACGGCCTGAGCGACGGCTACGAAGTGAACGTCAGCAGCACGAACCCGAACGTCGCCGACACGGACGGTGACGGCGTCGGCGACGGTGTCGAGGTCAACACTTACCACTCCAACCCGCATCTTCCCGACACCGACGGCGATACCATGCCGGACGGATTCGAGGTCCTGCACTCCTGCCTCAACGTCCTCGTCAACGACGCCGCGGCAGATCCTGACCTCGACTTCGTCGGCAACCTCGCTGAGCTCGCGCAATTCACCAACCCCTGCAACCGCGACACCGACGGCGACGGCTTCAACGACCTGACATCGATCTCGCACGCGTACATCAACACCAATCCGTTCGTCGACAACTGCATCGTCATCCCGAACCCCGGCCAGCTCAACACCGACGGCGAGTTCTACGACCTGCCACCCACCATCCTCTACGACGACCTGACCAACCCTCGATCCGACGCCCTGGGCGACCCGTGCGATCCGGACGCCGACAACGACGGCATCCTGAACACCACCGAGACGGCGGGGCCGCCGTGTCCGTCCGCGTCCGGCGCCACCAACCCTCTGAAGCTCGACACCGACGGCGACGGCACGATCGACTCCGCCGAGTGCCTGCTGGGCACCGACCCCGTCAACCCGCTCAGCGTCCCCCCGCGGTCGCCGGCGGCCGACACCGACCACGACGGGCTGGCCGACCTGACCGAGATCATCCTTGGCACCAACCCTTTGCTCCCGGACACTGACGGCGACGGCCTCATCGACGGCGCCGAAGTCAAGTACTACGGCTCCAATCCGTTGGTGGCCGACACCGACAGCGACGGCTGTGACGACGGCAAGGAGGCGGCCTCGATCAACGCGGACCGCGCGGTTACGTCCACGGACCTCCAACAGGTGGCGGCGCACTTCGGCCCGGCCGGCCCCACCTACATCCGCGGCCTCGACCCGAACCGCGACGGCACGATCAATGCTACAGACCTCAACCTGGTCGCCAAGAAGTTCGGACCCTGCTGATCCGCAGCCGCCGGCGACAATGACGACGGGGGGCTCCCATCCGGGAGGCCCCCGCTGCACATCCAGCGCCCGCACGGTGCTATGCTTGCCCGCAGATCATGGCCGCCTACTACACGTCACAGGCATACGACGCGCCAGCTGCGCTCATCTGGGCGATCCTCACCGACTTCACGTCGTGGCCGCACTGGTTTCCGAACGTCTCCGCGGTCGAGTTCGAGGCCGGCGCACGGCCCGCCGCCGGCGCGCGCCTGCTCGCGATCGGCGACGACCGCGCGACGTGGACGCGCTGGGAGATCGTCGAATGGGCCGCGCCCGGCCGTCTGGTTTGCGAGCACGTCGACTCCAACGCGCCCATGGCCGGCCAGGTGCAAGCGGCGTACCTCCAGTTCGAGCTGCTCGACGACGCGGACGGCTGCACGCTCGAAGTCGAGATCGGCGCGCAGGGCCACGGGCTCGTCGGCGACTTCTTCGTCGGCGTCACTCTCGGCTCCGGCGTGCGGCGCATGCTGCCCGAACTCGTGGACGCGTTCAGCGTCCACGTCGTCCGGCGCGTCGCGGCGGGACAGTGACGCTCCGCCCCGGCAAGCTGCCCGCGCCGATGCTGGCGGCGCTGCTCGCGCGGATCACGCACAGCGACCCGCGCGTCCTCGTCGGCCCCGGCATCGGCCGTGACGCCGCCGTCATCGATATCGGCGGCGGCCGCGTGCTGGTGGCCAAGACCGACCCCGTCACCTTCGCCGCCGAGGACATCGGCTGGTACGCCGTCAACGTCAACGCCAACGACATCGCCTGCATGGGCGGCCGGCCCGCGTGGATGCTGGCGACCGCGCTGCTGCCGCCCGGCGCACCAGACTCGCTGCCGGGCGAGATCTTCGACCAGCTCACCGCCGCCTGCGCCGCACTCCAGATCGAACTGGTCGGCGGCCACACCGAGGTCACGATCGGCCTCGACCGCCCGATCGTCGTCGGCGCCATGCTCGGCGAGGCGGCGCGCGATGAGATCGTCGCCGGAGAGAACATTTCGCCCGGCGACGTCGTACTGCTCACGAAGGGCATCGCCATCGAAGGCACCGCGCTGCTCGCGCGCGAGGCGACGGACGCGCTCGCCGTGGCCGGCGTCAGTCCGGCGCTGATCGCCCGCGCAAAGCGCATGCTCTACGAGCCCGGCATCAGCATCGTGCCCGAGGCGCGCGAGATCTGCGCCGTCACGCGCCCGCGGCTGATGCACGATCCAACGGAGGGCGGGCTCGCGACGGCACTCTACGAGCTCGCCGCCGCCGCGGACGCGACGTTGCGCGTCGATGCCACCGCCGTGCCGGTGTTCGAGGAAACGAGAGCGATCTGTGACGCGTTGAAGCTCGACCCGATGGGCGTGCTGGCGTCGGGCGCGCTGCTCGCCGTCGTCAGCGAAGCTGACTGCGCCGCGGTGGAGCGGCGCCTGGCGGAGATGAAGATCACGTGCCGGCGGCTGGCGACGATCGAATCAGGCCCGCCGATGGTTATAATGGGGACCAAGGACTCCGCCCCGCCGCTCCCGACGTTCGCGCGAGATGAACTGGCGCGGTTTTTCGATACCGCGGGGAGCAGGGATCGCATGACGAAGCACAGGCCGGAAGGATCGTGAACGCATGACGTCGGAAGCAAGACCACGGACACTCGGCGAACTGAAGAGCTCGGGCTACCGGGTGTCCTCGGTCAAGGAAGAGATGCGCCGCAACCTCATCGAGCGCATCCGCAGCGGCAAGCCGATGTTCGACGGCATCTTCGGCTACGAGGACACCGTCATCCCGCAGCTCGAGAACGCCATCCTCTCCGGCCAGGACATCATCTTCCTGGGCGAGCGCGGCCAGGCGAAGTCCCGCATGATCCGCGGTCTCACCGGCCTGCTCGACGACTACGTGCCGATCATCGCCGGCAGCGAGCTGAACGAGAACCCGTTCGAGCCGATCACCCACGCCAGCCGCATGCGCATCGAGCAGGAGGGTGACAACCTCGCCATTGAGTGGATCGGCCGCGACCGCCGCTACGGCGAGAAGCTGGCGACGCCCGACATCACCATCGCCGACCTGATCGGCGAGGTCGACCCGATCAAGGTCGCCGAAGGCCGCTATCTCTCCGACGAACTCACCATCCACTACGGGCTCGTCGCCCGCACGAACCGCGGCATCTTCTGCATCAACGAGCTCCCCGACCTCGCCGAGCGCATCCAGGTCGGCCTGCTCAACATCCTCGAGGAGCGCGACGTCCAGATCCGCGGCTACCGCATCCGTATGCCGCTCGACGTCGTCGTCGTCGCCTCCGCGAACCCGGAGGACTACACCAACCGCGGCCGCATCATCACGCCCCTCAAGGATCGGTACGGCGCGCAGATCCGCACGCACTACCCGAAGAACGTCGAGCACGAGATCGACATCATGGAGCAGGAACGCTCGGTCTTCCACGACACCGATTACAAGGTCGACGTGCCGGCGTACATGAAGGAGATCGTCGCCGAGATGACGCGGCTCGCGCGCCGCAGCCCCGACGTTAACCAACGCTCCGGCGTCTCCGTCCGCGCCTCCATCGCCGACTACGAGAGCCTGCTCGCCAACGCCATGCGCCGCTCCATCCGCCTGGGCGAAGGCGACGTCGTGCCGCGGATCAGCGATCTGCCCTACGTCATCCCGACGCTCAGCGGCAAGGTCGAATTCGACACCGTCGAGGATGGCAAGGAAGATCAGATCATCGAGAAGCTGATCCAGGGCGCGGTCGTCGCCGTCTTCAACCGCTACTTCAACGTCGTCGACCTCGAGGAGGTTGTCACGCGCTTCAAGTCCGGCCTCGCCACCGAGGTCAGTGACCAGATGCCCTCCGCCAGCTACGTGCAGTTGATGAAGTCCATCGACGGCATGAGCGCGGCGGTCGCGAAGCTCAACCCGGGCGAGAACCCCGCGCAGATCGCCAGCGCGACGGAGTTCATCCTGGAGGGGCTGCACCTGAACAAGCGACTCAACAAGGACCGCGTCGGCGGCAAGGCCCAGTACCGGGGGTGATTCTGGCGCAATCGCGCCCGGAAGAGGACTGACACGATGGTCGCGTTCCGATACAGCGAATGGGACGGCTCGCAAGACATTCCGCCGCTGGACGCCGATGACGTGCTTGAGGCGCTCACCGACGACCTGATGAACTTCGGCGACCTTCAGCACGCCATGCGTAACCTGCTGCAGCGCGGCATGCGCGACCCCGCCGGCAACCGCATGCAGGGCCTGCGCGACCTGCTCCAGCAGCTCCGCCAGCAGCGCCGCAACACGCTCGACAAGTACAACCTCTCCTCAGTGATGGACGACATCAAGCAACGCCTCGACGAGATCCTCGGCATGGAGCGCAACACCATCGACCGCCGCCTCGACGAGGCGATGGGCGGCCCGCAGCCGCCCTCAGCCGACACCGGCGCGCCCCAGGACGGCGGCCAGCCGCAGTCCGGCGAGCGACAGCCCGGCGCGCCGTCCGCATCGGGCGAGCAGCAGGGTGCGCCCTCCGCCTCGGGCGCGCCGCAGCGGGGCGGCCCGAACGACGGTGCGCCGCAAGCCGGCGGCCAGCAGAGCGGCGGGCAGCAGGGCGGCGCCGACCACGATCAGTTCGCGCAGATGCTCAAGAACATCGCCGACCGCAAGAAGAACTTCCTCTCGAACCTGCCGCCCGACCCGGCCGGCGCCGTGAAGGAGCTGCAGAACTACGAGTTCATGGACCCGGAGGCGCAGCACAAGTTCACCGAGCTCATGGACATGTTGAAGAAGGCGATGACCGACACCTTCTTCAAGAACATGCACGACCAGATCGCCAACATGTCGCCCGAAGACATGGCCCGCATGAAGCAGATGGTCAAGGACCTGAACCAGATGCTCAGCGACCGCCTCGCGGGCAACGAGCCGGACTTCCAGAAGTTCATGGACCAGTACGCCGACCTCTTCGGCGACAATCCGCCGCAGTCGCTCGATGAGCTGGTCGAGCGCATGCAGGCGCAGGCCGCCCAGATGCAGAACCTGCTCGACAGCCTGCCCGGCGACATGCGCCAGCAGCTCCAGGACCTGCTCCGTGACAAGATCGGCGACCCCGACCTGCAGGCCGAGCTGCAGGAGCTGCAGATGAACCTCGAGTTCCTCTCGCCCATGCGCGACATGCGCAACCAGTACCCCTTCCGCGGCGACGAGGAGCTGGACCTCAACGAGGCCATGGGCCTCATGGACCGCATGCAGTCCATGGACGAGCTGGAGCGCCAGCTCGAGCGCACGCAGTACGGCGGCGACGTCGACGAGATCGACCCCGACAAGCTCCGCGAGCTGCTCGGCGAAGAGGCCGGTGAGACGCTCGACCAGCTCAAGAAGTTCCTCGAAGTGCTGGAGGAGCAGGGCTACATCCGCCGCAAGGGCAACAGCTACGAGCTGACGCCGCGCGGCACCCGCAAGATCGGCCAGAAGGCGCTCGGCGAGATCTACTCGCAGCTCAAGAAAGACTCCTTCGGCAAGCACGCCGTGCGCGACAACGGCCGTGGCGGCGAGCGCGCCGACGACACCAAGAAGTACGAGTTCGGCGACCCGTTCCACCTCGCGCTCGACAAGACGATCATGAACTCGCTGCAGCGCGAGGGGCCGTCGCTGCCCGTCCGGCTCGACAAGGACGACTTCGAGGTCTACCGCTCGGAGCAGCTCACGCAGACCGCGACCGTGATGATGGTCGACCTCTCGTGGTCGATGGCGCTGCGCGGCTCGTTCCAGTCCGCCAAGAAGGTCGCGCTGGCCCTCAACAACCTGATCCGCAGCCAGTACAATCGCGACAGCCTCTACATCATCGGCTTCTCAGCCTACGCGCGTGAGCTGAAGGCCGAGGAGCTGCCCTACGTGCGCTGGGACGAGTCCGTCCTGGGCACGAATATGCACCACGCGCTGATGCTGGCGCAGCACCTGCTCGCGAAGCACAAGAGCGGCACGCGCCAGATCATCATGATCTCCGACGGCGAGCCCACCGCCCACCTGGAGCGCGGCCGGTCCTACTTCGCCTATCCGCCCAGCCCGATCACCATCCGCGAGACGCTCAAGGAAGTGAAGCGCGCGACTCAGAAGGGGATCACGATCAACACCTTCATGCTGGACCGCAACTACTACCTGAAGGAGTTCGTGAACCAGGTCGCCAAGATAAACAAGGGCCGTGTGTTCTACACTACACCTGACAAGCTTGGTCAGTACATCCTTGTCGACTACGTCCAGAACAAGCGCAAGAATGTGAAGGGGCAGTAAGGCACACTCACTGGCAACCACCCGCACCGTCGCCCTGCACGCCCACACGGCCACACGATCGCACACCCCACGACCGCAGGACACCGCGCCGCTTCAGAACGGCGACATTCGCACGAAGCGCGCATCGGCACGCTCCGGGAGTTAGCTCTTTTGTCCAAGCTCACCAAGACGTCCAGTTTCCCGTTCACCGGCGGTCAGCCCGCAAACCCGCCAGCGGGGCGCCGCACCGTCCCCAGCCAGGACGACATCATCGCCTTCTACCGCACGTCCGAGCGCGTCAGCTGGAACCTCACGGAACTGCTCGACATCCCCTGGACCGACATCGACATCGACCTCCTCTCGGTCGCCGACATCAACGTCGTCGAGACGACGATGCTCGTCGAGGCCAACAGCCCCGACTACGTCGCCAACCTCATCGAGTACTTCAAGGCCGACCAGGACGTCTGCGACTTCATCATGATGTGGGGCATGGAGGAGTGGAAGCACTACTACGCCCTCCGCGACTACCTCACGAAGGTCCGCATCGCCGTCGAGGCGCGCCGCGCCGAACTCGGCGACGCCGCCGCAGACGATGAGCGACTCGCCGCCATCGAGGCGTCCGTCCACAACGCGCTCACCGACGACGTCGCGGCCGTACGCGAGGCCAGCGTCCAGAACTGGGGCATCCCCTCGCACTACGTGCCGGCGCAGCTCGTCGCCAACACCACGTTCCAGGAGTTCGTGACGGCCGACTTCTATCGCAACCACGCCCGCCACGTCCAGGAGCCCACGCTGGCCAAGCTGGAGATGCTGCTGGCGAAGGACGAGACGCGCCACGAGATGTTCTACGAGGGCAAGGTCAAGGATTGCCTCGAGGCCGAACCCGACGTCATGCCGCTGGTCATCGACGCGCTCAAGGAGTTCGGCATGCCGGGCGCCTACCTGCTCGACGGCTACGACGTGCGCCGCGCCGACATGGAGAACGCCGCGTTCCCGACGCTCGCCGACAAAAAGGCCGCGTTCGTCCGCCTCTTCGGCAAGATGGAGCGCGTCCTCGGCCACGATAACGCCATGCGCGTCTTCACCGAGGGCAACTACCTCTCCGACGGCGTCAACGACCCGTCGCGGAAGAAGATGAAGCCTGAGCTGATCACCCGCCTGATGACGCGCCGCCTGGGGTAGCGGCGTGCGTTCTTACAACGCCTTCCGCACCACGACATATCGGCCGTTCGCGCCGCCGGTCTCGCGGAAGCCGGCGGCGAGGTACATCGACAGCTTCCCGTGGTAGGAGCCGGCGTCAGTGGCGGCACGCGCCGGCGGATACGCATACACGGTGCGCAGGCCGCGGTCGCGCAGCATCTCGCACGCGCCGTCGAGCAGCCGCCGCGCCAGGCCCTGCCCACGGTACTGCGGCGCGATCACGAAGCACACGATGGCGCCCGACGCCGCTGGATCCTCGGCGGTGAACTCCGGATACCGGTCGAGCAGCGGAAATGACGTGCGCGGGCCGGCGTTGCACCAGCCCGCGACCTTGCCGCCGGCGTACGCCAGCACGCCGCTCGCCTCGCCCCGCTCGATCATCGCCGCCTTGTCCGCGCGGTTCTGCGCCGCTGTGCGCTCGTCGAACGCGGCGGGCTCCATATCGATGTTGTAGGAGATGCAGTAGCACGAGGCCCACGCCGGGTTATCCGGGAAGGCGTCTCGATCGAAGTAGCGCAGGTAGTCGTCGCTGGCGGCCGGCGTGAGCGGCCGGACCTCCACGCCATCGCCGAGCGCCCGCTGCTTTCCGTCCCAGCCTCCCGTGCGCAAGAGCGCTGCGGTCGCGTTCTGGCGGCGCGCGTCGCTGATCTTGAAGTCGCCGTGCGCATCGTCCGTATGCGTCCAGTAGGCGTCACTGAGCGATGCCGCATCGGCTGCCTCGAGTCGCGCGCCGCAGAGGCAGGTGACGCAACGCATCGAACTCAGTTCCCGCCCGCCGGGGCCATCGCCATCTCCTGCTCCGGCGCGGCCGCGCGGTGCGGCGGCATGCCAGCCAGCTCCCGCATCGCGTTCTCCAGCAGCGCCGTGCCCTCCGGCACCGACGCCACGCCTCGCAGCCATACCGGCGCGCCGATCCGCGCCGTCACGGCCGCGGGCCGCGGCTCGCGCTGCCCCTTTGGCATCACGTTCCGCAGCCCTTCGATGTACACCGGAATCACCGGCACGCCCGCCTGCATCGCCATGATCGCCACGCCGTGCTTGAACTTCTGCACCGCGCCCTTCGATCGTCCCCCCTCCGGGTAGATCAGGATCGACCAGCCGCGCTTGAACAGCGACAGCGGGTACTCCAGCTGCTTCGTGCCACCGCCCCGCGCGACGGGGAACGTGCTGTGGAACAGCGAGTACCACCACGTCCGCTTCTTCCGGCTGCCGTAGAACTTGTCCGCCGCCGCTGCCACGACGATCTTGCCGCGGATCCGCTCCGGCAGCGCCGAAAGCACTGCCGGCGTGTCGAAGTGCGAGCTGTGGTTCGCGATCACAATCGCCGCGCCGCGGTGCTCCCGCAGGTTCTCCGTGCCCTCGATCGTGAACGGGCGGCAGTAGCGCTTCACGTGACGCCCCGTCACCCAGTACCGCCCCGCCCGCCGCACGGCGCGCGCCCACAGCGCCGTCTGCCAGCGGTGCGGCTCCGTGCGATACGGCTGCATCTTCAGCAGCTTCTCGAAGCGATCCATCTCGATCGCTGGCAGCGTTGTGTGCTTGATCGTGCCGATGGTGCTGATCTCCGCGCCGATGCTCGCGATCGCCGCGTTGTCCGCCGCCTCGATGAACGTCACGAAGTCGTACTCGCCCAGCGTCGCGTACTGGTGCGTGATCTTGCCGCCCAGGCGGCGCACCTGCGCGTCGATCTCCGGCAGCCGGTCCGGGTTCTTGTCGATGTTCTTCCGCGCCTCGGGGCGCAACTTCGTAAAGACGACGTATGTCGGCATGGCGGCCCCGATCTAGACGCTGCGGCCCTTGAGCATGCGCGTGAATTCATCCACCGGGATGGCCGGCAGCGTCGTCAACTGCACGGTCCCGCGCGCGCCCAACTCCACCGAGATGCGCGCCACCGTCTCGTTGTCCGGCGCCTCCAGGATGTTGATGAAGTCGTAGCCGCCGAGCACCGCGTACTGGTGCGTGACGCGCGCGCCCATCGCCTCGATCTCGCGGTTGACCTCCTGCAGGCGCTCCGGGCGCTCCTTCAGGGTCTTCCGGCCTTCGTCGGTCAGTGTGCTGAGCAGGATGTACGTTGCCACGGCGTCTCCTCCCACGATGGTTCTGGGAGTCGATTGTAACCCAGCCTGTCAAGCGGGTGCTGCGCCGCGTGGCCGAAAGGCGGCCCGGACTGGCGGTCCGTGCTAGATGAGCGTGAGGAAGAGCCGCACCAGCTCCGGGTCGAGCTGCGTGCCGGCCGCGCCGACCAGGATCTGCCGCGCGTCTTCGCGCGACACCGCGCCGCGGTGCGGACGCACCGACGTCAACGCGGAGTACACGTCCGCGACCGACAGGATGCGCGACTCCAGCGGGATGTCGTCGCCCACCAGCATCTCCGGGTAGCCCTTGCCGTCTGGCCGCTCGTGGTGCCGCGCGATCCAGATCGCGATCTCCTCGAAGCCCTGCAGCTCCTGCAGGATCATCTCGGAGCTGCCCGGGTGCTGGCGCATCAGCTGCATCTCCGTCACGGAGAGGATGTCCGGCTTCGTCATCACCCGCGCCGGCACGCCCAGCAGGCCGATGTCGTGCAGCAGCCCGGCGATCTTGATCATCTCGACGTGCCCCGGGTCCAGCCCCAGCGTCTCCGCCAGCCGCTCTGCGCCCTCGGCCGTGCGGCGCGAGTGCCCCGCCGTGTGACCGCCCTTCGCGTCCGACAGGTCGGCGAACACCTCCGCGAAGCGCAGCACGCGCTTGCGGCTCTTGCGCCCGTCGATCGGCCCGCGCATCGCCGTCAGCGTGTCCACCATGTTCTCGGAGTACAGCCCCAGCCAGAACTCGTCCGACTTCGCAACGTCCAGCAGCGCGCCGACGATCGCCGGGTCCAGCTGCGAGCCCGCGTACTGGCCGATCGACTGCACGAACTGCCGCCGCGCCGCCAGCGAGCTGACCTCCTCGCCGATCAGCACCTCTGCCACGTCAGCCGCCGCGACGATGCGCGCCTCGACCGGGATCGCGTCGCCGCGCAACCCCTCCGGGAACCCGGAGCCGTCCCAGTGCTCGTGATGCGACGCCACCGCCGTCGCCGCCTCGTCCGGCAGCTCCAGCGAGCGCACCATCTCGGCGCCGACCGGGCCGTGCCGGTGCACCGCCTCCATGATCGCGCCGCGCTCCGACTGGAAGCGCAGGTGCTCGCTGTCGGGCAGCCGCAGCGGCGCCGGGCCGAAGATCGTCTCCTCGTCGACGCCCGACACGCGGCACAGGTCCGCCGCAGCCGGCGTGACGCCGATGTCGTGCAGCAGCGCGCCGAAGAAGACGCCCGCGCGCGACGGCGCCTCCAGTTCCAGCGCATCCGCGATCATCGTGGCGATGTAGCACACGCGCTGCGCGTGCCCGGCGGCCTTCCCCTCGCCCAGGTCCAGCCCCAGGCTGAAGGCGATCGCGAGGTCCGCCGTCGTCAGCGCGTGCAGCCGCTCCGGCCGCCGCGTCATCGGTCGCGCCAGGTCGTCGAGGGTCAGGA